>OUNM010172035.1_pt1 | contig 49474 bp, 40 predicted proteins | sample 1769961 | NCBI WGS metagenome assembly OUNM01 (sample SAMEA3914820, study PRJEB12502) | metagenome | biome: forest; material: soil | place: USA | collected 2012-03-12 | depth 0.3 m
TAAGATGAGGTGTTAAAAAAAGGGAAGATCATCCCTTTCTGCCCCATGACACATTAAGAAATGGAAAAAGGGTATAGGATGCCCCGTATTGCGTCCTTTCCTTAAACATGTGATGGCATTGATTTTATGTAAAAAAGGTATATTTGAACCTTTAATTGTTTCCCCTATGTACAAACTACCTCTTTTTAGTCTCTGTCTGGCCTTCGCATATTCCTCTTTTTCCCAAATCAAACCGATGTTGTTGAAAGACAAATATGCCTTTCAATACAAGGGTATGTACTTTGAAGTGGACCCTCTCACAGGAGGACGCATCAGCGCATTTAATTTGCATGGCAAAGAATCTCTTTTCCTCGATACCACAAAAAGGAACAATAATTGGGGGGCAACTTTTTGGCCTGCACCCCAAAGCAAATGGGGATGGCCCCCCTCCGATACATTGGATAGTAAGCCCTATAAGGCAGAAGTGGTAGGAACAAGCTTGGTTGTGAACAGTTTGCCGACACATGCTACCCCACGCTGTGCTTTTACGAAAACTTTTTCCGTAAGCGAGGTAGATACATCCGTCATAGTTACTTATGGAATTGTCAATATGGCCAAAGAAACCGTGAAGTGGAGTCCTTGGCAGATTGCGCGGGTCCCTTCAGGAGGGCTCAGCTTTTTCCCAAGCGGCGAAACCCCAATTTCAGGAGACTTGGCCCCTTTGATGAAAATGGAAGATGGGATCACGTGGTTTCATTACGATTCTACCAAAATACCGGCAGGAGTACCCAAACTGTTCAGTGATGGACGTGATGGCTGGCTTGCCCACGTAGACGACAATGGCTTGTTGATCGTATTCAAATTTACCGATACCCCACCTGCCTTGAAAGCCGAAGGGGAAGACGAGATCGAATTTTATGCGCATCCGGGATTGAGCTATGTAGAATTGGAACCTTTGGGTCCAATTGCCACGATCGCTCCGATGGGCAAAACGGAATGGACTGTGAAATGGTACATCCGTCAGCTTCCTAGCCATGTGCACAATACCATCGGAAGCGAATCTTTGGTGCATTATGTACGGTCTGTAATCAAAATTAGGCCGGTCGTGAACAAGAAGAAATAAGTATCCATTGCCCTTGAAACCAAATGACAGTTCAAGGGCAATAAATACTAATTGAAACGCTTATAGGCACCTTTCAACCGTTCGTCTGTTTCTTTGTCTGCGATGTCCTTGCGTAGCTCCTTTGTTTCAGGAAGTTTGGTCAGTGCTTTGAAGGCAGCATACCGGATGTAGTAGGCAGTGTGGTTTCTCGCCATATTTTCCAGCAAGGGGACAGAAGATTTTTTTTCAGATTCCGAACACAAAGGGAGGTAAGTGCCAAAATTGTCTATAAAATGGAATAAGGGCTCTCCATTCATGGTGCGGATGTGCTGTATGAACCAGTCATATTTTCCTGTGATCTTTTGTTCTGCGTAAAAGGTGGCCAATGCATTGACGATTTCGGTGTTTTGTGAGTTCTCGAAATTTTTCAACACGGTTTCTCTATCAGGCGACTTCGTGGAAAGATATGCTTTCAACGAAGCTGCTTGTACCACATACGAACTGTCTTGCAATCCTTTTTTGTAAACGGGGATGTATTTTAACGTATCGTTTTCTTTGGTAAGAAAATGAATGGCCCTTGCTTTGACATTGTTTTTGGGGTCCGACACCGCCATGTTTTCTATCTGCGTAACGGCTTCTTGAGGTGCCAATTTTCGGAAGATGTCAAAATAGTCGATGCCAGCTTTCCGTATTTCGAAAAAAGGATCGGATAAGGCCAACTGCATGGAAGTAATCGTCGAAGCACTGTCCACGGCCACAGCCATCATCCCTTCCAACGCCCGCAGACGGTGGCGATAATAGGAGGCATGTTGGTACTCAAAGGCATATTCCTTGGCAGTTTTTAGGTGGTTAATGGTTCCAAGCAGTTGGGCATCTTCGTCTACTAAGACCAAATCGGGAGTTTGGGCAGCTTCCCATTCAAAGGTTTGTACGGTCTTTTGAAGGGTAATGGGGTAGCTTAGTTTCTGTCCATCTATCCAAACGGCTACCTTCAGGGGAAGCCGGTAAACGGGGGTGGTTGTTGTATCTTGTTCTTGCGTGAACCGAACGGTTAATTTTCCGTCTTTCCATGCTTGTTCTACTTTTAATCTCGGATGGCCAGGGGCCAGGAACCATTGGTTGAAAAACCAATTCAGGTCTTCACCCGTTGTTTCCTCAAAAGCAAGCCGGAGATCGTGGATTTCGGCGGTATTGAATTGCCTTCGGGTCAAATAGAGATGCAGGGATTGAAAGAAGGCCTCGTCGCCCACATAGCAATGGAGCATATGCAAGACTCGCCCACCTTTGTTGTACGAGTGTGCATCGAACATGTCTTCTCTGTCCTTTACATGGTAACGGATCAAAGGTTCCTGTTTGCCCGATGCTTCTGTCAAGTATCCTTCCATTTCTTCGAGGGCGTGGTGGTCTGCTGCGTCTTTCCCATATTTGTATTCCTGCCAAAGGAATTCGGAATAGTTGGCGAACGACTCGTTCAAAGGTAGATTAGGCCAAGATTCACAAGTGACCAAGTCGCCAAACCAATGGTGGAAAAGTTCATGGGCAATAATATTGTCCCAGTTCTTGTCCAGCATTTCGCGTTTCGTGCATTGCAGTGCGTCCATCAGTACGGTGGCGGAAGTGTTTTCCATCGCTCCTGAAACATATTCACGGACTACCACTTGGGAGTATTTGTCCCAAGCAAATGGATAGTTCAAAAGTTTGGAAAAGAAATCGATCATTTCCGGCGTCCGCCCAAATACCGCTTTGGCATGAGGGGCGTAGTAGGGTTCTACATAATAGTTGACTTCTAGGTTTTTTCTTTCGGAGCTTTTGGGCATAGTATCTTTCACGATGGCAAAATCTCCCACCGCCATCATGACCAAGTAGGGAGCATGGGCTTTGTCTTGTTTCCAATAATCGGTCCGTGTTCCATCGCCGTTGAGTTTACTGGAGATCAACTTGCCATTGGAAAGTGTTTTGTATTGATTTGCCACTGTGATGTAGATCTCTTGCGTGGTTTTTTCATTTGGGCTGTCAATGGTGGGGAACCAACAGGAACTGGCCTCTGTCTCACCTTGCGTCCAGATTTGTTTCGGTTTTAACGTATCTTTTCCGTCCGGATTGATGAAGAACAAGCCTTTGTCGGAGTTGATAGCGGCACTTCCCCCTTTGGGCAATTCATTGGGTTTGGCCGTGTAGTGGATTTCAAGCGTATAAGGCTGTTCCTTGGTATAAGTTTTGTCGAGATAAACCAGCAGCTTCTTTTTGTCGTAGGTATAACGTAACGGTTTGCGATCGGGTAACAGGGTTATGTCAGCGATGTCAAAACCTTTTGCATCCAATTCCAAAGTGTTTTGGGGATAGAAATAGGGTTTTAATGTCAAATTGGCTTTCCCATAGAGATATTGCTTGTCCCAATTGAAGGAAACTTCTAATTTAGTATGGAGCAAGTCGTTTAGGAGCGTACGGGAGGGAAAATAAGGCGAGGAAGCTTTCGTAGGAGGTTTTATGATAATGGGTTCCGAAGTAATCACCTTGCTCGTTTTGCAACCGAACAACCAAAATAGAAGAAGAAAGAGGCAGATTCTTGATAATTTCATAATGAAAAATTTCAGCGTGAAGCTACTAAATTGTGCGGTTTTAAAATAAAATTAGGAAGAGCTTTGTTATGCCCAATAACACGGAATGGTTAAAATACCACATTACATTACGCGATGGGGGGCCTTTGTACACCGAAACTAATCTGGATCGTTTCATTGCGGAACCTTGGAATGCCGTTACTTCCTTGGCATTTCTCATTCCTGCCGTTTATTGGCTCTGGAAAGTCAGGATGGATATCCGAAAGTATCCCATCATGGTGATCAGCGGGGTCTTATTGTTTATAGGAGGAACGGGGAGCACATTGTTTCATGGTCTTCGCTCTTCCAGGGCCTTGATCATGATGGACTACTTGCCTATGGCCATGGCCACTATGGCTGTTAGCTGCTTTTTCTGGTACAAAGTACTGTATCAGAAATGGTATTGGGTGGCAAGCATCGTCGTCCCTGCTTGGGTGATCCGGATCCAGCTTTTTGAATGGCTCAACCACCACGATGCGACCAATTTGGCCTATTTTCTCACGGGAACCATGATATTCCTTCCCATGTTGCTCGTCCTTTCCAACACGAAATGGTTCAAGACAGAAGATGCTGTATTGGCATTGTCGGGCTTTGCCATTTCTCTTTTCTTCCGGCAAATAGATGCTTGGGATCCTCCGCTTACTCCGATAGGCACCCATTTTTTATGGCACCTTTTTGGAGCTTGGGGGAGTTTCTATTTGGCAAAGTATTTGTATGCGCTTTCGAACCTGCCTGAAGAGAGTCCTATGGTGACGAGTGAAGGCGACTAATTTTCACCTCGTTCTATTTTCTTAGCAGCGTTCCAGTACACATCCATTTCGGGCAAGGTCATTTCGGGTAGCTTTTTGCCGTCCAAAGCGGATTGGGTTTCGAGGTAACGGAAGCGCCGGATAAACTTCTTGTTCGTCAGTTCCAAGGCATTTTCTGGATTGATCCCTACAAAGCGCGCATAGTTTACCAGAGAAAAGAGCAAGTCGCCAAATTCAGCCTCCGCCTTTTGAGTGTCAGTCTCCGCTAAGAATTCCTGCATTTCTTCCTGTACTTTTTCCCATACTTGATCCTTTTCGTCCCAATCAAAACCCGCCGCACGGGCCTTTTCTTGGACACGCATAGCTTTTACTAAGGCAGGCAAGGCGTTGGGGACACCTGCCAAGACGGATTTGTTCCCTTCTTTCAGCTTTATCTGTTCCCAATTTTTCTTTACCTCCTCTTCTGTTTCCGCTTTTACATCCCCGTAGATATGGGGATGCCTGACAATGAGCTTCTGACACAGGAAGTCGATCACGTCCGCGATGTCGAAGCTGTTGGTTTCAGAGGCGATCCGTGCATAAAAAACAACATGTAAAAGCAAGTCCCCCAATTCTTTTTTTACTTCTTGACGATCGTTTTTGCTGATTGCATCCGCGAGTTCGTATGTTTCTTCGATCGTAAGCGTACGTAAAGTTTCCCACGTTTGCTTCTTGTCCCAAGGACATTGCTCCCGTAATTCATCCATAATAGTAAGCAAACGGTCAAATTGTGACAGCTTAAGTTCTCTGCGAGAATCTATTGATTTTTCATTTTCCATGATTGAATTGCACCTAACCAGCAATTTAGAAATAAAATGAGAAGAAGTACGTTCTACAAGCAGAATGAACGCTAACTTTGTTTTCTAACTATTTCTGTTGAGAACGTGGCATTAATCAAATCAATTTCAGGTATTAGGGGAACAATCGGGGGGAAAGTGGGGGAGTCCTTGTCTCCCTTGGACATCGTGAAGTTTACCGCCGCTTTTGGCACCTATCTTAAAGGAAAAAAAATAAGCAATAAGGTCGTCATCGGACGGGATGCCCGGCCAACAGGAGATACTATCTCAGCGATGGTGGCGGCTACCCTTACTTCCTTGGGATTGGACGTATTAGACCTTGATCTAAGCACGACCCCTACCGTAGAATTGGCGGTTGTGATGGAAAAAGCAGCAGGTGGAATCGTGATCACTGCCAGCCACAATCCTGTGCAGTGGAATGCCCTGAAACTTTTAAATGAAGAGGGGGAGTTTATTTCGGCCAAGGATGGTGCATTGGTTTTGGAGCTGGCGGAAAAGGAGGCCTTTACGTTTGCAGAAGTAAACAAAAACGGAACTTATACCACAGACGACACCTACATCCAACGTCATATAGAAGCAATTTTGGACCTCGAATTAGTAGATGTAGAAGCTATTACCGCCCGAAATTTTTCTATCGCTATCGATTGTGTGAATTCTACAGGAGGTATCGCAGTGCCTGCTTTGTTGAAGGCTTTGGGCGTGAAAGAGATAAAGCAATATTTCTGTGAACCCAATGGGCATTTTCCCCATAATCCGGAACCTTTGGCAGAAAACTTGACCCACATTTCCTCTGAAATTGAGAAGGGCAAATTCGATTTAGGAATCGTGGTGGACCCAGATGTGGACAGGCTTTGTTTTATCCGTGAAGATGGAAGGATGTTCGGGGAAGAATACACGTTGGTGGCAGTGGCCGATTATGTCCTACGACACAAACTTGGCAACACAGTTTCCAATCTGTCCTCTACCCGCGCCTTAAAAGACATAACGGAAAAAGCAGGAGTCCAATATTTTGCCTCTGCTGTAGGAGAAGTCAACGTGGTGGAAGCCATGAAAGTCAACGACGCGGTGATCGGAGGAGAAGGAAATGGAGGGGTAATTTATCCGGAACTTCACTATGGACGGGATGCCTTGGTCGGTATTGCCCTGTTTCTGACCCATTTGGCTAAATTTGGAAAATCGATTTCTATGTTGCGTGCCACCTATCCGAGCTACTTTATTTCAAAAAATAAGATAGAGCTTACTCCCGATATAGACGTGGACCAAATTTTGGTGGAAATAAAAAGCAAGTACAAAAAGCAACCCATCAGCACGGTGGATGGCGTCCGCATCGACTTCGAAAGAGAATGGGTGCACTTGCGGAAATCGAACACCGAGCCTATCATCCGCATTTATTCGGAGTCGGATAGCATGGCCACGGCCGACTATTTAGCAAATAAGATCATTGCCGATATCAAGGAGATCATCTCGGAGAAAGTATAAGACTATTTTCTCCGCTACATATTTTCCGGTAAATAAAAACCGTGTCAGGCCGGAATAGGCATGACTTTGGATTGCTTGTAATTGGCTAACACCACCATCGACTGCATGTTTCCGATTTCTTCGATTTGACTTAGCTTATCGAGGATCAGTTTTTGGTAGCTAGGAATGTCCTTGGTCAATACTTTCAATAAAAAGTCGCCGGAACCTGTGATGTGATGGCATTCGACAATCTCGGGCAATTTGTTCGTCTTTTCGATGAACGTATTGATCTGGTTGAGCTTGTGGCTGGAAAGGGAAATCAAGATAAAAATGCTGACACCTAATCCGATCATTTCTGTGTCGAGCTGGGCATGATAGCTTTTGATGAGGCCGGATGTTTCCAATTTTTTTACCCGTTCTAAGGTCGGTGCCGGGGAAAGTCCTATTTCTTTCGAAAGTTGTGCGTTGGTTATTTTGGCATCTGCTTGGAGAATTTCCAAGATCTTACGGTCTATTTTATCCAATTTCAAGCTCATGTCGATCGGGACTATTAAGAAATAAAGCGTGGTGTACGAGGTTATTAGAACACGAAATTAATATAAAAAAGTAAAATTTGGTCAAAAAGCCAAATTTTATTCTCTTAAATAGGCGATAATAGCATCGTGTGCCTCATTGAGTTCATTCTTATTCACGCAATAAGGGGGAGAAAGGTACAAGACATTTCCCATAGGCCGCAAAAGCAGGTTTCGTTTAAGGAAAAAACGATAAGCTTCTTCCGCTATATGTGCAAAATATCCCGCTTTTTGGTCTTTCAACGTGATAGAGAGGATTGTGCCCAAGGCGAAAGCACTTTCCACTTTGTCTTCGACGCGCAACTCGGCAGCGAAATCCGATTGCCAAGCCGCCAACTGTCGGATCCTTTTCTGGCAGTCTTCCTCCAATAACACATCCAAACTGGCATTGGCAGCGGCACACGCCAATGCGTTTCCAGTATAGGAATGCCCATGAAGGAAGATTTTTTGTTTCTCTTGGTTTTCGTAGGCCCGATACACTCTTTTGTTGGCCGCCGTGGCCCCCAAGGCCAAAAAACCTCCTGTGATTCCTTTCGACAGGCAGATGATATCCGGAAGTGTAGACAGGTAGTGGGAAGCAAATAATTCCCCCGTCCGGCCAAATCCGGTCATGACTTCGTCTGCTATCAATAAAACTTCGTGTTCTCTTACCTGTTTCAAGATGAGTTCGAGTGTCTCATGATTGAAAAGCCGCATCCCTCCTACTCCTTGGATCATGGGTTCGTAGATCAGTGCAGCTACCTCGCCCATCGAAAGTTCTCTTTCCAATATCTCAAGTACGAGGGCTTGATTGGAAACAGTGGGAAATGGGAGGTAGATGACTTCAAATAAATAGGAGGCAAAAGGCGCATTGAAAGGATAGGCGCCGGCCAAGGACATGGCCCCAAACGTATCGCCATGGTAACAGCCTTCAAAGGCCAGGATCTTTTTCTTGTTTTGGCCTAGGTTGTACCAATATTGGATGGCCATTTTCAATCCTACTTCCACGGCAGTGCTTCCATTGTCGGAAAAGAACACCTTTTCCATAGGGCCGGGAAGGATTTCCAACAAGCGGGAGGCGAGGCGGATGGCAGGAGCATGCGTGAACCCGGAAAAGATCACGTGGCTGAGCGTTTCCGCTTGTTTCTGGATCGCCTGGACAATGTAGGGATGATTGTGTCCATGCAGATTCGTCCACCAAGAAGATACCATGTCTTTTATTTCCCTGCCCTCGGGCGTAAAGAGCGAAATGCCTTTTGCCCGTTCTATAAAGAGGTTTTCCGTATTCCGAAAGATATCGAAAGGGTGCCAGACGGAGTGTGTGTCCTGCGAGAGCCAATCCTGCGTTGCCATGGAAGGCAAAGTTAGGTTCTTTTTGAAATTTTAGACCGTCGGTATTTGGTATCTCTTTTTTGGTGTAGAAGGGCAAGAATCAAAATAATGTCGTCTACAATCTCAAAGTAAATTTTATAAGGGAATTTTTGCATAACAGCTCTTCTTGCCTTTTTGTAGACAATTGGGTATAAGAGAGGTCGCGTTGAAATGAATTGGATTGTTTTGTAGGCTTCGGAAAGAAAATCAATTCCTAAACCATTTAATTTGTTTTGATACCAAAATGTAGCATCTTCTAGTTCTAGCGGATGTAAAGCAAGTCGGTAAGTCAAATTTTCTTTAAAATAGCGTTGAACACATCATCCACGCCCTTTAGATTTTCGGGATTCTTCTTCATGTACGCCGACCGATCTTCTAAAAGACGTTTTTCATCTGATGTCAATTCGGATTTCCCATTTCCAAACAGATCATCCCAAAGCAATTCCATGAGTTTGAATTTCTCTACCTTTGAAAGCTTTTGCAGTTCTGTTGCATCCATACTATAAATGTACGACTATTAGACCATTTTTTTGATCGCTAGAAGGGATTCCTTTGCCGCATATTTTTGGACAGTAGCCTGGGTGATGGCTTCTTCCTCGAGATGAAGCAGGATAGGCAGAGGAAATAAGTGGGTAATGATAGAAATCGCCCCAAATGTATCCGCTCCATTGAATACCAGGCCTTTTACCTTAACTCCCCGCCGTTTTAATTCGTGCAAACTCAACAGTGCGTGATTGATGGCCCCGAGGTACAAGCGGATGACCAAAACGATTTCTAAGTTGAATCTGGCCGCAATGTCAATGACAAAATCTCCTTTACCATCCAACGGCACCAACACGCCTCCTGCTCCTTCCACGATCAAGTGGTTGGTAGTGAAAGGAAGTTCGAAATCCGAGAGGGCAATTGTTTTTCCTTCCATCTGAGCAGCATAGTGCGGGGAAGCCGGGGTGGCGAGAATATGCCGTTCGGGATGAAGATGGACAGGATAAGACACCAAGTCTTTCACCGTGTCCGAATCATAAGGAGCGGGGCCTGTTTGGACAGGTTTCCAATAGTCTGCCCGAAGTGCTTCGCAGAGGATGGCCGAAACGAGGGTTTTTCCGTTATCCGTGCCAATGGCGGTGATAAAAAGTTTCATAAGAATCTAGTTCGAGTGTAAAAGAAAGAGAGAAAAAGAGCACGAAAAGGGCTGGGCAAATGCGATCCTTCGCGTACTTTTACGCCCAAAGAGATGATGCCATGCCCAACTTCGAAACCATTTATGTAGGTCAATTACGTTGCCAAAATACCCATTTGGCTTCTGGTACCCAAATTTTGACGGACGCTCCCGTTGACAATCACGGAAAGGGAGAGGCTTTCTCCCCTACAGACCTCGTGTGTGTGGCCCTTGGTACTTGCATTATGACGACCATCGGGATCTGGGCCCAAAATGAAGCGCTTCCCTTAGAAGGCACCCGATTGGCCATCACAAAAACCATGCACCTTTCTCCTCGAAAAATTGCCAAAATCGGGATCACGATCCATGTGGCCAATAAAGTTTTGACAGAGGAGCAAAAGGCAAGGATGGTGCACATCGCCCACGCTTGCCCAGTAGCCAAGAGCCTTCATCCTGAAGTGGAGCAGGACATCGTGTTCGAATGGTAATCGTATCCTAAAGCAGAATGAATCCGGGAAGAAGGAATAGATTTTTTTGGAGCGTCCTGCTTGTTATGATCGGATGGGTTACTTCCTCCTCAGCCCAGAAATTCCTGAAAGGAGAACTCATCTTGCCTGATAGTACCCTTTTGACCACGGAACTGCAAAAAGGATGCGGAGCCAAATCTGACGTATTCGATTGCCTACTCGCCAAAGATGCAAATGGAACGGAGCGTGTTTTTTATCCACAAGACCTGAAAGGATTCCGTTTTGGAAAGACAACCTATGTTTCCCTCAAAATAAATGCAGGGAAGACGGTTACGTATTTGTTTGCGAAGCAACTGCAAAAAGGAGCCGCCATGCTTTATCTTTACAAAGGCAAGCTCTTTGACGGAAAGGAAGTGTATCTTTTCTGTAAAAAAGAAGAGGCATTTTATTATGTCTGCTTCGAAAGCACATCTTTGAGCAAGAGCCAACAAAATGAAGCGGGAGGTGCGTCTGCGCCACCCGATATCCTCTTGAGGACGCAAATGGACAAGTTGCTGCAAAATCTATCGGACGAGCGGATGTTCAAGAACCAATTTTTGCGTTATTTCTCTGACTGTGAGGAAATCGTGAACAAACTCAAACAAGATTGGTACGCAAATGGGAGCATCACGTCCTTGTTTGAAGATTACAACCACGATTGTCAGGGAAAATAAGTGGACAGCGGTATCTCCCTCGCATATAGAAGCTATGCCAAGATAAAAGATAACAGCCTGAACCATTTCGTATACGAGAAGGGGATTCCAAACTACTTTTAAAATCGATTTTGTTTCAATTTGATGAACCGATCCTTCAATTCTTAAGAAAGGAAAAATGGTGGTGCCTAAAAGGTATCAATAAAATAATATTTCAGTGATTTTTTTGAGAACAAAATACCCGTATGTTTACGGCCTATGTTTTATGGTCATACTTTTAATCCAATTAACATGAAAAAACTTTATCTTTTTGACAAAAAAGCCATTGCGGTTGTTTTAATGGGAGTTTCTTCCGTTGCCTATTCACAAACGTATTCGGCGGGATCGGGTGCTGGAACAGGAGGAAGCCTTAATACCTTTGTAGGTACCAGTGCAGGTCATGTCACGACGGGCAATAACAATGCCATGGTAGGCGCCCAAGCAGGCCTAAACAACACCACAGGAGCCAACAATTCCTTCTTTGGAGAAGGAGCAGGGGTCGACAATACGACGGAAACCAACAATACGTTCATCGGATTCAGCTCCGGATATCAAAATGGGAGCTTCAATACATTTGTGGGAAGTCAGGCGGGATATGTAAGCCAAGGAGGGCACAATACATTCAACGGGTATAACGCAGGCCATAGTAATACAGGTTCTCAAAACACATTTATTGGGTCTTCTGCAGGATACAATACTACCGGAAGCACCAATGCATTTTACGGCGATTCGTCAGGATATAACAATAGCAGCGGAAGCGAAAATGCATTTTTTGGGACTTTTTCAGGCTTAGCTAATACGACCGGCATCGAAAATTCCATTTTTGGCACGTTGGCAGGAAATAAGAATACTGTCGGTTCGTTAAACGCCTTCTTTGGCTATGGGGCCGGATATGTCAGCACGGCAGACGAAAATACTTTTATAGGGGCATATGCTGGCCTAAACGTGACGAGCGAAACAGGAAATACCTATGTCGGATTCGCCACGGGCGATAAAGGAGGGCACAATACCTTGCTAGGACACTCAGCAGGATTTGGCAACGATGGGAACTATAACACATTTGCAGGTTTCTCGACGGGATACTCTACCAAGAGCTCAAGTAATTCCTTTTTTGGATCTTTTGCGGGCTATGCCACTACAGTCGGGGGATTCAATTCTTTCTTGGGTGATTCTTCGGGATACAACAACACGACAGGCTATGAAAACACGTTGGTGGGGTTTGGTTCTGGCTTGAGTAGCACAACAGGTTTCCAAAATGTGTTCCTCGGAAAATTTGCTGGGAAGGGCAACACGACAGGGGCTCGGAACAGTTATTTAGGGACCAGTGCAGGATCCAACAACGCGGCAGGCAACCGTAACACCATGGTAGGCTTTTCTGCCAATGTGCCGGCTGCTTCCAATCTTACCAATGCCACTGCCCTAGGTGCCTATGCATATGTAAGCGCATCCAACAGCCTCGTATTGGGTGCAATAAACGGTGTAAATGGAGCCACTGCCAATACAAATGTAGGAATCGGAATAGCGGCACCTGCCTATCTGTTGCAAGTGAATGGGTCGGCTGCTAAACCTGGAAGCAGTGCTTGGACCATCGCCTCAGACAGCCGGTTGAAGAAAAATATCTCCGATTTCACGGATGGGTTGTCTATCGTACAAAAAATCCATCCTGTGACCTTCCAGTACAATGGCAAGGCTGGGATGCCTACCGACAAAAAATATGTGGGTATTTTGGCACAGGAAATGCAGAAAATTGCGTCCTACACGGTAGGTTCGTTTACCTATCAAGATACTTCGGGAAAAACGGAAGAATACTTGGATTATGACGCAACCGCTCTTACTTACTTGCTCGTCAACGCGGTCAAAGACCAACAAAAGCAAATTGAGGCACAGAATAAAATTGCCCAAGACCAACAGAAGCAAATCTCAGATCAACAGTCCCAACTTGAGGCCCAACAAAAGCAAATCGAGCAATTGTTGGCAGGTAAAGGAACCAGTGCTCCGGTATCCGGAACCAACGCTCGGATGTCCTCTGGGAATAGCTTGGGCGATGGTTACCCTAATCCGACCCAAAGACTTCTCCAAATTCCGTATACCTTACAAGACGTGTCCAATTCCGCGTTTATCAAATTGTTCTCAGTGCTAGGAGAAGAACTATACTCTGTGGCTGTTTCAGGATTGGGAAGCGGGGAAGTGACAGTAGACACCAGCCCCTTCGCTTCCGGAATGTATATCTGCCGGTTGATTGTGGACGGTACGACCGTAGCCAGCAAAAATTTCCAAGTAAGCAGATAATAAGATCACCAAATGATTGTCGAATGGGCCTCCGAAACAACGTTTTCGGAGGCCCATTTTCTGCCTAAGTAATCTCTAGTCAGCGAATTATACAAGTTTATTCTATCTTAGTAAAATTAACATCTTCCATACCCCTATGAAAAAGATACACGTTGATGCATATAAAACCATGTGCTTGGTTTTTGTTCTTGGCTTTCATCAATTAGTTGCCCAGAGCAATTATGTAGCAGGGGCTAGTGCAGGTACCCATCTCACGGAAGACGCTTTCAATACCTTCGTGGGAGCAAATTCCGGCTATTTTGATCAGACAGGAGAGGCCAACGCATTTTATGGATATGCTGCAGGGTATTACAATACGGCGTCCAATAATACCTTTATTGGCACAGAGGCAGGGTTTAGTAATACCATAGGAACCCAAAATGCCTACATTGGGATGGCTACAGGCTCTTCGAACCAAACCGGGAGTTACAACACCTTTATAGGAAATGAAGCCGGGGAAACGAATTTGGGGAGTTATAATACAATGACCGGATATGGTGCCGGCTTATTTAGTGGTGATGGCTCCTACAATACATTCAACGGGGTGTATGCCGGCTACGTAAATACAGGAAGTTATAATGTGTTTTCTGGAAGTTATGCAGGAGCAGGCAATACTTCGGGAGCACAAAATTCTTTTTATGGGTATTACGCAGGGATTGAAAATACGACAGGTTCTTTCAATACGTTTATAGGGAACAATGCCGGTCGGACAAATAGTACATCTGCCAACAATTCCTTTTTTGGGTCTTCTGCAGGCTATTCGAGTACGGGGGCAGATAATACTTATATCGGATGCAATGCGGGAACAAATGGCACGAGTGGATATGATAATTCTTATTTGGGGAGTTCTTCTGGTTTTGCCAATACTACTGGGTACCAAAATGTGTTTCTTGGGAAATATGCCGGTAAAATCAATACTACAGGTGCTAGGAACAGTTATATGGGCGTAAGTGCCGGCTCCAATAATCAAACAGGCAATCGTATTACGCTGATGGGATTTTCCGCCAATGTGCCTTCAAGTACCAGCCTCACCAATGCTACGGCAATAGGGGCCTATGCCTATGCAAGTGCTTCAAACACACTTGTCTTGGGAGCCATCAGCGGTGTAAACAGTGCTCCTGCCAGTACAAATGTAGGGATAGGGACTTCTGCGCCTTCCTACTTGCTGCATGTAAACGGAACGGCCGCCAAACCGGGGGGAGGTACTTGGACAGTCGCTTCCGACAGTAAATTGAAGAAAAATATCGCCGATTTTACCGACGGCCTTTCGCTTGTAGAGAAAATCCATCCCGTAACGTTTCAATACAACGGCAAGGCAGGAATGCCCACTGACAAAAAATATGTAGGCATCATTGCACAGGAGATGCAAAAGATTGCCCCCTATACCATCGGGACTTTCACCTACCAAGATACAACAGGCAACAGCGAAGAATATTTGGATTATGATCCCAATGCTGTCATGTATGTGCTGGTGAATGCCATCAAGGAGCAGCAAAAGCAGTTGCAAAATCAACAAACGCAATTGGATGCCCAACAAAAGCAAATTAGCCAATTGTTGGCCCAGCAGTCCGCAGGAAGTACGTTTTCTTCTTCCAATGCGCGGCTTGCCGGAGAAAACGGATTAGGAACCATTTATCCGAATCCCAACCAAGGAGAAGCACACATCCCGTATACCGTGTCGAGCGCAGCAAGTAGTGCTGCCATCAAGATTTATTCGGCTTTAGGTCAGGAAATCAAATCTGTTTCGGTATCGGGAACAGGAAATTCGGAGGTAATCGTGGAAACAAGCCAATTTGCGGCGGGTACCTATGTTTGCCGCTTGGTGGTGGACGGGAATACCGTGGAAAGCAAAAATATGGAGGTGGTCAAATAAGCAGCATCGGAATTAGCCATATCGGCAGTTCCGTGAAATTGGTTCGCTTTTTCTATCTTGTGGCCTCAAACGTCCTATGAAGAAGCGAAGCATTTTCTACAAGCTGTTTTTCTCTATTTTCTTGGTCTCTTTGTTTTGTGTATTGGCGTTTGGAGGCTTGGTTTATCTCAATCAAAAAAAGGCCCTGATCGACCGGACTATGGAACAACTGAGGTCCGTCAATATCCTGAAAAAGAAAATGGTGGAGAGGCGGCTACGTGAAGACGAAGATTTCATTTGGCATTTTATTCGAAAAGTGATGCTGTATGATACCGCCAAGCATTTTTCGGCCGAAAGGGAGTTTAGTTATCACAAGAATTTTTTAAAGGATTTTTGCCGTGATTTTGGGCATGTCGATGTGCTGCTCTTGGATAAAGAGGAAATGCTTGTAGACAGCGTGTTCGCCCAAGATCCGCATCAAGCGTTGAAAGATACCTCCATTTTTTATTTTACCAGGATTTTTGCGGTGGACAACAGCCAGTACAAATTGGCTCTTGTGACCAGTACACGGTATCTGGAACGCCTATTGTATGAGAATACGGGGATGGGGAATACGGGAGAATCCTACTTGGTAGACGGTGAACATCGTATGATCACGAAATCCAGATTTTATCCGGAGGTTCCACCAGGGCGTATTTTGGTAAACACGGGTTCGGTCGATTCTTCCTTGCAAGGAGTTACAGGTGTGGGTTGGACCCGAGATTATCGGAATGTAGAAGTATTGAGCGCCTACACACCAGTGATACATCCTGGTCTCCATTGGGGGTTGATGTCTGAAATGGATGTCTCAGAAGCAATGAGTTCTGTCCAAGAGATGGGCACTATCCTTTTGTACTTCAGTATTTTTGTGTCACTAGCCGCGTTGGTCGTCTCCTACTACCTGAGTAAACTTATTTCATTCCCCATCAAATTGGTGTCAAAAGGCATAGAAGAGCTCTCGTTGGGAGAGTTGCCCCAAAAGATGTCTCCGCCTTTTTATGACAATGAGGAAAGCAAGATGAAGGTTGCCATGAACCGGCTGATCGATTCCTTTGACAGGATCAGCCAATTTGCCCACGAAATTGGGAAAGGAAACCTTCAGGCAAATTTTGTCCCTCTTAGCCAGAAAGATGAACTCGGGAAAAGCCTCCTTCACATGCGCGACCAGCTCAAAGAATACCGGGCCCGTGAAAAAGTACAGAACAAACAAAAAACGCTTTCTCTATTGGAAGGCCAGGAAAACGAACGAAAACGGATGGCCCGCGACCTTCATGATGGATTGGGCCAATGGTTGACCGGCATAAAATTAAGGATCGCTTCTGTGGAAATGCCGGAAGAACAGAGAGAAGAGTTGAAGGCCATGATCTCGGAAACCATTGAAGAAACGCGGAGGATCACCAACAATCTCATGCCCAATACCCTCATTGATTTCGGATTGGATGCTGCGCTGCGACAATTAGTGGCGAATGTAAAAAAAGGAGGGGCGCTCCATCTCCAGTATACCTACCAAAAAGAAGCGGAATCAGAAATGCCCTTCGAAGTAATGTTGACCCTTTACCGCATCGCACAAGAAGCAATCAACAACATCCAGAAACATGCTGGAGCGCAAAATGCCCTCCTAAGTTTGGAAGAAAAGAAAGAGGTCGTAATGTTGTTGGTGGAAGACGACGGAGTGGGAATTCCTGCCTCGCGCAAAAAAGGAGGCAATGGCTTGGGGAATATGGAAGAAAGGACCAAATTGATCAATGGTACTTTTCTCTTGGAAAACAAGGGCATTGGAACGAGGTTGTTAGTAAAAGTACCTGTCTAACAGCGCCAAACATTTCGAATCCTTCTCAGGGAGAGGTTGTTTAATTGCGTAAAAAGCAGTTTATTGAGACCTATTTTTAATGCCATGCTAGGGAAAATTACCATTGTTTTAGCGGATGACCATAAGATAGTGCGGGACGGCCTCAAATCTTTCTTGGCCCGCATTTCAGATTTCGTACTTATTGCGGAGGCAGAGGATGGAGAACAGTTGCTGGCTGTTTTTGAACAAATGATGCCCGATATCGCCTTGGTGGATATTTCCATGCCGCGCATGAACGGGCTGGAAGCGTTGAAACATTTACACGAGCAAAATCCCAATGTCAAGATCATTATCCTTTCCATGCACGAGGAGGCTGACTATATTATGAAAGCAATCCAACATGGAGCCAAAGGATATTTGTTAAAAAACACGGATGAAAAGGAATTGGAGACGGCTATTCGAACAGTAGCGAGCGGGGGCAAGTATTTTAATTCGACCGTTTCCAGCATTATGATCGAAAATTTGTCCAACAAAGTCCCTGTTCGGATGCAAGCTGAAATCCATATCTCCCAACGGGAAAAAGAAGTCTTACAATGGGTGTCGGAAGGGTTGAGCAATAAAATGATCGGGGATAAATTGAACATCAGCGTGCGTACAGTAGAGACGCACCGTTTAAATCTTTTGCGCAAATTGGAGGTGAACAACACGGCAGAATTGGTCAAAAAAGCCCTTGAAACGGGACTTATCAGCTAAAATGGGCATGTTTTGCGTAGAACTACGTAGCGACCCTTACGTGTTTCAGGTGTTTTTTTTCAGTAATAGATAGGAGGCGCCCGCCCTCCACATGATCGTACATTTGTAATGTCAACAATTAACACTTACGGTCATGAAAACAATAGCAAAATATTCCGCCCTACTCATATTCCTCGGCTTGGCACAATTGACCAACGCACAACGCGTCATGAATGATCCTTCTTATTCGATCCACAACTACAAACATCCAAACAAAGCTGCTTACGTGAAGAAGCAGGAGGATGCGAAGCCAGTCGTATACGTGGAGGAAGTGAAAGATGGATCGGCTTCCACACAAGAAGAAAATTCTTTGACTTCGTCGGGAAACTACAAAGGGATGAGTGCTCGCAAAAGCAAAACAAAAAAGTTTGCCGCCAGCAACTCTCCTTCTGCGATTCCTTACCACTTAGCTCCTGCTAACAGCAACGGTAACTACAAGCAACAGTTCCCTTCTAGGCCAAGAAAAGAGAAAGATCAGAAAGAAGAGAAAGATTCGGAAACACCGATAGCAAACAATTAACAGATAAAGTGTAAGACCAAACACAAAAGGCTGACTTTTCGAAAGAAAGGGCAGCTTTTTGCGTAGTACTACGTAGGGCTCCTACGTAAAATTGCGGTGGAAGCCAAAGGTGCCTCCTTGGTAATTTTGGGACATGACACGATATTGGACTGGCATGCTTTTTTGCATCTGCTATTTTACAGCCCTTTGGGTGCCGGTGCATGCCCAGAATTTGAAAAGAGATTACAGTTATTCTGTTCACCATTATAAGCATCCCAATAAAGTCTCTCAAGAAAAGCGACGACTCGATAGCCTCCCTCCTTTGTATTTAGTGGAAGTAATGGACAGTACGCAGTCTACGAAACGCGACGTCCGTTGGGAGTCGAGCTATAAATCCATGAGTGGCAATAAAGCCAGAATAAAAAAATTCAAAGTGTCTACTTCTGACAGTGCCATGCCATATGTTGCAACGTCCCCGAGTGTCGGCTTTCCCCAGCGGTTCCCATCTCGGAGAAATGTTGGAACTCCTTCTCGCGCACGCCCCTAAAGAAGAGGAAAAGAAATTAATCTGTTTGTGGCATGATATTTTAGTATATCAGAATGTGTCCTAGTAGGGGAGACAAATTGTCGCAAACAATTAATTAAGGTTTAGGTTAACGAAAAACGCGTGTCTCATAGGCAGGCGTTTTTTTTTGCATTTTTAGATAAATGCGTTCACTTTTAGCAGATGATTGAATATGAAAACCTAGCCAAGTCAAATAAGTCCTTTCAAGAAGAATATAAGCAGGCATTGGACATTGTATTGGAAAAAGGCTGGTATATTCTAGGGAAAAATGTATCGGATTTTGAAACAGCATTTGCACACTATTGCGGCACTTCACGTTGTGTGGGCGTAGGTAGTGGCTTGGATGCCCTTCTCTTGGCACTGCAAGTGTGTAACTTTTCCCCACAAAGTGAGGTAATTATTCCCGCCAATACATTTGTTGCCACCATATGGGCCGTTTTGCATTGCGGCCTCACCCCTGTCTTGGTTGAACCAGACCTTTCCACTTACACAGTGGATCCAGAAAAAGTGAAAGAGGCCATTACATCTAAGACCAAGGCCATTATACCCGTGCATCTCTATGGCAAGATGTGCGCCATGGATCCGATCATGCAGATAGCAAGGGAGAATGAATTGATCGTATTAGAAGATGCCGCTCAGGCACATGGGGCTGCTTATTTTGGAAAAAAAGCCGGAAGTATAGGACATTTTGGGGCATTTAGTTTCTATCCCGTGAAAAATCTGGGTGCTTTAGGAGATGGGGGAGCTATTACCTTGAACGATGAGGCGATATGCCATCAACTTCAAAAATGGAGGAACTATGGCGCGACAGAAAAATATAGGTACGAAACGATAGGATATAATTCCCGGTTGGACGAATTGCAGGCGGCTTTTTTGTTGATCAAACTCAAACGGTTAGAAGAAATCCATGCACACAAAAGAAAATTGGCAGCTATTTATTTCGATCGACTGAAGCAAGATTTTATATTGCCTATCCAAGCGGAAGGATATCAGGATGTTTTCCACATCTTTGCTGTTCGGCATCCTAAAAGGGACAATTTGCGTGAATATTTGCGAAAAAAAGAAATAGGGACAGAAATTCATTATCCTATTCCTCCCCATCAACAAAAAGCCTTGGTCGACCATTTGGGAAACATGGCCTTTCCCATTTCGCAAGAGATCCATGACACAGTAGTAAGCCTCCCTATTGCCTTTCATCATACGGAAAAAGAGATTCAGTATGTCTGCGATGTATTGAATGAGTTTTAGTAGCGTGAAAAATTGGAAGACAGGTCTTTTTATTAGTCATCTAATTTTTAAGTTCCGATCGTATAGTCTGTAGCGCATTTTGTCAGATTAATATTGTAATGAGGGTCGTGCGCGATATAAGAGACCCATCTTTCTTTGAACAATTGGTCCTCTTTTGAAATAGGAAGGTTCTTTTCACAACGAGTACCATTATGTTTAAATACTGCATCTGGCAAAAATAGATTGCGGAAACCAGCTTCCTTTAATCTGAGACAGAAGTCGATCCCGTAATTTTTGGTCGCAAAAAGTTCATCAAAGCCATTCACGGTTTCAAAAGCGCTCTTCTTACACATCATGCTTTCCAATGGGACGGCAGAGAAGTTGTTGACGATGCTCAAGTGGCCCAAATAACCATGAGTACCAGAAGATGGATAGCCCTGAAAGGGATAACCAAATAACGTATGAATGCCCACTATTACGCCTGCATACTTGATATGGCTGTCGGAAAATAACAATTTGCCACCTACTGCGCCAATAGATGTACGTTGTGCTTGTTGCATCATGATTTCCATCCACTGAGGTGTCATGATCTCGGTATTTGTATCCAAAAATACCAGATAATGTCCCGTGGCGATGTGGGCAGCTGCATTGATGGCGTGTGAATCATGATGTAATGTCTTCCGGTCTATACACATAAGCCGTCCTTTCAATGTATCATGTTCCTTCAATAAAGAAGAGACCGTTGATTCGTTACAATGGCCCCCTAGCAGAATGATTTCATACTCTTGGTACGTCGATGTTTCAAGAATGGAATGAAGGCACCGCTGCAAATATTTTCCCTGGTCCTTTTCAGAAAGGATGATACTTACTTTTTTATTTTCAGCGATATGATAGTGCACCCGATAATGAAAAGGCATTCCGTCTACTTTTTCAACTGTTCCAGGTTCCTGCCTACGCTTTAACGTGTCTTGCAATGCTTTTATACCTGCATCGGAAGCATAAGGTTTAGCCTCCATATTATTTGCCGTGGACATGGCATGAATCCTCCAATGGTACAATATTCTTGGAATGTGGTGAATATGGTTTGTTTTCTCAGTTACCCTTAAAAACAAATCATAATCCTGACTTCCTTCATATCCCGCTCTAAATCCTCCAACAGCATGTATGAGATGAGTATGCATAGTGGCGAAGTGCGTAATATAATTCCTGGACAAAAGACTATCTGGCGACCAATCGGGTTTAAAGGATGGCTCCAAATAAATTCCATCCTCGTTTATCTTATCTTCATCCGAATAAATGAAATCTGCGGATGGATGCAGGTTAATACAGCGCACAATGAAATAAAGTGCATCGGCAGTCAGTACGTCATCATGGTCAAATAATGAAACATATTCGCCGGTCGCAATTTCGAGTGCACTATTCGACGAATTGGAAATGTGGCCGTTTTGAAGTCTGAAAACAACCTTTATTCTTGCGTCCTTCTTTACGTATTCGTCCAGTACACGTTTGGTTTCTTCTCTGGACGAATTGTCATCTGCGATACACAGTTCCCAGTTTTCGTAGACTTGCGCAAGTACCGACTCTATTGCTTCCCGGAGAAATTTTTCCGGGGTGTTGTATACTGGCATGAGGATACTTATCAATGGTTTTTTAGGGAATAAAGCAATGTTCTCTCTATAGTTTTGCAAGTCTAGCTTTGAAGCACTATTCTTAAATAACCACGTTTGATATTCAAATGGAATGGCTTTTTTTACTTCCCCTTCACTGGAAAATATTAAAATCCGGGCATTTGAATATTCAAGTAGTAAATACGCCTGCTTAAAAATGGTTTTAAATAAAAACTGAAATAAATAGACAAAAAGCCGGGACCAGAAATACACAAATCTGACGCATGTATTAGAGTATCGATAAGAAGATGCTTCCGATAATCTGGCCATAAGTTTTAACTCATGGTAATATGTGATATTGGCTTTTTTTATCTTTCTTATTATCTCCTTACGCATTTTGTTCGTGGCTTCATTTCGGGAAAATCAAGAAATTGGTCCATAGCTGCCCTCAAACCTTTAGCAAGAGGTTCAACGTCCGGGGCCAATACCCTTTTACGATTTTATGTTTTAGCAAGAAATACATACGACCTATTTTCCCTTTGTCGGTTAGATGGGTGAAACCTAGCAATAATTCACGTTCCTCGCTAGAAAGTGCATGTTGAAAATGTGTATAGAAGGCCTCTGCCTGTGCCATCTCTTTGGCCAGGAATTGAGATTTGGCTGTGTGGTCGAACAACACATGAACTGTCGTCAATAGAGACGCCCAGAGACTTTTTTTTGCCAGTCCGTACACATTTTGGGCATGTTGCCGATAAAGAAGCGTGGGCTCGTCCAAATAGGCCATTTTCCCAAAACAAGATGCCGTGAGCGCAGTAAAAACATCGTGCATGGTGACCTTAGAAGGAATTTCACTTATTTTATTTGCTAAAGCCCTGTTCATCAGCATAGTACATCCTGTGGGCACGTTTTCGACAATCAAATGCCGCAATTTTACTTGAGATGGATTTAGTTTTTTAGTACCAAGGTACGATGTGCTGATTACGTTGAGTTGATCGTCTACCACTGTGGCGTCGGTATATACCAATGCAGGTGTGTTTTTCCCGTGTTCTTGTTCCAGTTGTACTAATAAAGACAATGATTTTTCAATCTTATCGGGTAACCAAACGTCATCTTGGTCTGCAAAAGCCACATAGGAACCTGTACAGTACCGCAAAGCATTTTCAAAATTTTTGATAACGCCTAATTTCTGCCTATTCCCGACTTCCTTAATTATTCCTTGACGATGTAAATGATCGAGTATGTCCAATGTGCCATCCGTCGACATGTCGTCACTGACGATTATTTCAATATTTTTATACGTTTGGCGACGGATAGACTCAATTTGTTGTGTGATATATTTAGCTCCATTATACGAGGCCAAGGCAATGGAAACGAGTGGTTGGGACATACTGAATGGTTCTTTGTCGAAGTTTGGCTTTCATGGAAGGAAAACCGGACTTCAATCCGTATGCAAGTTTAAGGATTTATTCCCTTTTAGTTTTTTTTGACCAATGCAAAATGCTTTCGATAGAAGGCTACTATTCCGGAGAATCCCGTTTTGTTTAAATAGCGTGCCACGAATGTCCTTGCCAGTTGTTTCCAATAATAGCGCTCGGAAGGCAATTTTGGTTGCCCATTTTCCAATTTGGCTTTTTTTGTTTCTTTGATCGCGTTTTTCCAGTTTTTATCAGAAGCTCCGTCGAAAGACATATTCGCCAGGATGTCAGGAATATAGCAAAACCGGGCTCCATTCAATGCAAAGCGGAGCATGATTTCATAGTCCATCGCAAAGCGGTATTCGAGTTTGAAAAGCCCATGCGCATCGTAAAAGGATTTCCGGACAAAAACAGTGGGATGGTGCAAGGTCATTTCTCGTTTTAATAACGAATGGTCCCCTCCGGCAGAATAACCCTTCTGAGAACCTGCCCAATACTGGATCTTGCCATGGACAATATCGGCCTTTGTCTGATTTTCTGCGATTTTTTGTAAGGTATTGGGTTCATACCAATCATCGGCATTCAAGATCCCGATCCAATCGCCCGTCGCCATGGCAATTCCCTTATTGAATGCATCGCTTATCCCCTTGTCTTTTTCACTTATCAATCGGGTAATCGCGGTGCCGTATCCTTTTATTATTTCCAAGGTACCATCTGTGGACCCGCCATCCACGACGATGTACTCGTAAGGTTTTGTGCGTTGTGACAAGACGCTTTCAATGGTTCTTCTGATCGTAGAGGAAGCATTCAAGCATACCGTGATAATGCTTATTTTCATGTGGAAGCAAGCGAAGGCTCCGAAATACTTTTGTCGTATTCCTCTAGGGCCAATTTGGAGTCTCCCCAGAAAACAATGGAGCCATGATCTAAATACAATGCTTTGTTGGTCAATCTTCGGACTGTATCATGATCATGGCTGACATAGATGATCGTATTGCCTTGCTGGTTGATCTCTTGGATCTTGGCCATGCACTTTTTCTGAAATTCCGCGTCTCCTACTGCCAACACTTCGTCCAATACTAAAATATCTGGATCTAAATGAGCTGCCACGGCAAATGCCAGCCGCACATACATACCGGAAGAATAATGTTTTACGGGCATATTGATAAATTCCCCGATTTCAGAAAATTCGATGATCTTGTTCAGTTTGGAACGAATTTCCGACTGTTTCATTCCTAGTATAGAACCATTCAGAAAAATGTTTTCCCTTCCTGTCAGTTCCGGATGGAAACCAGTTCCTACCTCGAGCATACAGGATACTTTTCCCATAATTTCTAAGCGTCCGCAAGTAGGTTCCGTAATTCGGCTGATGATCTTGAGCAATGTGCTTTTGCCTGCCCCGTTTTTGCCGATGATGCCTACCCTATCTCCTTCGTTGATTTCAAAACTGATGTCCTTCAACGCCCAAAAATCATCTTTTTTTTGTTCCTCCCTCAGGCCTGCTCTCTTCGAGAAAAAATGGGCAATGGCATCCTTAAAATTTGTGTGAACCAGTGAGGATCCTTTATTGTATTTTTTCCCTATGCCTTCTGCTCTGATTGTCCAAGTCATGATTTATATCGTATCGGCAAAGTTGCGTTCTGTGCTGCGGTAATACCTAGTTCCTAAATAAAGAACCACCATGGAGGCGAATAAGGAATAAAGGTAAGACGAAAGATTCAATGGGTGATAATTGGGGATGACGGACCACCTGATCGCCTCAAAAAAACCTACCAACGGATTTAATGCATAGAGCCATTTCCATTTTTCTGGTATGATATCCAACGTATAGGCCACAGGAGAAGCATACATGCCGATTTGCAGCATAAAGGTTGTCAAATAGCGGAAGTCTCTGTATTTTACTGTGAGCGCAGATAGAAAAAAGGCGGTGCCACAAATAAATAGAATGAGGAAGAAGAAGGTGGCAGGCAATACGAAGAGATGCCAAGTGGGCACGATCGCATAATAGGCCATGAGCCCGAATAAGAGGAAGAGGGAAATAAGAAAGTCTGGGAAACTGATAAATATGGCACTCAAGGGCAAAAAGATCCTAGGAAAATATACCTTCGATATCATCGAAGAATTGATGATGAGAATCTCGCTAGAGCTGGCAATGGCGTTGGAGAAAAAAGACCACGGGATGATGCCGCACAGCACGACAACGGGATAGGGAATGTTTCCCAAGGGGGTGTTCAACACATTTTTAAAAAGAAAGACAAAAATGAGCAAGGTACTAAGAGGCCGAAAAATGCTCCATCCATACCCAATGAAGGACTGCTTGTATTTGACGGAAATGTCCTTCCAAGAAAGTATGAAGGCCAGTTCACGTTGCTCCCAAACATCCGTCCAATAATTCTTCTCCAGTCTGCCCGGTTCTATAATAAGGTGCCTTTTGTCGCTTGCCACGGAGATTTTTGCCACAAATATAGGCCAAAAAGTGTTATTTATTGGGAAACATTTGTTCTTCTTATGGCTTTTGGACGTATTCGAACCATGTTGTAGTTACGATGTCCCTTCTTACCTTTGAAAATGTTTCGAAAGTCAACCTTAGTATTAGATGCGCGCAAAGCGTTTGACTCCGGTATCGGTACATATGTCCGGAATCTCATTCCGTACCTCATGGAAGAATTTGAGGTAACGTTATTGGGAGATCCTCAAAGATTGGTGTCCTTTGAATGTACGGTACTGCCACTGAGTGCAAAGACCTATTCTTTGGCCGATGTCTATGCTCCTTCTCTTTTGGCGGGTCGGTGCGACGTGTTTTGGACACCACACTTCAATTTTCCTATCCTTGCCCCCAAAGCCAAATTGAAGGTAGCCACTATTCACGATCTTTATCATCTGAGGCATTGGGACCGACTGTCGTTGCCACAAAAACTATATTATAAAATCTTTTTGCCAAACTTGGTGAAGACGACAGACATGATCTTTACGATCTCCGAGTTTTCGAAGCGTGAGATCGGGCATTTTTTCCCCTCTGCGTTGCCCAAGATGGAAAAGATTCACTTGGGGATCGATTTTGGGCATTTTCGGCCAGATGCCACCGCACTATCCCGAGAACAGGTACGAAAACACTATTCCCTGCCGGAAGAATTTGTACTGTTCGTAGGGAATTTAAAGCCCAATAAAAATGTCATGGCGTTGTTAAGGTCATACCACAGCATTTTGAAACAAGCACCGAATCTCACTTGGAAGGTCGTGATCGTAGGGCAAAAAGAAGGATTTCGGATCGGAGATAATGAGGCGGTAGACTTTATCCATCAGCAAGGGTTGCAAGACCGGGTGCTGTTCACTGGCTTCGTAAAGGAGGAAGACCTTCCCATTGTCTACCAATTGGCTACCTTGTTTGTCTTTCCCTCTTTGTACGAAGGCTTTGGACTTCCTCCCTTGGAGGCTATGGCCTGTGGCTGTCCTGTGGCCTGCTCCACCTCTGCCAGCCTGCCGGAGGTGTGCCAAGACTTTGCCTATTATTTTGATGCCAGAGAGGATGAAAGCTTGAAGGATTTACTTTTGAAGCTCTTCTCGGACAAGGCGCTCCGTGAGGAAAAAGTTTCGGAAGCCAGCAAATGGGTGAAAAAATATAATTGGGGACTTACCGCCGAACGCCACATCAGGGCAATAAAAGAAGGTCTTTCCAGAAAATAGGCATGTCTGGTAGAGATCATCTACCTATTTAAAGAGGCAATGAATGTATTTAATACATGCGCATCTTTTAGTCCAGGTGCCAATTCGAAACGGCTATTCAGGTCTACCCCGACAATCCAAGGATATTTTTTTACCGCACTTTGGATGGATAAAGCATCTTCTGGGCCGATACCACCACTTAAGAAGACAGGTTTGGCGCCGTTGTAGGCATCAAGCAAATCCCAATTGAATTTTTGTCCTGTTCCACCATGCGATGGGCTTTTTGTGTCAAAAAGAAAATAATCGGCCACCTCTTCAAACTCTTTTGTATACCTGAGGTCTTTTTCTTCAGCTACCGAGAATACTTTCAACACCTGTACGCCTGCTTTCTTGATTGATTCGCAATGGGCAGGATTCTCTTTGCCATGCAATTGGACAAGATCGAAGTGATAAGCATGCACTATTTCGAGTAGCGTATCGGGATGCTCGTTTACAAATACCCCTACTTTGCCGATAGAAGAGGGCAATGCTTCCAACGCTTCTTTCTCTAGGGTATCTTTTGCATAACGTGGGGATTCAGGATAAAAGATGAATCCCATCAAGTCAATGGAAAGCTGGGAAATCTCTACCAGATTGGGAGTATGTCGAAGGCCACATACTTTGACCTTAAGATGGGTAGGAAATTCCGGTGACAAGTTATTTGGAGTATTTTGTAGGTCTAACAATTTAATTATGAGAGATGTTCCCGCTTTTCTGCTACGCAAGATGCACAATGGCATCTTGGTGTACCAAGAAATTACGGCCCGTGCTCATTTCTTTGCAAAGAATCCGTGTCCTTCGTATTTCAAGACGGGTGAATAGCCTGTTTTTTAAACGGAAAGGAGTGCCTGTGGGGAGATTTTTTAAATAGGATTCGTTGGGCTTCAATAAGGTTTCTTTGGCTGTCAGTTCAAATAATCCTTGTTCGGAACAGCTCGACGCTCTTGGATTTTTCAGGAAGGAAGTGAGCTTGTGAAGCACCTCCGGCGGAAGGATAGGCTCTGCAAGAAGTGGCAAAAACAAGCGATGGAATTCTTTTTTCCACTCATTTCCATGTGGCAATACCTTGTTGCCGTGTCTTTTAAAGGTAGTAAGATGAGCCACCTCATGCAAGTAAGTAGTGAGGAAGGAATAGGGATTGAGGTTGCCGTTTACTGTCACGATGTGGTGGCCCTTGTCGTGGAGGTAGCGGTAATCTCCCAGTTTTGTTTGTCTTTTTGGGGAGATGATAAATTTAAAACGATGTTCTTGCCACAAGGAGTGGCAATAGGGGACAGTGGCAGGAGGGAGGTACTTTTGGAAAATGCGGAGAGCGTCCATTTCAAAATAAAAAGCCCTACGCTAAGGTAGGGCTTTTTGGGTTGTCTTTTAGCAGGAAATTACTTCGCTGAATCAGCAACAGCAGTATCTGCAGAAGCAGCAGTAGTAGTGTCTACAGTAGCAGTAGTATCTACAACAGCAGCAGCCGTGTCTACAGTAGTAGTTTCAGCAGGTTTTTCTCCACCGCAAGAAGCCAATGCGAAGATTGCAGCAACAGCTACAAAAAGAAGTGATTTTTTCATTTAGTTTGTTGTTTAATGTTTAACACAATCAGCCTGCAAGTAAATTAAACAAAGTGAATTGTGAAAATAAATGAAGACATTTTTTGTACGCTTTTAAGGGAATATCCTATTATTTTTTTCTGAATATCAATTGAATAGGTACTCCCTCTAAATTGAAATGTTTCCGCATTTTATTTTCGAGGAATCGTGAATAGGGTGCCAAAATGTATTGAGGCAAATTACAGAAGAAAGCAAACACTGGATTATGCGTAGGAAGTTGGGTCACGTACTTTATTTTGATGTATTTTCCTTTGGTAGCGGGAGGGGGAAATGCTTCAATTTCGGGCAACAATTTTTCGTTTAAAACGGAAGTGGGAATTTTCTGCATTTTATTCTCATAGACTTCCAAGGCTTTTTCTATCGCTTGAAAAATGCGTTGTTTCGTCGAGACGGAAGTGAAAATAACAGGAAAATAATCAAGTGGAGCCATGCGCTCATAAATGTAATCGGTCATTTTTTTAGCGGTATTGCTTTCCTTTTCCATGAGATCCCACTTGTTTACCAATACAACGATCCCTTTGTGGTTGCGTTCCGCTAGGCCGATGATATTCATGTCTTGCGCCTCCAGTCCTTTTGTGGCATCCAACATGACGATGCACACGTCCGATTTTTCGATCGCTTGCACACTCCGGAGCACGGAGTAGAACTCGATGTCTTCTTTCACTTTTGCCTTGCGGCGTATCCCCGCCGTATCGGTGATGATGAAATCTTTTCCGAACATGGTATACCGTGTATCCAATGCGTCACGTGTAGTGCCTGCCTCGTCGGCCACAATGCTTCGTTCTGTTCCCATGAGGGTATTTAAGAAGGAAGATTTGCCCACGTTGGGTCTTCCTACGATGGAAATCCTGGGAAGGCCTTCCTAAGGGCTTTCCGCACCCTTCTCTTCGAAAAAAGTGATGATTTTGTCTAACAATTCGCCAGATCCGGATCCGGTCTGGGAGGAGACAGGGTAAATATCACCTAGGCCGAGCGAATAAAATTCGGACACATAATTGCTTTGGTTGGGCATATCTACTTTATTGGCCACGAGAAGCACCGGTTTTTTATAACGGCGCACGACGTTGGCAAAATCTTTGTCCAAATCCGTTACCCCATCTTTCGCATCCACTAAGAAGAGCACAACAGACGCCTCTTCAATGGCCAAGTCTACTTGTTTTCGGATTTCTCCTTCGTAGTGGTCTTCGGAGCCTTTCACATATCCTCCGGTATCGATGACAGTAAAAAAATGTTCCAACCATTCGGCATGGCCATAGTGGCGATCGCGGGTGACCCCGCTTTCATTGTCCATAATAGCAAGACGTTCTCCGACCAGGCGGTTAAAGAGCGTGGACTTGCCCACGTTTGGGCGACCCACAATAGCGACGATATTTGACATGACACGAAATTGAGGCCGCAAAGGTAGGAAACTGAGGCGATTTACAGCACTCCGCCTATTTCATTCAATGCGTCCTGCGTGAGCGGCTTTGTAATGTACTTGATCACATAATCATTGTCCACGATCCGCTCGATGTCGCGTTTGTTATCGGAGCTTGACAAAATGGCGATTTTACATTTTTTCTTCAATGCCTCTGTAAATCTTTCAAACTCAAATAAAAAGACGAAACCATCCACAATGGGCATATTGATATCGAGAAAAATCACTTCTGGAATTTCATCGGGATTGGATTCATTTGCTTCCAAATATTCCAAAGCACTTTTGCCTGAATTTTTTGCAATGACCCTATTCGCGAATCCGTTCAATTCGATGATTTTTTGACTAATGAAATTGTCGGTGTCATTGTCATCCACCAGCATTACTAAATTTACTTTCTTACCCATTGTTGTTTGTTACAGTTAGCCTAGGTAGTATAACTTTAAATGTAGTGCCCTCATTTAAAACGGATTGCACCTCGATATCGCCCTTTAATTTTTTGACGGCCGTTTTTACTATATATAACCCTAACCCTGAACCATACGATTTTTCGGATGCCCGGAAAAACATGTCGAAAATTTTATCGAGGTATTCAGCATTGATCCCGACGCCATTATCTTCTACTTTGATGACAATTTGTTTGTTCTCATCCGTGATAGAGATTGCAACATAGGATTTGCTTGGCTCAAATTTATGGTATTTGAGCGAATTTGAAAGTAGGTTGCTAATAATTGTCGTAATACGCGTAAGATCGGAATAGAAAAAAATGTTCGGTTTTATGTTCTTGCGGATTTCTACCTTTTCCACATTTTCCATAAACTTTAGATTTTCAATGCATTCATTTACTACTTTTTCAAAATCGATCTTTTTAAATTCCAATTCCATTCTGGAATTTCGTGAAAAGAGGGTGAGGTCTTTGATAAAGTGGTCAAGGCTCAAGACGCTTTTGTTCATCATGTCCAAATAAGTGTTCATGACGGGTTGTTTGTTTTCTAGTTTGGCAATGCTGAGCAAACCCATCACGGAGCGTAAAGGGGCTTTAATGTCGTGCGAAACCCGGTAAACAAAGCTGTCCAGTTCGAAATTGGCATTGAGCAATTGTGTTTCGGTATTTTTCCGTTCACTTATATCGTGGAGATTGATCACAAGACCGTTGATCGTCGGATCGGACATGAGGTTTGTACCTGCGACTTCAAAATGCCTGTAATTGCCGTTAAATGACCGTATCCTCAATTCGGGCAGGATGTTGAACTGCTTCGGCGTGGCCAAAATTTCCCGTAAGAATTTTTCTGTCATAACCCGGTCTTCTGAATGGATGAGATCGAATGGCGTAAGCCCTTCCATCTTTTTGGGCATATATCCCAAGATTTTCAAAATGGAAGGGCTTATGAACGTGACCTTGAGATGCTCGTCCAATATGGCGGTGATATCGTAAGAGCTTTCGATCAAGGCCCGGAATTTCTTCTCATTGTCCTGAAGGATTTTCTCCAAACGCTTGCGTTCTGTGATGTCACGCATGATGCCTTGATGTCCCCCGTCTTCCAAGATGGTGACAGAAAGTTCCACGATGAACAAGGTCCCATCTTTTTTCCGGAATTTCTTTTCTAGGATGACAGACTTTTTGTCTTTCATCTGGGAGAGTTGTTGCCCAATGGAGTTTTCATCCTTGTTGTCTGTGAGAGACCGGACATTGAGGCCCACCAGTTCACCCTTTGTATACCCCAACATTTGGCACGTTTTAGGATTGGCATCGGTCATGATCCCGTATTTGTCTGCCGAGTAGATCCCGTCCGACGCTTGTTCCATCAACATGCGGTAACTCGCCTCGCTTTTGCGCAATTTTTCTTGGTAATTGACGATCTGTGTGGCATCGATCCCAAGGCCCAAAATGCCATTTTTGCGGAGTTCAGGTAAGTAAAAAGGTATTTTGGTGATTTGCAGGAGTTTTTCTTGTCCATCGGGCATCCGGATCCGGTCTTCTGGAAGGTGGATTGCTTTTCCTGTTTTTATCACATTTTGCTCTTGTTCGTAGGCGATGTGTGATTTTGAGGAAGAAAGGATGGTTTCATCCGTTTTGCCAATGAGGGATTCTCTTTTTGTATCATGGACATCTTCAAACATTTTGTTCACCAAAAGATACCTGCCATCGGGATCCTTAAGAAAAATCGTGTGCGGGATGGTATCCAGCATGCGGCTGAAGACTTCGGCGGTTGTTTGAAGCCTGTTTTCGGTTTTGTATTGGTCCGAAAGATCCGAGATCCGGATAAGCCAGCGGGGAGAATCTTCCGATTCGAACGATTTGATGTAAAAATTGCCTGCGAATTTTTCTCCATTAGGCAGGAGAAAGGAGGTTTCTTTGAAATATTGCCCCTTTTGTTTCGCTTCTTTTTCTATTTCACGCAAATCCAGCCTAATTCCTCTTTCTGCGAAGAAATCCAGGAAACTTATTTTGCTGAAATCCTGCTGGGAAGGGATGGAAAAAATCTGCCTTGTTTTAGGGTTTAGGAGCTGTATTTCCAAGGTATTCTTGTCGGCCAAGATCATGCTTTCCAAAGAATCTTGAAAAAGGTAATGAGACAGGTCGCCTCTCTGACGAAAACGCCTCTCAAAATGGAGTTTGAGGGCCGAAAAGCACAACACGACAAAAGAGTAGAGACTGATGAGGAGGGTGTGGGCGATAATGTCCAAAGTTGAAAATTTCAACAAGATATTGATCGCGATAAAAGCGGCAATGATGGCGATCATATAGCTCAATGCCATACGGGCCCTTGGAAATATAAGGCAGGAGATAAGGGCGGTAAAAAGGAATTCGGATACGTTTACATAATGGAAATGATGTTCATAAAGGAGGTAGAGCTCAAATAAAGTATTGATGATAAGTGACAGGGAGGTGAACAAAAGGAGCAGGAGTCCTTTTCCTTCGATGAAAAAAGTAGCCGTGAAATTGGCAACGAGCAACAAGGAAATGATGAAACGAAGTTGGAATAGATCGAAAGAACTATCGCTTTCCGGGAAATAGAGTTTGGCATAAAGTAAGTCCAACACGACCAGTGTGGCCAAGAGGAGCCGTAAGAACAGGATTTTTTTGTCTGTATCTATAACGAGCTTTTTAAACATTCTGAAGTAGTTGAGTCGCTGTTAGGAGGGGCTGTATAGGAACAGCCCCTTTCTAATTGTTTTGGGCCATAAGCTTTGCTTTGGGGAATAAAAGCAAAGCATTTTTTATGATATCATCCTGATCGTTGGAAATAAGATAAAAGCCTTCATTTTTCCACATGGAGCGGGCAATCAATGCTTTTATTTGGTTCTTGATAAATGCCTCCGATCGTTTTAGTTCTTCTTCTTTTATTTTTACCCCCGATGCTTTGGCCAGTTGGATGATTTCTTGCCATTGGGTAGGCGTGATCTGGAACGTTTTTTTGAAGTCTGCCAAGCTTTGTTTCTCCATTTTTTTCTTGTTGTCTACAAAATACTGGAGCGAATACTCGCGCAACACGTCTTTATTGTACATTTCCACGAGCAGGTTGGTAAATGGAACAGTATCCCGTGGCACAAAATAATCGGGCATAATACCTCCTCCTCCATATACGATCCTGCCGGAACTGGTCTTGTATTTGAGCGAATCACTGAATTTAATGCTGTCGGAACTGAAGAATTCCCCCTTCTTGAACCGGCTGTAAATGTCTTTGTAATAGCTTTCTCCTTCGTCTTCTTGCGAATAAGGTTTCTGGATGCAGCGTCCGCTTGGAATGTAGTACCTGGAAATGGTAAGCCGCAACTCCGAACCGTCCGACAAGGGGATCGGCATCTGAACAAGTCCTTTGCCAAAAGACCTTCTGCCCACCACTAATGCACGGTCATTGTCTTGCAAAGCTCCTGAGACAATCTCAGAGGCAGAAGCACTGCCTTCATTGATAAGCACCACAAGGGACCCTTTCTCGAAAAGACCGTCATTCTGTGTCGATGTTTTGTAATATTGATCGTAACGGACGTTCTTTGATTTCGTGTATACGATGGTTTTGTTATCCGTCAAGAATTCGTCGGCCATTTTCACGGCTACGTTCATATAGCCTCCGGAATTGTCCCGCAAATCCAAGATGAGCCGCTTCATCCCTTTTTTCTTAAGCTTGTCGAGGTTTTCGTGAAGCTCCAAATCGGTGGTGCCAGTAAAACGACTTACTTTGACATAGCCTGTACTGTCGTCCAACATGTAACCTACATCGACGGAAAGACTTGGAATTTTGTCCCGGGTGATGGTATAATCCAAGAGTTTTGGATTTTTGCCTCTGCGGATCTGCACTTTCACCTTGGTGCCCTTAGGTCCTCTGAGACGTTTGAAAACGCCCATATTGGTGATGTGCACACCTGCGACATTTTCGTCGTCTATATACACTATTTTGTCGCCGGACATGATTCCCAATTGTTCGGAGGGCCCGCCTGAAATGGGTGCCACTACCACGATTGTGTCTTTGATGATATTGAATTCTACTCCTATTCCATCAAAATTACTTTCGAGTTGTAGCTTGCTTTGTTCCGTCTCCGCTTTTGAAATGTACACCGTGTGTGGATCCAACTTCGCTAACATTTTCTGGATGGAATAATCGATCAGCTTCTCTGCGTTTACGGTATCCACATAATCGCGATTGACATAGGTAAGAATCTCTCGCATTTTGTTTAATCCATTGCCGATGGCCGCAGTATTCTTATCATCTGAAAACATAACGAATCCAGACAATAACCCCACGGAAACCGAGCAAAGGATGACAAGGGGAAGTGTTAGTTGTTTCATCTTAGAAAAATTCGGATTGGGAGAATGGAAGTGCAATGGGTGTAAATCGTAATGTATTATGGCCGCAATGTAAACTTTTTTTGTCTTGAAAAATAAAACGCCAAGGCTTCAAAGATTTTTGAAAAAAAATTAAATGAGCTTGGGAACATTGAATAAATTCTCTGTCTTCTTCATACGAAGCGTAACGTGGTCTGGTTGGTAGAGAAATAAAAAAAATGGGGGGTCGAGGGCAACCTTTTGGGTGGTTTTGGCATCTTACAGTTGAGTTCAATTATGGACTGTTTCCTTTTGAAACGGATGTAATTGCAGACAGCTTTTAGTTACATATAGCGAAAGAAAAATCCCTAAGGCTTTGCTTTAGGGATTTTTTTTGTGTTGTAAACTCGTTCTTTGCTCCCGGAATTGGATAGAGACAGGAAGAAAGCCGGCGATAACCCTAATAACGCCGGCTTAGAAAAATGATAAAGTACAAAAAATAATCCGATGTGTTCGGATTAGTCCACGTTGTCGTGAAGAAACTTGTTGTTTCCTAATAACTCATTGTCTTCGTTTAAGTTATAGCGAGAAATATTCCGCTCTGAAGAATGAGGTACGTCTTCCAAATCAATCTTTTTGCGCATGTAGGCAGGTACTTCAAGACGTTCCTTGAACTCTTGTGCATTCATGCTCCACATAGCGCTGTTATGCAATAGATTTTTACGTTCCATGGCTTGTTTCCGGAGCAACGCGCGCTTTTCTTCGCTGAGGGCATCGTCTTCTTGTTCTGTTGCGGCAGTCGCAGCTGGCACGATAGGCTTGAACAAGTCGAATTGCCGCGGAGTGGTAAAATCGATCTCTGCTCTTTCTTCCTGTTTTTGTTCCGGCTCTTGCTGAATTTTGGGAGTCACCAATTCGGTTGGCATTGGTTTCGATTCTGTCATCGGAAGTTTTTCCTCCTTGGGGAACAAACTGGCAGGAGTAAGCTCCGTTTTCTCTTCCTTGGATGGTATAGGCCGGCTGGAGTCTAAATCGATCACACGCCTAACTGGAGGCAGGTCTTCCATCTCAGTCGTGCTAAAGCCAGTTGCGATAACGGTGACGCGTATTTGATCTCCCAAGGTTTCGTCGATGCTGATTCCGCACTTTAGGTTGGCATCTTCGCCTGCCATTTCTTGGAAATAGTTGTTGATCTCGTAATACTCGTCCATGGTGATAGCGTCCATGTTGGCACCCATGATGGATACCAAGATTTTTTGCGCTCCTTCAATGTCCGTATTGTTTAAAAGTGGGGAATGAAGTGCTTCTTCGGCGGCTTTTACTGCCCTGTCTTTCCCGCTGGCTACTGCGGCGCCCATCACTGCAGCCCCCGACCGTTGCATGACGGTTTTCACATCGGCAAAGTCAATGTTGATGACACCCGGCATTGTGATGATCTCCGCGATTGATTTTGCGGCAGTGGTCAATACGTTATCGGCCTGGGAGAAAGCAGCCATAAGGCTGGTGTTGCCAAAGATCTCACGGATCTTGTCATTGAGGATTACGATGACCGTGTCACAGTATTCTTTTAATTCCGAGATCCCTTTTTCTGCCAATTCTTTTTTCTTTTTCCCTTCGAAGGAAAAGGGCATGGTCACAATCCCGACCGTCAATATGTCCATTTCGTTGGCGATCTTGGCAATAACCGGAGCAGCACCTGTGCCTGTGCCGCCTCCCATTCCTGCCGTGATAAAGACCATCTCGGTATTTCCTTGCAGCCTGTCGCGGATTTCTTCCCTGCTTTCTAGGGCGGCACTCCGGCCTATTTCGGGATTTGTCCCAGCTCCCAATCCTTTTGTCAAATTGGAACCTAATTGCAATTTGTTCGGGATAGGACTGGTTTTCAATACTTGTGCATCTGTATTGCAGACAATGAATTCTACATCTTTGATGCCTTGGTTAAACATGTGGTTGACAGCATTGCAGCCGCCACCCCCTACGCCCATCACTTTGATGATGGACTTCGCCCCTGTGGGGAGGTCGAAGGAATACGCGTTATCTGACATAGTTTTAGGGTTTTGTAAATTATAGATTTAGCTAGTTGGGAAAAAAGTGCGCATGGACCGGACACTTTCTTCTTGCCTGTTTTTAATATCCGTTCTTGTCGTTGAAATCATCCATTAACATTCCTTTGGTCCGTTCCAAAATGTTGACGAAGAAGCTACTTGAGTTCCCAAAATTTAATTTGCTGATATTGGGCATTTCTTTTTTCACCGTTTTTGGAGTCTGGAGTGGTACATTTTTTTCCATGTATTGGTTTTCACGGTAGTCCAAGGCCTGGAAGCCGGAAAGTACCAATCCTACGGAAGTAGCATACATAGGGCTTTTCACGGCATCCACGCGGCCTTTGCCCAAGTGTTCGTTTGGATAGCCGATACGGGCATCCATGCCTGTCATATATTCGAACAATTGTTTGATGCTAAGCAATTGGGAGCCTCCTCCTGTAAGTACAATACCTCCTGCCAAGCGACCATCCAAGCCTGATTGGATGATCTCCGAGTGAACGAGTTCGATGATCTCTTCTATCCGTGCTTCGATGATATGGGCCAAATTTTTCAAAGAAATCTCTTTGGGTGGCCTATTCCGCAAGCCGGGAATGGAAATGATTTCATTTGCATTTGCTTCGTTCGCAATTGCGCGCCCGAATTTTACCTTGAGTTGTTCTGCTTGGTTGTGCATCACCAAACACCCTTGTTTGATGTCGTTGGTAATAATGTTGCCGCCAAAAGGAATCACGGCTGTGTGTCGGATAATGCCGTCATGGAAGATGGCAACATCTGTCGTACCTCCGCCAATGTCCACCAGTACCACACCGGCTTCTTTTTCTTCCTCTTCCAGTACAGAAAGGCTCGAAGCCAAAGGTTCCAAGACTAAGTCGATCACTTCAAGACCCGCTTTTCTGACACATTTGTTGATATTGGAAATAGCGCTTGTATGGGCAGTGATGACGTGGAAATCGGCTTCTAAACGTGCCCCCGACATTCCTACGGGATCTTTTACGCCCGCTTCATAGTCTACCGTGTAGTCTTGGGGCATGACGTGGATGATCTCGTTTCCTGGAGGAATGACGATTTTGAACATGTCTTCCGAGAGCCGCCTTACATCGTCTACATTGATTTCGTCGTTTGGATTGCTGCGCATGATGACGCCATGATGTTGCGCGCTTCGGATATGTTGGCCCGCAATGCCCACATTTACTTCTGCAATGTCGATGCCTGCCTGTTCTTCGGCTTCAAAAATGGCTTTTTGGATTGCTTCTACGGTACGGTCTATGTTTGTGACTACCCCACGCGTGACGCCTTCGGATACTGCTTTCCCCATGCCGAGGATTTCCAGTTTCCCAAATTCATTCTTGCGGCCGGCAATGGCGCAGATTTTGGTAGTTCCAATGTCAAGACCTACTACGATTTTGTCTTTGCTCATTTTATTAGGGTTTTATTTTTAATTAGGAAATAAAAGAAGGGCAGCATACACGGATGGTGTACCAGGAATGACAGGCATTCCACGATTCGAGTTGGCAGCACTTCGGATGTCGTTACTCGCATACGATTTGTTTGTCAAAGTTTAAGTTCACCTTTGTATAGGCATTCCATCCTTTTACAGGAAGGATTCGTTCATAGAAAATCTTCAGCTTTTCGAATTTTTCCTCCATTTTGTCGTCTGGATAGCCAAATTCGATGACTTGTCCTCCGACTTGTTGGTACATGTTGATCCTTCCCAAGGCATCGATGCCGAGTTGGTGGATTTGGGCAGATAAGAAGGGGTCACTTTCTACCTTTTTTATAAAATCCAGATAAGGTTTGGTGGTTTTGTCTTTTTTGAATCCTTTGGACAGGAGGGTATTCACATAGGCACCGTTTACGATAATTACTCGAGCGGTGAATTTATCGGACATAGGGAAGATGTTTCCCTTTTCGTCCAAGTAGAAATCCGTGACGCCGGCCCGCGCAATGCGGGCCAAAGGTTTTCGCTGCTGAACGCGGACATAGAGGACACCTTTCACGTCTCGGTACACTTCGGCGTCATCTACAAAAAGATTCTGTTTGATACGGTTTTCCAATTCCTTGAAACTAAGCTTTTTGATTGCCTGTTCGTTCAGCACTTCGTCTCCATTTAAGGTCATCAAGGCTACTACATCCTTTTCGTCGATGAAATAATTGTCGTAGGCTTGGGCCACATATACATCTGATTTGGGTACGCGCATGTCCGCCTGTTTCCGGTTGGAGAACCCAAATAGGGAAAGTAAGAGGGCGAGGATGACCGCCACTTTTACCCATGCTTTTATTTTTAATTTACTGCCCACTTTCGTATGAATTTACCATTGTTCGTTCTTCTAAGGATGCTTTGATAGGCTCCACAAAACGGTCGATGTCTCCTGCCCCTGCCGTGATCAACACCTCAACGTCAGTTTTGGCGAGGGCATCCATCAACGATTGCTTGGTGAGCAGCCGTTTGTGCGTTGTGATCTGGTCCAAAATCAATTCCGATGAAACGCCTGAAATAGGCAATTCCCGTGCTGGGTAAATGTCCAACAACAAGACTTCGTCGGCCAAGGACAAACTTTCAGCAAATTCTGTCGCAAAGTCGCGGGTCCTGGAATACAAATGAGGCTGGAAAATACACGTGATTTTCTGATCTGGATACAGTGCTTTTGCGGAACTCAGGAGGGCCTTTACTTCCACAGGATGGTGTGCATAGTCATCTATATACACCATTTTGTCTGTCTTGATGATGTATTCAAAACGGCGTTTCACTCCTCGAAATTCAGCGATGGCCTTCTTGATCTCTTCTGGTTTTACCTGCCGCAACAAGGCAGCCGTAATAGCGGCCACTGCGTTTTCCACATTATGGAAACCAGGTACCTGTAACACCAAGTCTGGAATAGTGAGGCCGGGAGAGACATAGTCAAAAAGGAAATTTCCCCCTTCTATGCGGATATTTTCGGCTTTGTAAGGACTTTGGTCTGTCCCGTATTCAATCAATTCGATGCCTTCTTTCGTAGGTAGGTCCAATCCTCCCTTGCGGATGAGCGTCCCTCCACGTTTCATTTTCCCGACAAAATCGCCGAAGGCTTCTTTCATTGCCTCATGGGTATCGTAAATATCCAAATGATCGGCATCGGTACTCGTCACGATGGCGATGTCCGGTTCTAGGGTCAAAAACGAGCGGTCAAATTCGTCCGCTTCTACCACGACGACTCCCTTCTTATCCCCGATCAATAGATTGGTTCCAAAATTGGCGCTGATGCCTCCCAAGAAGGCACTGTTCTTTTTGCCCGCAGCGTGCAGGATGTGGGCAATCATAGTGGTCGTAGTTGTTTTGCCATGCGTACCCGCTACAGCAATGGTATTTTTGCCTTTGGTCACTACGCCTAGGACTTGGGAACGTTTCACCACGTTGAACCCGTTTTGGCGGAAATAATTGAGCTCCCACGTGTTTTCTGGGACAGCAGGAGTGAAGATTACCTGAGTTTGCTGTTTTTGCTTGAAAGCGTCCGGTACCAATTTGACATTGTCCTCAAAATGAACGTCGATTCCTTCTTCAATGAGGGCGTCTGTGAGTGGTGTGGATGTTTTGTCATATCCTGCCACTTGGTATCCCATCGCTTTGAAATAGCGGGCCAAAGCGCTCATCCCAATTCCCCCAATGCCCAATAAATAGATGTGGGTAAATTTCTCCTTGCCCGAAATCTGCTTTTTCTCCTTTTCTAATTTGGGTTCTACGCTATTTTTGGCAGGAACAACTGGTTTTACTTCTTCTGTTACTTCCGCGAGCGTCGCTTCTTCCTGTTTCGGCGAAGGTTCCGTTACGTTTATGGGAGGTTCCTGAATGCTCACTCCTGCTACTTTCAAGAGTTGTTTTGCAATCGCATCCGCAGCATTGGGGCGTCCTAGGACCTGTATGTTTTGGATCAAATTTTCCTTTTGCGTTTCATCATAGAGCAGCTCCAGTGCCTTGTCCACCAACTTTTCTCTTGATTCGCTATCGCGGATCATAATGGCCGCCCCTTTGTCCACGAGGGCTACCGCATTTTTGGTCTGGTGGTCTTCCGCTACATTGGGGGAGGGGACTAAAATGGCAGGTTTGTGCACCAAACAGAGCTCAGAAATGGACAAAGCACCCGCACGCGAGATCACAATATCTGCTATCGCATAGGCGAGATCCATGCGTTTTATGAATTCGAAGATCCGGATATTATTCGTCTGGTGGCGGTAATCCGTCTTCTTGGCGATGGTATAATAGGTTTTTCCAGTTTGCCAGATAAGTTGAACCCCTTTGCGGATGATTTTGTCAAATTCCTCGTCAATGCTTTCATTTATCGTTCTTGCTCCTAGGCTGCCACCAATGACGAGGATGGTTTTTTTAGAAGGATCCAGTTTGAAGAATTTGGCGGCTTCTTCTTTTTTCCCTTCTAAAAGCAAGATGTCTTTTCGTACAGGATTGCCCGTGAGGACAATCTTGTCTTCGGGAAAATATTTGTGCATCTCTTCATAGGCGACGCACACCAGCTTGGCTTGTTCTGCAAGTAACTTATTCGTAACACCCGCATAGGAATTCTGTTCCTGGATCACGGTCGGGATCCCGAAATGTTGGGCCGCTTTTAAGATAGGGCCACTGGCATATCCTCCCACACCTACGGCCACATCGGGTTGAAATCTTTCCACGATTTTGCGTGCCGAATACATGCTGTAAAGCAGCTTGAAGGGGAAAAGCAGATTTTTTAAGGAAAGGCTTCTTTGGAATCCGCTTATCCATAAGCCTTTTATTTTATAGCCGGCTTCAGGGACTTTTTCCATCTCCATCCTGCCTTTTGCTCCTACAAATAAGATTTCGGTAGAAGGATGGATTTCTTTTAGGGCGTTGGCAATGGCGATGGCAGGGTAAATGTGCCCTCCGGTCCCGCCCCCTGAAATGATGACTTTAAGGGTTTTGTCAGAGTTTGTTTGTTTATTCTGTATGTTGGTTTCTTCTATCACGAATGCTGGTATCTTTTTTCGTATTCTTTAATTTTCTTCGTCTGCCTCTCCCTTGCTTACACTTAAAATGATCCCGATGGAGATTCCTGTGAACAGCAGCGAGGTTCCTCCCATGCTCAGCAAAGGCAAAGGCAAGCCTGTAATGGGGCCCAAGCCCACTGCCACTCCCATATTGATCATGGCTTGAATGACGATGAGGAAGCACAACCCGGCCGATAGCAAGCCTCCAAAGGCCCGTTGGCTGTTGGCAACCGTGATCATGCCACGGTAGAGTAGCAAGAGGTACAGGCCTAATACTCCGATAGCTCCTACGATTCCATATTCTTCAATGACAATGGCAAAAATGAAATCGGAATAGGGGTGTGGAAGGAAATTACGTTGCGAACTATTGCCGGGTCCTTTTCCGACTACTCCTCCGGTGGCAATGGCAATGTAGGATTGCTCCAACTGGAAGGGTACTTCTTGAGGGTCTAGAAATGCTTTGATACGATTTGTGAATGTTCCCAGGCGTTGGCCGAACGTCAGGGCCAAACTCAAGGCCAAGATGCCGATCAGGACCAACATGGCCAGGTATTTGAGCGGAACTCTTCCTATGTACATCAGCAATAGGCAGGTGGCAAACATCATGCAAGCGGTGGACATGTTGCTCAAGGCGATCAACCCGCAAATGGCTCCACACCATAACAACATAGGAATAAGCGCGTTTTTAATGTCGTCGATATTTTGTTGGTGTTTGGCCAGCATGGCAGCCAGATTGGCAATTAGAGCAAACTTGGCCAAGTCGGAGGGCTGGAATGTTTGATTGATCAAAGGGATGGTCAACCAACGGGAAGCCTCGTTGATCCGGGATCCAAAAAAGAAGGAAAACAGCAGGAGAGGGACCGAAATAATGAGGGCCAAACGGGAAATTTTGGAGTAGTAACGGTAATCGATCAAATGGGCCAGCCACATCACGAACAAGGAGATACCCACAAAAATCAATTGCTTGAAGAGAAAGTATTCTGTATTTCCTTGGTGTTTTTTAAACGCAAGGGCTCCCGCGGCACTGTAAACAGTGAGCACCGAAAGCAAGGCCAAGGCAAATACGATGAACCAAATGACAGGGTCGCCTTTGAATACCTTTTCAAACCGGGTTTTTATCGTGTCTTTATGTGCCGTAGTATGCGCCAAATGATGTTAGTTTAAATGCATTGATTTCAGTGAGGTTACCTGTTGTTTAAATTGTCTTCCCCGGTCTTCGTAGTTTTGAAACAAATCGAAGCTGGCGCAAGCAGGGGAAAGCAGTACCGTGTCTTTGGGTTTCGTGAGACGAAACGCAGTTTCCACAGCCGCATCCATAGAGTCCGTTTCCACTATCGTTTCGATCTTTCCAAAAAAGAAGGAAACTAGTTTGCTGTTGTCCTTGCCCAAGCACACCAATGCCCTGACTTTTTCCTTCACTAATGCTTCGATTTGGGTATAATCGTTTCCTTTGTCTACTCCGCCTGCGATCAAGACCACTGGGGTTTCTATGCTGTCGAGGGCATAAAACACAGAATCCACATTGGTTGCTTTCGAATCGTTGATGAATTCCACTTCCCCGATCGTGTTTACATATTCAAGCCGATGCTCCACGGGCAAGAAAGAAATGAGCCCACTGAGGATTTGTTTCTTATTCAGGCCGATCTTCAAACATGCCAAAACAGCGGCCATCGCATTGATATAATTGTGCTTGCCTTTGATCTTGAGCAATTCTGCGGATATTTCTAGTTCCTCTCCCTCTAAGGCAAACACCAAGGATTTCCTATCGAACCAAGCACCTTCTTTCGGTTTTTTTGAAAGTGAAATCGAAAAGAGTTGCGAAGGGATGGTTCTTTTTGGCAGTTCACTGACGATCGGTTCATTGTCGGTAAAGACAATGAAAGCGTCTTGTTCGTCCTGTGCCTGCACTATCCTGAATTTGGAATCGATGTAGAGTTGGAAGTTGTATTGGTAGCGATCCAAATGATCCGGAGTTATATTGGTCATGATCGCTACCGAAGGTTTGAATTGGAAACAGTGGTCCAATTGAAAGCTGCTCAATTCCAACACCCAATAATCATAGGGGTTGTCGATGGCCTTTTTGGCGAAGCTTTCCCCAATGTTTCCTCCAAGGCCTACGTTGTATCCTGCTTCTTTTAGGATATGGTATATGAGGCTTGTCGTGGTGGTTTTTCCGTTGCTGCCCGTAACTGCGATGATTCTACCTTGTGCGTATCGAAATCCGAATTCTATTTCCGATACAATGGGAATTCCCTTTTTCTGGATCATTTTGACCATCTCGGCCTTGTCTGGAATTCCAGGACTTTTGACCACCTCATCCGCAGTTAAGATGAGCGTTTCGGTATGAGTTCCTTCCTCGTAAAGAATACCCTGCTCTTCCAATTCCCTTTTGTAATCTGGACGGATAACGCTTAGATCCGACAAGAAAACATCGAAGCCCTTTGCTTTTGCAAGCAAAGCAGCTCCAGTCCCGCTTTCTCCTCCTCCTAATATGACGATCCGCTTTTTCATTTTTTCGGGATGTATCAGCGTAGTTTAAGTGTAGCTAAAGTGACAAGGGCTAAAAGGACGCCCACGATCAAAAACCGGATCACGATTTTAGACTCATGGAATCCTCCTTTTTGATAATGGTGGTGCAAGGGGGACATACGGAACAATCTATTTTCCCTCGCATATTCAATTCCTTTGGTCCTTTTTTGGTATTTGAAATAGCTTACTTGGAGCACTACAGAAAGATTTTCCACCAAAAAGATCCCGCACAATACGGGGATCAGTAATTCTTTGCGCAGGCATAACGACATGGTGGCGATGCAGCCACCCAACATCAGGCTCCCGGTGTCTCCCATAAAGACTTGGGCAGGATAAGAGTTATACCATAAAAAGCCGACACAAGCCCCCGTAAAGGCGGCACAATAGATCACAAGTTCCCCAGAATGAGGCAGAAACATGATGTTTAAGTAATCGGCGAAAATGGCGTTGCCAGATAAATAGGCGAAGATCATCAGTGTAATGCCGATGATGGCAGAGGTTCCTGCGGCTAGCCCATCAATCCCATCCGTAATATTGGCCCCATTGGAAACAGCGGTAATTATGAAGATGGCAATCAACACATACGCGATCCAAGTGTATTCGTCCCCTATCCAAGAAGTCAAGGATGCATAATCAAATTCGTTGTCTTTAAAGAATGGGATGGTGGTAACGGTCGATTTGACATCGTTGAAGGTAGAAGAGACTTTGGTCAACGAATAGAATCCGGAATCGCCGTGGACATACTCCCGTACGACGATGTATTTATTGAAATACAATACGAGGCCTACGATAAGACCTAGTCCAATTTGACCGCATACCTTGAAAATTCCTTTTAAGCCTTCCTTGTTCTTTTTGAAGACTTTGATGTAATCGTCTAAAAAGCCTACCAATGCCATCCAAACAGTGGTGATAAGCAAAATGATAATATACGCACTGGTGAGGCGTGCAAATAGTAAGGTAGGAACTACAATGGCCGCCAGAATCATCAATCCTCCCATTGTAGGAGTTCCTTGTTTTTGCTTTTGACCTTCCAAGCCCAGATCACGTACTGTTTCGCCTATTTGCAGTTTCCGCAAGAAATCGATGATCCGTTTCCCGTAGATAAGAGAAAAGAGCAAAGAAAAGATCATGGCCATGGAGGCCCTGAACGAGATATAGCGAAACACACCTGCCCCAAAGAGGTCAAATTGTTTGTCCAGGTATTCAAAAAGATAATAAAGCATTCGTTTGTTAGCGGTTTTCGTCTTTGTTTTTGCCCATCAACCCTTTCAGGATTTCCTTTCGTTGTTGGATGAGCGTAGTGGTATACAGTTTAGATTCTTGGCGTTCTTTCTTTATTGCTTCAAAGATGTCGTCCGCTTCCAGCAATTTGTCGATAAACTCATCTAGCGGCATTTTTCCGATATTTTTCTCTTCCATGTCGTTACCCATTTAAGAATTCACTTACCACTTTTTTGTCGTCAAAAGGGTATTTGGTCCCTTTGATCTCCTGATAATCTTCATGTCCTTTGCCGGCGACTAAGATGATGTCGCCAGGTTTTGCCAACATGCACGCTGTTTTGATGGCTTCTTTTCTGTCTGCGATGACCAGCGTCTTCTTTTTATCGGACAGTTTTATTCCTGCTTCCATTTGGCTTAAAATCTCCTGTGGCTCTTCATTCCGGGGATTATCGGAAGTTAAAATGGCCTTGTCGCTAAATTTGACGGCAATTTGGGCCATAATGGGACGCTTCGTGGCATCTCTGTTGCCACCGCATCCTACCACTGTGATGATTTGTTCTTTGCCGTTCCGTAAATCCTGGATCGTTTTCAATACATTTTCCAAGGCATCCGGCGTGTGCGCATAATCGACGATGGCCGTTACCTTTTCTTTGGAAATCACCTGTTCAAAACGCCCTTTTGCGCCTTCCAATGCGGATAGTTTTGCCAATACCTCGTCTTTGTCTTCTTCGAGCAGTACCGCAGTGGCGTAAGCGCCCAAAAGGTTGTACGCATTGAATTTCCCGATGAGCCGGAACCAGACACGTTTGTTTTCCAATTCCATCTCCAAGCCATGGAGCGTGTTGTCCATCAATTTGGCTTTGAAATCGGCCGGTTTTTCCAATGCGAAGGAATAGGTTTTGGCTTTGGTATTCTGCACCATTACCTTGCCACGTTTGTCGTCGATGTTGGTGAGGGCAAAGGCCGTAGAAGGAAGTTCGTCAAAGAGTTTCTTCTTCGCCGCAATGTAGTTGTCGAACGTAAGGTGATAGTCCAGATGGTCGTGCGTAATGTTGGTGAAAACTGCACCAGTTAATGACAAACCGGCAATCCGTTCTTGTTGGATTGCATGGGAACTGGCTTCCATAAAGCAATGCGTACACCCATATTCCACCATACGAGCCAACAATTCATTCAATTGAAGCGGATCAGGAGTCGTATGCGTGGCCGTGATGACGGTATCGTCGATTTGATTTTGTACAGTAGAGAGCAAGCCTACATGGTATCCTAGCTGACGGAACAATTTGAACAGTAACGTCGCATTGGTGGTCTTGCCATTGGTTCCTGTGATGGCCACCAATTTTAACTTAGAAGAAGGGGCGTTATAAAAATTGGACGCCATGATGCCCAAGGCTTTGGCGGAATTTTTTACTTGTACATAGGTGATGCCTGGCGTTAATTCGGAGGGCAAAATTTCACATACGACAGCAATGGCGCCCTTTGTTAAAGCAGTTGGAATAAATTGGTGTCCATCTACTTGCGTACCTGTAACCGCGACGAATAAAGAACCGTCCGCCACTTTTCGGGAGTCGAAATGCAGGGAAGTGATCGCCAAGTCGGTGGTGCCCGAAATGGAAACGAGATTGGTCTTATATAATATGTCTTTTAAGAGATTCATCCAGCGTATTTACCCGAGTTTCAAATAAATCATGCCCCCTTTTCCTATGCGTTGACCAGGCAAAAGAGATTGTTGTTGCACTCTCCCTGTGCCTGTATATTCTACTCGTAGCCCGTTGTTTTCCAAAATGTACATGGCATCTTTCAGGGTAAATCCACGGCAATCGGGCACAAGTCCTTTTCTGACCACCCTGTTTTGCCAAGAAATGGCGTTGTTTCTCGGAACAGCTGCTACCCATTCTTCTTTCTCATTGGCATGGTTAGAAATCCCGAAATGATTGCACAAATACCGCAGGTCTTCCAAAAAGCCCGCCTTTACAAAAGGGAAGATGCCGGTCTTGTCAAAGAACTTTTTCTCTTCCAACGGTTTATGCATCTCTTGGTCCGTTGCATATACTTTGTCCGCGATTTCTTTGAAGACAGGAGCGGCCACATCCGCTCCGTATTGCATATACCCTTTAGGGTTGTCGATGACCACGATGCAACTGTATTTAGGACGATCGGCCGGAAAATAACCTGCAAAACTGGTGTAATAGGATTTTGTATACCGTCCGTCTACCAAGCGTTGTGCGGTTCCCGTTTTCCCGGCGATTTTATAATGCGTTCCGGCGATGTTTTTGGCCGTTCCGGTCAATACGACTTCTTCCATCATGGACCGTACTTTCGCCAAGGTCTTGTCAGAACATATTTTCTCTACTACTTCCTCTGTTTTGTATTCTTCCAATACTTTATCGGCTTTGCGCACTTCTTTGACTACGATAGGCTTGATCATTTTACCTTCGTTGGCAACGGCATTGTACAAGGCCAACGTATGCAAAGGCGACACTTTCATCTCATAGCCATGGCACATCCAAGGGAGTGAAATGCCGCTCCAAGAACTGTCGTAAGTGTTTTTGATATAAGGTTCTGCTTCGCCGGCCATTTGGAAATCGATTTTTTTCCCTAATCCGAACTTATGGAGATAGTCGATGAATTTTTGGGGATTGTCGCCGAAATGGTCTACTACTAGTTTGGCAATGGCGATATTGGAAGAATAGGCAAAAGACTCTTTCACTGTCAATGTGCCGTATCCTTCTGGTTTGGCATCGCTCATCACACGGTCATAGAACTTGAATTTTCCCCAATGGGCAAACACAGTGTCTTCCAAGTCGAGGTTGGAATCCTCGAACAGGGCCATGAGCGAAGCCAGTTTCATGGTAGAGCCGGGTTCTGTCAATCCTTGGTTCCCCACGGCGTAATTGTACCGTTCGGCATATCTGCCATCTTGGTTTTTCCCAAGGTTGGCCATGGCTTTGATTTCTCCTGTTTTCACTTCCATCAAAACGGCTACCCCATAATCGGCGTCGTGTTTGAGTAAGTGGCGGTACAAGGCATCTTCTGCCACGTCCTGCAGATTCACATTCAAGGTGGTTTGGATATCAAAACCATCTTCAGGTTTGATGTAATTCTCGTCGTACAAAGGCCTCCAATTGCCGCCTGCAATGCGTTGAAAAAGGGCTTCGCCCGGTTTACCGCCTAACTGGTTGTTGTAGCTGTATTCCAGGCCGGCCCCTTGATTTTCCCCATTGACAAATCCGATGGTACGGAACGCCATGAAACCAAAAGGCAGATGACGTTTGTCGATTTTTTCGAAGACTACGCCTCCTTTAAAATGCCCTAAACGGAAAATGGGCCAAGAAGAGATCATTTTCTTCTGGCCATAGCTCAAGTTGCTGCCGCTTAATACAAGGTAGCGTTTTCGTTTCTTCCGGGCGTCTGTAATCTTTCGTTTATATTCTTCCGGAGTCCGGTCCTTGAAAAAGCGGGACATCAAGAGGCTTAAGGAGTCGATTCCTTCACGGAAAAATTTCTCTTTGGGCGCAGTGGGGTCGAATGCCAATTTGTAAAAAGGAAGAGAAGTGGCAAGCAAGCTCCCATTGTCGGAATAAATATTTCCTCTGGTCGCTTTTACATCCATGTATTCAAGGGTTACCTCTTCCGCGATTTCCCTCCAATGGCTTCCTTCCACCACTTGCACATGGACGATTTTCCACACGATGGCCATAGAGAACAGGAGCATTACCAAGAATGCTAACCGGACTCTGAGCAATATGGAAAACTTGATACTCAACTTCAGTTAGTAGTAAAATGTGAAATGTTTGGTAGCGTTTTTTTGTGTTATTACTGTTAAAATAATCTTGCTATTTCTTCGCAAATCCCGATTACAATAGATTTACTTTGTTTTCATTAAGTATTTGGTACCTTCAATATTCGTATCTTCCAATGCTTTTCTTCCACTTCCTTTCCGATTTCACTTTTCACATTTTACCGTTCTTTTATTCACCTATCACTATCTTGATCGGCGGCGTTTCACTCTCATAAATGTCCATGGCTTCCGCTTTTTTGGCTACTTCCGACTGTTTGCTTTGGAACATGTATTCCGACTTCAGGGTAATGTAA
>OUNM011313044.1_pt1 | contig 49453 bp, 41 predicted proteins | sample 1769961 | NCBI WGS metagenome assembly OUNM01 (sample SAMEA3914820, study PRJEB12502) | metagenome | biome: forest; material: soil | place: USA | collected 2012-03-12 | depth 0.3 m
AGGCTGGGGATGGTGCTGGGGACGCCGCTGGGTGGGGCGGTGGCGGAGTGGTACTCGTGGAGGGTGCTTTTCGCGGGGCAGATCCCGCTGTTGTTGGGAGCGGGGCTGGTGATGCTGTTGAGCAAATTTGAAGGAGCGGCGGTGCGGTGGCCGATGGGCTGGGGACGCAGTCTGCTACTTGGGGCGGGGTCGTTGTGTGCCTGCGTGGCGGGCAGCCTGGGGCGGGAACGCGGGTGGTTGTCGCCGGAGATCCTCGGCTTGCAGGCGGGAGCGGTGGGGATATTTGCGATCTTTCTGTGGAGCGAGCGTGGGGCAAAGGAGCCGCTCTTTCCGAAAGAGATCTGGCGGGCCGGGGAGTTTTGGCGGGCGTGGGGGTTGCTCTTTGCGTGCTCGATGGCGCTGGGCGGGACTTTTTTCCTGGTGCCGTTCTATTTGCATGAGGTGCTGAATTTGTCGCCGGCGGAATCGGGGAGCTGGATGGTGGTGCTGGTCATCTTTTACAGCCTGGCGGCCCTGGCGGCGGGGAGCCTGCAAGGGAAGTTGGCGACAGAGCACCAGGCGATGCTGGGGGCAGGGCTGGCGCTGGTTGGGGTGGCGATGTTGGGATGCGGCCTGGCGGGCGGGGGATTCGGTGGAGTGGCGGTGGCGTGTGCGCTGATCGGAGCGGGATATGGCCTGACCTTTCCCGCGGTGAATGCGGCCTGCGTGGGGCGGCTGCCAGAGGCGCAGCGCGGCCAGGGGGCAGCCTTGTTGCCGCTGGGATTGAATCTTGGTTCGGTGGCGGGAGTGATCGCCGTGGCGGAGGTGCGCGAATGGCATCTCGATGAGGCGCCTCCGCTGGACTATCGAGGAGCTTTTCTGGTTGTGCTGGCGGTGTTGATCGTGGCGGAGATAGGGTTGGTACGGCTGGCTGCGGGGACTCAGAAAAAAACATGAAGGACGGAACGCATCATAAGGGGCATCGGCGGCATTTCTACCGGCGGGCGGTGTCGCCGAATCTTTTCACATGCACGTTGCATCCGGAGTTCATCCCGTCGCTGGTGGTGGCCAACCTGATGACGCCGTGCCTGTGGGAGTGGGCGGAGCAAAGCGTGGCGGGGGTGGGAGTGACGAAGCCGCATGCGGCGCTGGATGCGATCCATAAGTTTTTGAACAAGCGCTTTCACCATGCGACGGGGCAGGAGTTTGCCGAGACGTGGGGCTTGCAGGAGCGCAGGCACCTCCCGGATGAAGATGAGAGGAAGGCGAGTGATTACGCGATGAGCCTGATCGCGGAGAGCCTGATCCACGTGGGAGACCAGCACCCGTGGACGCTACCGCTGATCCCTCTGCTGAAGGACGGGTTGTTTCCGCTGTACGCCTACGGAACGGCGGATCTGCTGCGGGTGAACGGGCGAAGAATGGGCAAGCGAACCTATGGAGTAACCTCGTGCCTGGATGAGTGCACGCTGGCGGCCGCGCTGGCGATCGCGACAGGAGTATGCAAGTGGGAGGATATCGTATTCCTGGGCTCGCCGCTGCATTACACGGTATTTTTCTTCACGAGTGAGGGCGGGGTGTGGTTCAACGCGAAGCGGGAGATTTTTCACCACGCGGCGTGGCGAGAGCACTGCGAGGGGCAGAGCCACAAAGACAGGGCGGGACATATCGTGGATAAACTGATCATCGCGGATCGGCTGATCTGCGGGGAGGGGTTGGTGGTGTATCCGCAGAAACTGGTGGCGGGGCGGCATGAGGCGGTGGCTGCAGCGGTGGCGGCGGTGGAGGATTTTGCCAATACGCGACTGGAGTGGTTGCATCCGCTGCCGGAGTCCGGGTTGAAAGACACCTATGAGGGGTGGGATGCGCTGGAGGGAAGGAGCGCGGAGGAGGTGGAGCGGAACGTGCTGGAGCGAGTCGCCCAAGGGCCGGTGCCGCTGATGGAAGCGGCATTGTATATGTTCCGGCATCCGGAATTTTGCGAGGGAGAGGTGTTGCTGGAAGCGGGGCGGAGGAATTTCTACGCGTATCTGCGCTCGGCGATGGCGGATTCGGTGACGGATGTGGCGGCGATGGTGGATTCGATCAAGGGGCGGGAATCCCTCTATGGACCGACGGGACGCATGGCGTTGCCCGAAGAGGTGCTGGCCTTTGGGACGGCGAGCGACGCGGAACGCGAACTCCTGCGGCGGGTGCTGCAGGAGCATGTGGACGAGCGCGGGTAGCCAGGTGATAGCGGGATTTTTTGCGATCGGAGCAAACCGAAGTATATTTTGAAACGGCCAAAAACTTGGAGCCTTGAAGCATGAAATCCTTAACTCAAAGAGCCCTGGGAGGGTTTGCCTGGTTTCTGCTGGTTCTTGTCCTGCTGCTTTTTGGGCCGGCCTGGTCGATTACCTATGGGGAGGCGTGGGTGTATCTGGTGCTCTATTTGGGGACCGGGCTTTGGATTACCCTGTACTTTCTGAAACATGATCCGGCGTTGATCGAGCGGCGGCTGGCGGTGGGACCGAAGGCGGAGAAGGAGGTGGGGCAAAAGATCATCCAGGGGGTGGCGGCGGTGCTGGTGCTGTCGCTCTATGTGGTGGCATCGCTCGATCATCGTTTTCATTGGTCGGAGGTGCCTCTGGCCTGGGTGGTATTGGGAGATGTGGGAGTGGTATTGGGGAGCTGGATGATCTTCGTGGTATTTCGGGAGAACAGTTTCGCCGCGGCGACGATCAAGGTGGATGAAGGGCAACGGGTGATCTCGACGGGGCCGTATGGCTGGGTGCGGCATCCGATGTACACGGGAAGCCTGGTGGGATTTTTTGCGGCAGCGCTGGCGCTGGGGTCGTGGTGGGCGCTGATCCCAGCGGGATTGCTGATGGTAATACTGGTGGTGCGGTTGACTGCGGAGGAGCGGTTTTTGGCGAAAAACCTGGCGGGATATGAGGAATATCGCCGGAAAGTACGGTGGCGGCTGGTGCCGTACGGGTGGTAAGAAATTGCGAAAATGGGAGGATCGGAGCTTGAGAGCGGACGCGGTTTGCCCAGAATCGGGGAAAGTTTACCCATGTCTGTCGTGATTCAACGAATTCTCTTCCTCGGGGTGCTGTGTGGCGCCCTCACTGCATCACGCCTGCCAGCCCAGACGCCGCCGGCCCCGGTGGTCTCGCGGGTGGAGCCGGGACTGGAGGCGGCCGTGAAATGGAAGTGGCGGGTGTTGCCTTCCGATCCCAAGGATTGGGGGCTGGAATTGCCGGTGCGAGTGCCGATCCCGCAGGAGCGGCCCGCTGGGTTGCCGGTGACGCCGGGGGCTGCGCCCGCGCCGGGCGGACCAGCCGCACCCATGGCGCCGCCCGTGGCGGAGGGGGACGTTTATACGGTGAAGAAAGGCGACGCGCTAATCCTGATCGCGAAGAAATTTGGCATGACGGTGCTGCAGTTGAAGACCTTTAACGGGTTGCCGAATGATATGATTCGGGTGGGGCAGGAGTTGAAGATCCCTTCGGTGGATGACCTGAAAACGATGCCCACGCCGGTGGAACCGGAGAAGAAGACACCGGGTGGAAAGACGAAGCCGAATGCGGCTCCGAAGCCGGAGCAGCGGTGGAAGGCAGGCACGGAGATGGACAATCTGGTGCTGCAGATCTTTCTGGATCGGGAACAATTCTCGCCCGGACCAATCGATGCGAAAGCGAGCCTGACCTTTGGAAAGGTGTCGCAGCTCTACCAAAGCTCGCATAGTGACACGCCGGATCTGGATGCGCTGCGGGTGAAGGCGCAGCTCACGGTGCGTGAGCCTTTTGCGCATTACGTACTCAAGGAAGAGGATTTTCGTTTTATCGCGTCGCCCAAGGCGGAGAAGTATGATCCGAAAGCGACGCCCAAACCCGAGGCTGAACCGGTGAAGGGCAAGGGCAAAGGGAAGGGCGGAAAGCATGCCACGCCCTCGGCGCTGGATCGGGCCTGGACCTATGAAGAACTGACCGAAGCGCCCATGCTGGCGTATCGCTCGCAGTGGCAATTTGTGGCGGAGCGATTCCATTGCGATGAGACGTATCTGAGAACCCTGAATGAGAAGCTCAAGGGGCGGCCGCCGGTGGGAACGGATTTCCGGGTGCCCAATGTGGTGCCTTTTGAGATCGAGAAGGCGGTGGATCCGCCGCTGCAACCGGCGGCTAATCCGCAAGTGCCGGTGCGGGCCGAGATCCTGGATCTCTCGCTGCTACAGATCTTTCAAGGAGATGCGCTGGTGGCGGTGATGCCGATGGCGGTGGCGAGACCAGGCCTGCGTGGCAAGGATACGTGGACCGTGCTCACGGCCATTCCCCGGCCCAGGCTCGGCACCATGCAGGAGCTGGCTAATCCCCCGGTGGCGGCGGCGCGGTTGTTTGGCAGTGGAAATCCGCTGGCCACCCCGACCCCGACGAAGCCTGCGCTCACGGCGGAGCAATATCTCCCTGCGGGGCCGAAAAATCCGGTGGGCATCATCTGGATCAATCTGGCGAAGGCGGGGAGCAATGAGCCTCTGCCCTATGGGCTGCATGGCACGAGCAATCCGGACCGGATGAGCTCGCAACAGAGCCTGGGCGGATTTCGCCTGACGAATTGGAACATTGCGCGGGCGGTGCATCTGTTGCCGCCTGGCACACCGCTGGTGTGGAAACAACGGATGGCGGCTCCGGCGATGCCGGCTGCGCCTGCGAGCGCGGTGCCTGCGGCGATGCCAGCAGTGCCGGCTATTCCCGTGGCGCCGCAAGCGACTGCGCCGAAGGCGGCTCCAGCACAGTAGAGTTTGGTCGCGAGTAGCGAGGCTTGATTTGCGCGGGAGTCTGGTAAAGTTGCGTCGTGTCGTCTTCCTCTCCACCGTCTGTCGCCGAGCCTGATGGGGCGGCATCGTCCGTGGATAAAGGGCCGATCCGTTTCGCGACGCTGAAGCAGGCGGCGGGGATATTTCGCTATCTGCTGCCGTACCGGGTGAGATTTGTGACGGCGGTGGGTCTGCTGGTGGTGGGGGTATCGCTGGGGCTGCTCTTTCCGTATATGACGGGGCTGCTGCTGGATTCGTCGATCTATCATCCCAAGCCCGGAGAGGTGCTGACGTGGAGGCATAATATCAATGAGGTGGCGGTGCTGATGCTGTGTGCCCTGGCGTCGCAGGCTGGCGTGGCGTTTTTTGCGAACTACTGGTTTATCCGGTGCGGAGAGAACGCGCTGGTGGATCTGCGGCGGGAGGTCTTTGGGAAGCTGGTGGGGCAATCGATGACGTTCTTTTCGCAGCGGAGGGTGGGGGAGTTGTCGAGCCGATTGACGACGGACCTGGCGCAGTTGCAGGAGACCTTCACGGGGACGATCCCGCAGATCCTGCGGCAGGGGTTGCTGATGGTGGGAGGCATCGCGCTGGTGACCTATACCTCGGCGCGGTTGACCGGCCTTATGATCTCGACCTTCCCGGTGCTGATCATCGCGGCGATTCTCTTTGGACGGAGGATTCGGAAGCATTCACGCGAGGCCCAGGATCGGATGGCGGATGGGGGGACGGTGATCGAGGAATCCCTCCAGGGGATCGCGAATGTGAAGGCGTTTGGGAACGAGCGCTTTGAACTGGGGCGCTATGGGAAGCACCTGGGAGAGTATCTCGGGATCATTCTGCGGACGTCGCGGCTGCGGGCCTTGGTGGTGTCATTTGTGATCTTTGGCATCTTTGGTTCGGTGGTGCTGGTCTTCTGGTATGGGGCGACGCTGATGCAGGAGGGACAATTGAGCTTTGGCAAACTGACGAGCTTCATTCTCTACACGACATTTATTGGCGGGTCGGTGGTGTCGCTGGCGGATGTGGTGAGCCAGGTGCATAAGGCGCTGGGCGCGACGGAGCGGGTGCGGGAACTGCTGGAGGAGGCACCGGAGATCGACAGCGACGCGACGGGCGCAGCGGTGCCCAGGCTGCGTGGAGAAGTGAGTTTTGAGGCGGTGTCTTTCCGCTACCCCTCGCGGCGGCAGACCGAGGTGCTGCGCGGGCTGACCCTGGAAGCGAAGGCGGGGGAGAAGATCGCGCTGGTGGGGGCGAGCGGGGCGGGGAAGTCGACGATCGTGTCGCTATTGCTGCGGTTTTATGAGCCCGATGCAGGGAGGATCCTGATCGATGGCAAAAGCTCGGCGGCGTATTCGCTCAGCGAAGTGCGGGGGAATATGGCGGTGGTGCCGCAGGAGGTGCTGCTCTTTGGCGGGACGATCGAGGAAAATATCCGATATGGGCGGCCGGGGGCGACGAAGGAAGAGATCGTGGAGGCCTCGCGACAGGCGGCGTGTCATGAGTTCATTGCGAAATTCCCCGAGGGCTACGAGACAGTGGTGGGGGAGCGGGGGGTAAAGCTCTCCGGTGGGCAAAGGCAGCGCATCGCGATCGCGCGGGCGTTGCTGAAGAATCCATCGATCCTGATTTTGGATGAGGCGACGAGTGCGCTGGACTCGGAGAGCGAGCATTTGATCCAGCAGGGGCTGGATGCGCTGTTGAAAAACCGCACGTCTTTTATCATCGCGCATCGGTTGTCGACGATTCGCCGGGTGGACCGGATCTATGTGATCGAGGACGGGCGCGTGATCGAGGCGGGCACACATGCAGAGCTGGCCGCGCGCGAGGGCGGGACGTACCGGCGGCTGTGTGAGATCCAGTTTGGAACGCTCGACGCGGGATTGGCCGAGGCGGCTTCCTAACCAGCAACAGTCTCGAGTTTTCGGCCGGCGCGCTCGATGTATTTGCGGAGCGCCTGGTGGGTGGATTTCTGAAGGAGTGGGTCTTCAGCGAGCACGGCATCCACCTCGCGGCGGCTCTCCTGCATGAGGTCTACATCGCGGAAGAGATTGCCGAGCTTGAGCGGGGGAAGACCGGTTTGGGCGGTGCCGAGCAGGTCGCCGGGGCCGCGGAGTTCGAGATCGGCCTCGGCGATGTCGAAGCCGTCGGAAGTTTTTTCAAGCACGGCAAGTTTTTTGCGGGCGAGTTCCTCGGCCTTGGGATCGTGGAGGAGGATGCAGAACGACTTGTGCTCGCCCCGCCCGATGCGGCCACGGAGCTGGTGAAGCTGGGCGAGGCCGAAGCGCTCGGCATTTTCCACGACCATGATGTTGGCGTTGGGCACGTCGACTCCGACCTCGATGACAGTGGTGGAGACGAGGGCGGAGAGCGTGCCGTCCCGAAACTGGCTCATGACGGCTTCCTTTTCCTCGGGCTTCATGCGGCCGTGCAGGAGGCCGAGCGAGAAGGGCGCGAGGAGGGGTTTCCATTTCTCGAATTCTGTCTTGGCGGATTTCGCGGTGAGCTTGTCGGATTCCTCGACCAGCGGGTACACGATGTAGCCCTGGCGGCCTTTCTCGAGCTGGGAGTGGAGGAACTTGGCGACTTCGGGGAGCTTCTCGAAATCGCGCACGGCCGTTTGGATCGCGCCGCGATGGGCGGGTTTTTCGCGGAGGATGGAGACATCGAGATCGCCGTAGAGCGTCTGCGTGAGCGTGCGAGGAATGGGTGTGGCGGTCATCACGAGCACATCGGGCGCGTCACCACGGGCGATAAGCTTGGCCCGCTGGAGCACGCCGAACTTGTGTTGTTCGTCGATGACGACGAGGCCGAGGTTTTGAAATTCGCTGCCCTCGTAAAGCAAGGCGTGAGTGCCAACAATGATGCTGGGGAGCTTGCCAGCGAAGAGGGAGGCGGCATCGGAGTCGCGCTTGGAACCGGTGCGGAGGAGGACGTTGATGCCGAGGGGAGCGAGAAGGCGGTGGAAATTGAGGTAGTGCTGCTCGGCGAGGATCTGGGTGGGCGCCATGATGGCGGCCTGATAGCCGGCCTCGATGGTAAGGAGCAGGGCGGCGAGGGCCACCAGCGTTTTGCCCGAGCCGACATCGCCCTGCAGGAGGCGGTTCATGCGGTGCTTCGAGGCGAGATCCTTGCGCACCTCGGCGATGACGACTTTTTGGGAATCGGTGAGGTCGAAGGGGAGGGACTTGAGGACTTTGTCCCAAAGCTTGCCGGAGGCGGGTTTGGCCTGGCCGGTGAGCTGGAGCCATTGCGAGCGGCGGTAGCCAATGAGGAGCTGAATGGAGAAGAACTCCTCGCGCACGAGTTGCTGGCGGGCGGTTTCCCATTGGTCGAAGGTCTCGGGAAAATGGATGACGCGCAGGGCCCGCGCGATGGAGGGCGGCAGCAGGTGCGGCATCGACTCGAGGTCGGTGAGATGGAGTGCCTGGTCGATCAACGAGCGCATGACGCGCGGCGAGATGCCGTCGCCCGCCGGATGCACGGGGGTGATGCGATTGAGATGAATGGAGACCTCGCTGATATCCTCTTCCACGATCTCGAACTCGGGATGGTCGATGATGATTTGCCGGCCTTTCTTTTTGGGACGGCCGAAGACGACCACGCGATGGCCCTGGGCGAGCATCTTCTGGATGTAGGGGAGATTGAACCAGCGAAGGGTGATGGGCTGGCCGAGGATGCCGCCGGATTCGTCCACGATGGTGGCCTCGAACATGCGCTTCCAGCCGCCGAAGCGCTTGGCGGCGGTCTTGGTGACGAGGCCGAAGAGGCAGACCGGGTGGTCCATCTCGTCGTCGGGGAAGCGATCGAAACGGCGGCGGTCCTCGTGGCGGCGGGGGTAGTGCGCGATGAGGTCGGAGAGGGTGATAAGGCCGAGGCGGGTGAGCGGCGCGATGCGGGGGCGGGGCACCCAGTCGAGTTCGGCGAGAGGGATGTCGGGTGAAAACATCTAACTAAGCGGCGGCGCGGATCCCGACGATTTGCATCTGGGCGTCGACGCGGCCGTTGAATTCGTTGCGCTCGACGGTGAAGGCAACGTCCCACGGTGGGCGGGGGAGTTCGTCTTCGGCGCCGTGGAAGAAGATGGCCTGGACGCGCTGACGGCCGGACTCGAAATCGATGCGCAGGTGTTTTTCCTTGATGACGCGCGGTGTCGCAGAAGGAGCGACGCCGCGGATGGCGTAGACGGGCTGGGAATTGGCCATGCCGTAGGGCTCAAGGGCGGATTGTTTTTCCACGAGGCCGAGCGAAATGTTTTCCACGAGGAGCTCGGCGTCGAGGCGGAGCTTTGGGGTGAGAATTTCCTCGGTGACGGCGGCGCGGGCGGCGGCCTGGAAGGCGGAGCGGAAATCCTCGAAGCGGCCCTCCTGCACGGTGACGCCGGCGGCCATCTCGTGACCACCGAATTTTTCGAGATGCGCGGCGCATTGGCCAAGGGTCTCGACGAGGGAGAAACCATCGATGCTGCGGCCGCTGCCCTTGCCAAGGCCATCGGAATCGAAGCCGACGAGCACGGTGGGACGATGATGGCGTCGCATGATGCGCGCCGCGACGATGCCGAGGACGCCATGGTGCCAATCACGGCAGCCAGCCACGATGCAGGCATCGCGCACGGCGTCGAAGTTGGTATCAACCCACTGGTCGACTTCCTGAATGAGGAGCCGCTCGACGTTTTGGCGTTCACGATTCTGGCGATCCAGACTATCGGCTAGACGCGCGGCCTCGGTGTGGTCGTCGGAGAGCAGCAGGCGGAGAGATTCCTGGGCGGTGCCGAGGCGGCCGCTGGCATTGATGCGGGGCCCCAGGCGGAAGCCGACATCGCCACCGCGCACGGGATCGCCCACGCCGGCGACGGTCATGAGGGCGCGAAGACCGGGCCAGCGCGTGCGGGCCATTTGTTGGAGGCCGCGCTGCACGAGAATGCGATTCTCCGCCACGAGCGGGACGAGATCGGCCACGGTGGCGAGGGCGACGATGTCGAGGTAGTCCTTGAGATCGAAGGCGGGGAGGGGGGATTCCTTGAGCAAGGCATGGATGAGCTTGAAGGCTACGCCCGCGCTGCAGAGGTAGTGGAAATCATCACCGAGCTTGGGATTCACCAGGGCGACGCAGTCGGGCCGGGCGCCGGAGGGTTCGTGGTGATCGAGGATGATGACATCCACGCCGCGCTGGCGGATGAGGGCAACCTCGGCGACGGAATTGGTGCCGCAATCCACCGCGATGAGGAGGCCGGGGCGGTATTCCTCGAAACAACGCACCAGCCCGGCGGCGCTCAGGCCGTAGCCTTCGTCCACGCGGTGGGGGAGGAAGGATTGCACGGTGGCGCCCATACTGGTGAGCACGCGCTGGAGGAGCGTAAGCGAGGCAACGCCATCCACATCGTAGTCACCATAGAGAACGATATGCTCGCCGCGAGTGATGGCCTCGCGCACCCGCGCCACGGCGGGAACCATATCGGGCAGGAGGAAGGGATCGCTGAGATTCTTCAGCTTGGGCAGGAGGAAGTCCTCGGCCTGGGCGGACTCGGCGAGGCCATTGCGAACGAGGATGCTGGCGAGGAAAGAAGGGATGCCGAGATCGCGGGAGAGGCGGGCGACGGTGAGATTTTTCTCGGGAGTAGGGAAGATCCACCGTCTCTGCATCGACGGACCATAGAGAGGTGTGCGGCGGGATGCAATTCCCACGCCGCCTGCGTGAAGGAAATATTCTTGCGAATGGGCGGCCCGGTGTTAGGGTCTGGATCATGTCGTTTGGTACGAGCACTCTTCTACTTGCTCCTCGACTCGGGTTGCTCCCGAGCCGACTTACCCTCCTATTTTCATAACGGCATAGGCTGCGTACCCGGCGGGCGCGGCAGGCGCCGCGATCCTTTTCAAGAACCACCGCCGGACCAACCCTATTAAAACCTATGTCCGATAAAATTGTCATTTTCGATACGACCTTGCGCGATGGCGAGCAGTGCCCCGGCGCGAGCATGAACCTGAGAGAAAAGATGGAAGTCGCCCGCCAGTTGGCGCGGGTGAACGTCGATGTGATCGAGGCCGGTTTCCCGGTGATCAGCGACGGCGACTTCGAGGCGGTGCATACTATTGCGACCGAAGTGCAGGGGCCGATCATCTGCGGCCTGGCGCGTTGCGTGGCGAAGGATATCGACGCGGCGGGCGCGGCGGTGAAGCCAGCGGGTGAGCGCGGGCGCATCCACATTTTTTTGGCGACGTCGGCGATTCATCGTGAGTTCAAGCTGAGGAAGGCGGAGGAGGAAATCATTCGCCTCGCGGTGGAAGGGGTGACCCGGGCGAAGACGCTGACGAAAGACGTGGAGTTCTCACCGGAAGACGCCTCGCGCACGGAGCCGGAGTTTTTGGCCAAGGTGGTGCAGGCGGCGATTGAGGCCGGGGCCACGACGGTCAATATTCCCGACACGGTCGGCTATGCGATGCCGGAGCAGTACGCGGACTTGATCACGTATCTGAGGAGCAACGTGAAGAATATCGACGATGCGATCATCAGCGTGCATTGCCATGACGATTTGGGCCTGGCGGTGGCAAACTCGCTGGCTGCAGTGCGGGCGGGAGCGCGACAGGTGGAAGGCACGTTCAACGGCATCGGCGAGCGCGCGGGAAACTGCGCGCTGGAAGAAGTCGTAATGGCGATGAAGACGCGCAGCGAATATTTCCCCGGCGTGCATACCGATGTGGTAACGCGGGAGATTTTGAAGACCTCGCGCATCATCAGCCGCATGAGCGGTCTGCACGTGGCGCGGAGCAAGGCGATCGTGGGCGAGAACGCCTTTGCGCATAGCTCGGGCATTCACCAGGACGGTATCCTGAAAAAGCGTGAGACCTACGAGATCATGGATCCGCAGGAAGTGGGCTGGGGTGGCACGGAGTTGCCGTTGACCAAGCACAGCGGCAGCCACGCGATGAAGGTGCGGCTGGAGCATTTGGGCTTCAAGTTGAACGACGACGAGGTGAAGGCGGTATACATTCGCTTCAAGGATGTCGGCGACAAAAAGAAATTTGTGTACGACGACGACCTGGCCGCGTTGGTGGAGGACTCCATGTCTTCGGCCAAGGAGACGTACTCGCTGGATTACATTCACGTGACGAGCGGCTCAACGACGGTGCCGACGGCGACGGTACGCTTGAAGAAGGGCGAGGAAGTTTTGCAGGATTCCAGCCCGGGCAATGGCGCGGTGGACGCAGCCATGCAGGCGATCGACCGCATCGTGAACCGGCAGGGAGCGCTGGCGCAGTATAGCGTGGAGGCGGTGACGCAGGGACGCGATTCGCTAGGCGAAGTCACCCTGAAGGTGGATTTTGGCGACGGCGATCTGATCACGGGCAAGGGCGCGAGCACCGACGTGATCGAGGCCAGCGCACGTGCCTACGTGAATGCGGTGAACCGCGTGGAGAGCCGGAACAATCGCTTGCAGGCGGATGCCTTTGCGCCGATCTAGCGCGAAGGAAATTCCCTTAGCGCAGTGCTAAGGTCGCGATAGAGTCTGGCCGTTGTTTCATCCCTGTCCTGCGCGGCGATCGTGAAGGATGGGGAACGAAAATCGCTTGGCGCCATGAGCACGCGGATGTTTTCCAGCCCGGTGCGGGCGGCGAGGACGAAGAGCTCCTCCGCCGCGAGATCGCCCATGGCGAGGCAGCCGACGGAAACGGCCGAGCCGTGAATCATGATGTCGCCGCCGAGGTTGAAGACATTGCGTCCCTCCAGCAGAGCCCTGGCGCGGTCAGCGTCGTTGGGATAGTTGATGCGGAGCGAGAGATGGAAACGGCTATTCGGATTGAGCGACTCGATGCGGTAGAAGCCTTCTGGTACCTGACAATCGCCTTCGGCAAATTTGGGTCCGGCGACTCCGCTGGCAGCGAGAATGGGATAGGAACAGATGAAACGACAAGGCTCGGCGAGTGAAGAGGCATAGACCTCCAGGCGCCTTTCTTTCTTGAAGATGAGAAAAGCGAGGCGGGCGGGAGGATAAGGCACGCCCGCGCGGGAAAAAGCGAAGCCGAGGCGCTTGTCCACCATGGGGCCAACCGCGTCAAGAACCTGGTCCACCGTGCGCGAACCCTCGGGAAGAGTGGCCGGGCGGAAGAAATAGCGCAGACACCACGCCGCCAGGGCGATGACGATGAGGGCGGGAAGAACGAGGCGTCTCACAGCAAGCCCTCGCGGAGATAGTAGTCGCGGGTGGCGAGCATGGTTTCACGCAGGCCACGGCGAGGCAGGAGGCCGGTAAGGGTGGTGAATTTTGCACCGTTGACCACCCAGCGATCAGCCCAGACTTCGAGCACACGATCGCCGCTGAGGCTGGGCACGGCCTTGCGCAGCGCAGGCACGGCATCGATGACCCGTGCCACCTGCTTGAGCAGGCCATGCGGAATGGGCACGATCCGGCCGCTTTTTTCGCTGGAAGAGGCGATCAGTTCGCGATCGGAGATCGTTTGCGGATGCGCCACGTAGCAGGTGGGCAGCGGTTCGGGAGAGGCGAGGGCGGCGAAGATGGCATCGATCAAATCGTCGACGGCGATGAAGCTGTAGTGCTTGTCGGCGAGGCCGGGCTTAAAGCGCAGCGCCCCTTTGCCCATGCGAAAGAGGGGCAGTGTGGCGGTATCGCGCGGGCCGAGCACCATGGGCGGCCGAAGGATGGTAATGTGGCGGCGGGGAAATTCGGCGCGCACCGCCTGCTCCATGGCAAGCTTGGATTGGCCGTACCAGGTGATGGGATGGTCTGCATCGGACTCACATAGGGCGGTGCAGCCCTCGGGGGTGGGGCCGGCCGCGGCGAGGGAGGAAAGGATGACGACGCGGCAAGCCTCCGGCAGGGCGCGCAGGACGCTCAGGGTCCAATCGACATTGGTGGCGAAGTATTCTTCCCGCGTGCGGCCGAAGAGGACTCCGGCACTGAGCACAGCGTGGGTGGGGGCAACTACGGGCCAGAGATCGGGCCGGGAAGAGAGGACTTGAAGCTGAGTCGCCGCGACGTTTTCGGCTTTGAGTTGGGCGAGGAGCTTGGCCTCGTCACGGACCACGGCAAAGACATCCTCCCCGGAAGCGAGGGCCCGGAGGAGGAGATTGCGCCCGACAAAGCCGGTGGCTCCGGTGAGGAGAAGACTCATGGCTCCTCAGATCGCCTTCTCGTAGATCCTCCAGGTCTGGCGCGGCAGGGCTCCGAGCATCTTGGAGTTGTCGATAATCTCGGTGTTGGATTCCTGAATCCAGCCGAGCTGGGCGTGGTGGAAACGTTCGGCGGCCTTGGTGAACTGCTCGAACAAAAGCCACGCGTGGAGACCTCCCTTATCGCGGTAGCGCGGAGAGATTCCATAGACGACCTGGCGGCCCTCCTGGATACGATAGGTCTTCATCAGCCACACGATGTGGAGCAGGCGGAGCCAATGGGGCGTGTTTTTCGCGCGGGCCAGGATCTCGTTGAAATTGGGCAGGCTCAGGGCGACGCCGGCATTTTGACCATCCATCTCGGCGATGAGGATCATCTCCGGATCCGCGAAGGCCTTGAGATCATCGGCGGCGGTGAGGAGATCATCCATGGAAATGGGGATGAATCCCCAATTCCGTTCGAGCGTGTCATTGTAGACCTCGCGCACGATCTTGAGCTCCTCCGGGAGGCGTTTCAAATCGATGGGCCGGAGCTTGATCTTGGATCGCTTCGCGGTGCGCTCCACGATGGGCCTGAGGCGCTCGGGTACCGGGATGCCGGCGAGCGGGAGCAGATACCCGAAAGAATCGCAGACCTTCGCGAGCCCCTCCTTCTCGACCAGGGCTGGGTAGTAGGAGGGATTCCAAGTGAGGCCGATGCAGGGTGGGACGTCGAAGCCATCGACCAGCAGGCCGCATTCATCGTTGATGCTCGGATTGTACGGACCCCGCAGGGTCTCCAGGCCCCTGGCCCGCAAGGTTTCGGCGGCCTGTTCAAACAGCGCATGGGCGACATCCGGATCGTTCGTGCAATCGAAGAACCCGAAGAAGCCTGTTTTATCCTGGTATCGCTCGTTGTGGGCGCGGTTGACGATGGCGGCAATGCGCCCCACGGGCTTTGCCCCGCGGTACGCGATAAAGGGAATGATCTCGCCGTAGAGGCGATTAAACGGAGATTTCTCCGAGAGGAATTTCGCTACGCTACCGGGGAACGGTGGTATGAACGCCGGATCCGTTTTGTGCAGGAGTTCCGGAACTCGCTCGAACAGCGTCTTCTCCCTCGGAGTCTTGCAGGCGGAAATCGAATACATTGGCTTTGCGGTGACCCGGGTCAACGTAGGCGGGGTCATCAAAGGTGCCAAGCTCGCGTGCGAGTTTTTCAAACACGTCGAGAACCTGGTCCAGATCCTCGTCGGTGTGGTTGGCCATGTAGCTGGTGCGTACGATGGCCTCGCCATAGCGAACGGCGGGATAGATGGCCGGGGTGGCGAAAACGCCCTCCTCGAAGAGACGCTGGGTAAATTGGAAGGCCTTGGCCTCGCTGCCGATCAGAATCGGAACGATGGGCGTGCTGGTGGAGCCGATCTTGAAGCCGATGCGCTTGAAGCCCTCGTGCATCTTGCGGGTGTTTTTCCAGAGCATCTCCATGCGCTCGGTCTCCTGCTGCATGATCTCCAGGGCCTTGAGCACGCCGCCCGCCACCGCCGGAGCGAGGGAAGCGGTGAAGATGAAGCAGCGGGCGCGGTGCTTGAGATACTCGATCATCTGCGCATCGCCCGCGATAAATCCACCCATCGAGCCGAGGGATTTCGAGAACGTACCCATGACGATGTCGACATCATCATTCACGCCAAAGTGATGGACCGTACCGCGGCCCTTGGGTCCGAGTACACCGAGGGAGTGGGCCTCGTCGACGTAGACGCGGGCACCGTATTCCTTGGCGACTTCGAGTTGGGGCGGGAGGTCGGCAATGTCGCCCGACATGCTGAACACACCATCCATCACCACCAGGCGGCCGGCCTCGGCAGGCTGGCGCTTGAGGCGATTGCGCAGCGAGGTGGAGGAATTGTGGCGATAGGGCACCAGGCGGGCCGGGGCAAACTGGCAGCCGTCGATGATGCTTGCGTGGTTTTCGCGGTCGCAAAGGATAACGTCACCATCCTCGGTGAGGGCGGCCAAGGCTCCTTGATTGGCAAAAAATCCGGTGGAGAAAAGGAGAACGGATTCGCGCTGGAGGAAATCGGCGAGGGCGTCTTCCAGCTCGGTGTGCAGCTTGATCGTGCCGTTCAGCAACCGGGAGCCGGTGCAACCGGAGCCATACTTGCGGGTGGCATCACAGGCGGCCTCGATCACGCGCTCGTCCTGGGCCAGGCCGAGGTAGTTGTTCGAGCCGATCATGATCTTGCTCTGGCCCTCGCACACGACACGGCTGCCGTGCGTCTCGTCGATACGACGAAAGTAGGGATAGAAGCCCTGCGTCCGAGCGTCAGCGCTGTCCCTGTATTCGCGACATTTTTGGTATAAATCTCTGGCCACGTGCGGCATGAACGGAAGGTAGTTAGAGTTGCACGAACGCGCCGGTTGTAAAACCTTTTTCATACGCGGCAGACCTGACGACTTGGTCCGGGCTCTGGCGCATCCCAAGGGAAAACAAAAGGGAGATCATTAAAAATGGATTACGTGCAATTCTACGGAAAAAAATCGGGGCGACAGGATTCGAACCTGCGACCTCGTGGTCCCAAACCACGCGCTCTACCAAGCTAAGCTACGCCCCGGTGAGGTGTCAGAATCAATGGTTTTCCAGAAAACACAAATCTTCTTCTGCTTTTTTCGAGTAGGCGGGAGTTATTCGAACAATTCGTGGGCCAAAACGCTGAGGCAATAGAGCGCGGCGGTTTCGGTGCGGAGGATGATGGGGCCTAGCGTGACGGGCCGCGCGCCATGGCTTTTCGCGAGGCTGAGTTCCGCCGGGGTAAAATCTCCCTCAGGACCAACAAAAACGCAGACATTGCGTGGTTTTGGGTGTTCGGCGAGCACTTCCTTGATCTTTTTAGCATCCGGTTGAAGGGAAGCGATGAGAGATAAGTCGAATTTTTCACCGCTCTCGAGAAAGGCCTTGGGGGTGCGGGGCGCGAGGATCTCGGGGACGCGATTCTGGCCGCACTGCTTGCAGGCCTCGATGGCGATTTCGTGCCACTTTTGACGCTTTTTCTCGGCGTCCTCGGCGTCGAGCTGCACCACGGTGCGATCGGACAGCAGGGGCGCAATGCGGGCGGCACCGAGTTCCACGGCCTTTTGGATGATGAAATCCATGTTTTTGCCCTTGGGCACGGCCTGCGCGAGGGTGATGGAACACGAAAGCGGCGCCGTCTTGGATTTTTGAGTGATCCGAAGGTGGGCGTTTTTGCCTTCTACGGCCGTGATTTGAGCCATGGCTTCGGAGCCCTGGCCGTCAAAGACGACGATACGATCACCCGAGCCGAGACGGAGAACGTCCAGAGCGTGGTGAGATTCGGTGACATCGAGAGTGGGAGAGGGGGAATTCCACTCGTCGGGAGAGAGATGGAAACGATGCATCATTTTGGTTTGTTGGTAAAGTATTCAGCCAGAGCTTCTTGCCACGGACGGGGTGGCCGGCCGGTGGCGGCGCTCAATTTGGCCGTATCCATGGCAGTATGGCGAGGACGGGCGGCGAGGAAAGCCTTCATACTGTCCAGGGGAATGGAATCCACGGAGCGAGCCTGCAAGGGCAGGCCCGCCCGAGCGGCACAATCGAGGGCGTGCTGGCCGTATTCCTGCCAGGTGCAGGAGCCTGCGTTGCAGGCATGGAAAAGGCCGCCCGGCAGTTCGCTGGCGAGGAAGGGGTCGAGCCAGCCCGCCACGTCTTCTGCAAAGGTCGGCGAGGAGGTCTTGTCGCCGATGGCCTCAACGTGGGCATTGTCCAGGGCGCGAGCCACGATCATGTCGACAAAGCTGGGTTTGTCGTAGCCGAAGACCCAGGAGACGCGGACGGCCAGATGGCGAAGCGAGGCGGAGGTGGCGGCGATCTCGCCGGCCAGCTTGGATTGGCCGTAGATGCTCAGGGGTTTGGCAACGTCGGTTTCGGTGTAGGGCGTCTCCTTGAGGCCGTCGAAGACGTAATCGGTGCTGAAATGGATGAAGCGAGCTCCGTGGGCGGCGGCGTAGGCGGCCATGACTTCCGGGGCAGCGGTATTAACGGTAAGCGCTTCCTTCTGGTCGGTCTCGCAGCGATCGACATTGGTGAGGCCGGTGGCGTTGACGAGGACATCGTAGACCTCATCCTGCAGAAAGTCGGCGAGGGCCTTGAGGTCGGAAACATCGATTTCGGGCCGGGCCAGCCCCTTGACGTCGTGAGACTTGGACCATTGCCGAATGAGGGCCGCGCCGAGGCGTCCGCGGCTGCCGAGAACCAGAATGCGGCTCACGGGCGAGCGAGGATGGCTTCCCACCAGGGACGGTTCGCGAGGTACCATTGGACGGTTTCGCGAATGCTCTCTTTGGGTGTGTGGATGGGCTTCCAGTTCAGGCTGTTACGTAGCTTGGAAGAGTCGATGGCATAGCGGCGATCGTGACCCAAACGGTCGGTGACGTAGCTGACGAGGCTGCGCGGCTTGCCTAGGGTCTCGAGGATGAGCTCGACCACGGCGATGTTCTCGAGTTCGGCATCGGCTCCCACATTGTAGACCTCGCCGGGCTGGCCTTCGAGCAGGGCGGCGACGATGGCGCGGCAGTGGTCGTCGACGTGGATCCAGTCGCGCACGTTGCGGCCATCTCCGTAGACCGGGAGTTTCTTATCCGCAAGGGCGTTGGTGATCATCAAGGGGATGAGCTTCTCGGGGAACTGGTAGGGGCCGTAGTTATTCGAGCAGCGGGTGATGATCACTTCCTGGCCGTAGGTCTTGTGGGCCGCGAGGGCCAGGAGATCGGCCCCGGCCTTGCTGGCGGAGTAAGGGGAGCTGGGATCGAGAGGGGAGGTTTCCGAGAAGCGGCCGGTCGCGCCGAGCGAGCCATAGACTTCGTCGGTGGAGATCTGGACAAAGCGTTTCACCCCGTGGCCGCGAGCCGCCTCAAGGAGCACCGCGGTGCCGCCGATGTTCGTATGAACGAAATCGCCCGGCGAAGAGATGCTGCGGTCGACGTGGGATTCCGCGGCAAAATTGATGATCGCGAAGTACTTATGGGCTGAAAGAATGCGGTCCATGGCCGCGCGGTCGGCGATATCGGCCTGGTAAAACTCATACCGGCCTTCGTATTGCTCGGCCACACCGGTGAGATTGGCGGGATTGCCCGCGTAGGTGAGGGCGTCCACGTTGGTGACGAATTCGGGCTGGTAGTGCTCCAGCACGAAACGCACAAAGTTACTGCCGATGAAGCCACAGCCACCGGTGATCAAAAGTCGCATCGAAAGGATGTAGCAAACCCGCTTGGGCAGCGGCAATGAGTAAAGTTTACCGCGAAGGGGCGCGCCGCACTCGGCGGGGCCAACCAACCACGCCGGCTACGGTCAAATCAACTGGTTGTTTTTTTGGGAGGAAGGGATGGATTTTTGGAGCGGGATTATTATTCTCCGCCGCGTGACGGAGTTGGAGGAGAATAAAGTCGAGAAAGCGCCGGTGCCGCGTGGCACGGTGGTGCAGCGTCAAATCGTGGTGACGGCTGGGCTGGTGGTCGGTGGGCTCATGTTGATGAAAATCCTGGAATGTATCGCTCACGCGATGCGGGTGCCGAACTACGAAGTATCCGTCGAGACCTGGGTGACCCTCCTGCTTTTCATGGGCATGGGAGGATTGGTGTGGCGGGGTATTGAGAAACCGAGCTGGATCAAGGTGGTCTGGATCGTGATCGCGACGGTGTATTTCACCGCCTGGTCGTGCTGGTCGCTGGCCTTTTCCACGCACGAAGGGGACTCCAAGGCAAAGTCGCAGCTCACCATTCCCTCCAGCACCCCGAGGCCAAAAACGAGCTATTTTGGCAGTGGGAATCGCTGACGTTTAGTCTCGCGCCGACGAGGAACCGGCACGGTTGATCCATTGCTCGCCGAAGAAAAGCAGCACCACACCGATAGTGGAACTCGCCGCGAGGATCGCAATCACCGGGAGGCTGCTCTTGGTCGCCCAGCTCACGCCGGTGGAAATGAGCGCGCCAATGGTGAGCTGGAGGAAACCCATGAGGGCGGCGGCGCTGCCGGTGTTTTTGTGGAAGGGCATGAGGGCAAGGGAGCAGCCATTGGGATTGGTGAGTCCGGCGCAGCCCAGAATGACGAAGAAGAAGGCGAGAGTGGCGGCGAAATTGTACCAATGGAAGCAGGCGCCGAGGATGAAGAGAAGGGCGGTGGCAGCCTGAACGGCGATGGCTCGCGCGAAGATGGTCTCGCTGGTGAAGCGCTTCAGCAGAAGAATATTGACCTGGCTGCTGCCAATGAAGCTGGCCGTCAGAAGAGCAAAGACTCCGCTATAGGCTTGAGGGCTTAAGTGATAGCCCTCCATGAAAACCACAGGCGAGCCCGCGACAAACGCGAAGAGGCCGGCGAAGGAGAAGGTGCCCGCGAGAGTATAGGTGAGGAACTGCGGGTGGCGAAGAATGATGAGAAACTCCGCGAGGACCGGACCAGGCCGCAGGGAGATGCTGGGATCGGCCGGATGGCCCTCGGGAAGAAAAGTAGAGACGAGGATAACAATGGCCAATGCAATGCCCGCGAGTACCAGAAAGATGGCCTTCCAACTGATAAAATACAGCAGCAGCCCTCCGAGGCTGGGGGCCAGCAGGGGAGAGACTCCGACGAACAGGAACAGCAGGGAGAAAACGCGGGCGCTCTCCCGGGCGGGAAAGAAATCGCGCACCATGGTGACACACCCCACGGAAGCCGCGCAGCCGCCGAAGCCCTGGCAAAAGCGAAGCACGAGCAGGGCGGGTACGTTGGTGGCAAAGGCGCAGGCGATGGAGGTGAGAATGAACGCGCCCAGCCCGATGCAGAGAGGAAGTTTGCGCCCAAAGCGATCAAGAATGGGCCCGTAGAAAACCTGACCAATGGCCAGGCCGAGGAAATAGGTGGAGACGGAGAGCGAAATCGTCGCGCTATCGGTATGGAATTCCCGGCCCATCTCCAGAAACGCCGGGAGATAGAGATCGATGGAAAGCGGGGTGATGACGCACAGGGCACCCAGCAGGCAAAGGACGAGGCGGCTTTGCGCCGGAGTCAGATGGACCCTCGGCCCCCCCGCAGTGAGATGATTTTCAGATGATACCGTCGGCATGATGTAGGTGTGCCGGGAGGGTCCTGTGGATGTAGTAGCGGAATGGTGAAGAGTCTACTGGTTTGTGAAAAGAAGCCGCCAAAAAGGGGGCTGCTTTCTTCGGGGCCAGAGGACGCTATTCCTTCGCCGCGCCGTGCGGAGCCCCGATGGCCAGCGAGAGCGAGGCGACGGAGGTAAGGTAGTCCGAACTGGCCTCGGCCTTGGCGTACTGCGCGGCGGCGAGGCTGCTGCGGGCGGAGACAAGATCCGTGATGGTGGTGAGCCCTTCCTGGAAGGAGGCGGTGAGGGCGTCGAAGGTTTCCTGGGAGGATTTGAGCAGGGCCTGGGCGGCGTCCATACGGTGGAGGGCGGTCTGGACTTCGTAGTAGGCGGTCCAGACATCAAGAATAGTGTCGAGGCGCTTGATCTCCAGGTCGGCCCGGGCGGCTTGTTCCTCGGCACGCATCTGGCGGACCTTGGCCAGGCGCTCGAAGCCGTCAAAGAGCTGCCAGTCGACCACGAGGAAGGCGCCGAACTGGTTTTGGTCCCCGTGAAAATTGCCGCCGTTGATGCCATCCTGCGCGTGGTATTGAAAAGCCTCGTGGCTGTAGCTGGCCTCGGCGCGGACCTTGGGCAGAAAATCGGCCTTGGCTCCGGCGGTGGCGGCCTCGCGGGCGCGAAGGTCGGCCACGCGGCCGGCGAGATCGGGGCGGTCGGCTAGGGCGGCATCGACCAGGTGATCGAGCTTTTCCTGGAATTCCGCGTGTGATTCAGGTGGAGCGATCGGGTCGACCTTGAGGGGAGCATTGGCCGGGATGCCGGCAGCGGTGCGCAGTTCTCCGAGGGAGGTCTTGGCCGCACGCTGGGAGTCAGCGAGATCGTAGTCGGCCTGGGCGAGAGTGCGGCGGGCCAGGAGCACTTCGGGCTCGGTAGCGAGGCCGCTTTTCATTTTTTCCTCCACGGACTCAGAGAGGGTCTTGGCGAGCTCGTGATTGGCGGTGGCGGATTTTTCCTCGAAGAGCGCGGCCGAGTGCCGGAAATAAGCCCGCTGCACGGCGAAGACGGTCTTCTGGAGCTGGCGATCGTAGTTGAGGTTGGCGGCGGCGAGTTGGTTGAGCGTGCGATCCACCTCGGCGCGGCGGCGGCCGAAATCGATCAGCAGGTATTCCAGCACGACGGAAGGAGTGTTCGAGGCGATGCGGTAGTAGTTGGGACCTGCGGCGACCGGAGAGAAACTCTGCTCGATGCCGCCGACATAGCGAAAAGCGGCCTTGGGATAGTACGGAGCGCGAGCCTCGCCGACCTCGGCGGAAGCTACGGCGGCCCGCTGCCAGGCCAGTTTGGTATAGGGATTGTTACCGAGCGCGAGATTCAGCAGGGCCGGGAGATCGTAGGCCTTGTCGGCCTGGAAGACGGCTTTCTCCGCCGGTTTGCTGACGGGCTTTTCCGCTCCAAAAACCACCGCACCGGAAAGGACCGCGAGAAAAGCCGCCAGCGCGCCCAAGATTTTGATGGAGTGAAGTTTCCGGAGTGTCATAGGCTGGGCGGATGTTGAAACTCCCGCCGCTGGGCATTTGCTTTGTCGCGGCCATGATGGCGGGGTGCAGCCCGCAATGCAATATCGGGGGTGCGTACTTTCCGGCCTGGCTGGCCTGCATGCTAAGCGGTCTATTCGGTCTGTGGATTCTGCATGAGATCGCAGTGCGAGTTGGCTTTGCGGCCTATCTGCGTCCCGCGCCGCTGGTTTATTTATGTGCCTTCGCCTCCATGGCCTGCGCGACCTGGCTGCTGTTTTTTGTCCGATGAGTGAGACGGGACGCACTTCACGGAAGCTGCTGGGGGCCTTGGTTTCCCTCGGGGCAATTGTTTCGGCTCCGATTCTGATTTTTCTCGTTTCGCTCGACGTAAAGGAGAATCCCCGCACGGAGGATGCGCAGGTGCGGGCCAATGTGGTGGGCATCGCGCCGCAGGTGAGCGGAGCGATCAGCGAACTCCACGTGGTGGATAACCAAAAGGTGCACCGGGGCGATTTGCTCATGACGCTGGATTCGCGGCCCTACGAAGCGGAGGCCGCCCGGGCCAAGGCGGCGCTGCAATTGACGGATCTGGAAATCAAAGCCGACCAGGACCAGATCGGCGCAGCCGAGGCCTCGCTGAAGGATCGGGAATCAAAAGCGGCCTATGCGCGGTCGTATTATGACCGGGTCGCGCGCCTGGTGGAGAAACGCTATGTGACGCCGGACAAGGTGGAGCAGGCCCGCACGGAAGCAGATTCCGCGGATGCCATGGTGAAAATGGGCCAGGCCGAAGTGCAAAAAGCGAAGAGCCTGGTGGGCGAGGCGGATGGCGTAAATACCCGCCGCGAGGCCGCCGCCGCCGCGCTGCGCGATGCCAACCTCAAGCTCGGCTATTGCAAGATCTACGCGCCCTGTGACGGCTACGTGACCAACCTGCAAATCACCCCCGGTGCCTACGCCAAGGCCGGCGAGCAGATGTTCTCCCTGGTGGATCAAAGCATCTGGTACGTGCTGGCCAATTTTCGCGAGACCGATCTGGCGCGCATCAAGCCCGGTATGCCGGCGGAGATTTATCTGATGGCGGATTCCGGCAAGCGGGTGAAAGGCATCGTGCAGGGTATCCCCAAGGCGATCTACTTGCTCGACGACCCTTCGGCCAACTCGCCGGGCGGCGAAGGGGTGCTCTCGAAGGTGCGGCCGACCATCGATTTCATCCTGCTGGCCCAGCGGTACCCCGTGCGCATTGTGATCGATGAAGCCGAGGAGGCTTCCTTTCGCATGGGCGGCACGGCGTCGGTGATTGTGCACACGGGGGTAGATCCGAAGGACGGGGAAGCACGCCTGCGGGAGTTGCAGAAAAAGGAGCACGCTCCTTTCGAGTCTCCGGTGCATGAGTGAGACCGCGAGGTTCGTTGCAAGATCCGCCCTGGCTGCCGCAGCCACCGCGCTGGTCATGGCGATCTTCCGGATGCCGCAGCCGTTTCTGGCCGTGCTGGCGGCTTTTCTGATGTTGGGACGTTCCTTCGATGCGTCGGAGATTCCCATTCGCTTGGCCGCCGCGTGGTTCGGTGTGGTGGTGGGTTTGCTGCTGGTCTGCCTGTTTCCCCAACAGCCCTGGCTGCTCTTTCCCGCTTTCTGCGTGGTCACCATTTTGTCCATTCGGTTATTCGCTCGCACGGGCAATGCGGCGGTCGCGCTGCTCGTGGCGATGGGGCTTTGCGCGTCGCTCCCGGCCGGATTGATCTCGCCCCACGCCGCTCTGACCGCCTGCTGGGCCCATGGCTGGAACCTCAGCATCGGCCTGGTCATCGCCTGGGCGAGCTTTGTGATTTTTCCAGCCGCTCCTGCTCCCGGCGCGCCCGCCTTCTCCACCCAGAATGCCCTCTACATTGCGCTCACGGTCGTCGTGGCCTCGTGGGTGGCGCTGTTGCTGCAGCCTATCTCTAGCGTGATCCTGGTTATCGCCTCGGCCACCTCCGCGCTGGGCCTCAGCCAACCCAATGCGCCAACGCACCTCGGGCAGAAGACCATTGGCGCATGCCTCGGAAGCGGGTTGTCGGTGGTGTTCGACGTCATGGTGGCAGGCTCGGGAAACTCGATTGCGATTTTCCTGGCGGCGATGGGTCTTTTTGTCGGCGGCCTTGCGTGGTGCATGCGGCGGTGGAGTGGCGCCGCGCCCTGCTTCACTCAGTGCTGCGCGATGTTTGTGGTGGCCGCGCCGATGTTGCCGGGACCGGATGATAATCTGGCCGCGATGGGTGGGCGGGTTGCGGCTGTGTTGGTGGGTTTTTTCACCGCCGCCGGCGTCCATGTTTTGATGCGTTCGATCACGCCGCTGCCGCGGCAATTGGAGACTTAGTCCTACGGGCGCCGGCCCCGCAGTCTTTCCAAATAAAAGACCCCGCCGAGCAGCCCCCAGAGAAGATACATGGTCGCTCCCGCGAGGGAAATAACCGTGCCTATGCCAAGATCGACGTGGCAAAGCTTGTGCAGCAATTCATTGGCCAGCACCTCGCGCGGGCCGATGCCATTGAGGCTAAGAGGAACGGATGAGACCACGGTGAGGACAGGCATGATGGAGGTCATGTCAAGGAAGGTGATCTTGCTGGAGAAGGCCTTGGCCGCGAAGCCAAAGGCCGCGAAATAAGCCAGCAACATCGGCACGGTATAGATCGCGCCGAGCAGCGCCTCGCGCCGGTTCTCCAGGCAAAGCTGCCAAAGCTTCGACAGCTTGATGATGTGTTTGCGGAAAGGAAAACGGCGGGGCAGGCGATAGACGAGCTGGCGGCTGGTGAGGACAAAGGAGGCGATCAGCGCGGCGGCCATGATGAAGAGCGCGATGCTCGACCATTTCATGAAGTTTCCGGTGGCCGTGTATTGCGCGAACCAACTGGAGCGTCCCCAGGCGAAAAGCAGCCCGAGGATGACGAGGACCAGGACGGCGAGCAGGCGATCCACTGCCACGCTGAGGAAACCGGCGGTTTTGTGACCGGGCCGATCGTGCATGAGATAGAGCACCCGGGCAACATCGCCCCCGGTGGTGCCGGGCAGGAACTGATTGAAGAAAGCGCCGATGAAAAATAGCTTTGTGGTCTCGCGAAAGGGCACTTCCATTTTCAGCATGCGGAGGAAGAGTTGCCAGCGCAGCACGCCAAGAAATTCACAGACGCCTGCGGAAAGGAATGACAGAACCAGCCACCGCCAATCGGCCTGGAGAAAGGCGCTGGCCATGTCGGCGCGGCGCTTGGGATCGTGAAAGAGATAGATTAACAGTCCGATGGTGACGGCCAACTGGACCGCGGTGAGAAAGTGGCGCAGCCACGGCCTCTCCGCCCGCTCGTTGGAGGGAGGGGCCGACTCGGGCGGTGCAGCGGGGGTCATCGAGAGCGGTTTTAGCAGGAGCCCTAGGCGAGAGAAGGATAAAGCGGGGTACTTAAGGGGCGTGAAGTTGATAGATCGCCTCCACCACTCCATGACCAAAGGGGCGCCTCGAGATCTCCGTTCCCACCGTGGCGAGAAGCGGTGCAATGGCCAGATTGTCCGGAAAGAAAAAAGCCTGCCAGCGGCGCACGCCGGCCTGCCAGGCGAGCTGGGCCAGATAGCGGATGAGGGCGCGTCCTCCGCCGAGTTGCTGCCACTCGTCGACCAGCACGATGGCAACCTCCGCGAGCTCCGGGTCGGTTTTGGAGCGGATGCAGCGGGCCACGCCGACTTGATCGGTCTCATGGCCGTCCTGGTCCAGGATGGCGAGGATTGCGGCGATGTGATCGACGAAATCGCAACCGGTGAGATAGCGAAGATCGGCCTCGGTGAAGCGCCCCCGGTAGTGCAGAAAACGGTAGGCATTGCTGGTCTCGGAGAGGCGCTCCAGGCCGCGCTGGAGGGACGGACCGTCGGCTGGAGAAATGGGCCGTGCGACAGCGGGCGTACCGTCGTTGAGAGAAAAATGAAAAAGATGGGAGGGCCTCATTTGGTGCCCGGAAACGAATCCACGTAGCGGATTTTGAAATCTGGAAACGAGTCGACCATCTGGATCTTGAAATCCGGCGAGCTATCGACGATCTGCCACTTGCCCGCGGAATCGGGAAAGGATTTGACGACCTGAACCCGCAGATCCTCAAAGCTCTTCACGGCCTGCACTTTGTAGTCGGGAAAGGATGTAACGTACTGAATGCGCCCATGGATGCGCGAGAGGTCGGGCTTGTCGTCGGAGTCGCCCGCGTAAGCCTGGGCTAAGAAACCTAAGGCTAGCAGGAAGGTTGGAACCGCCCGCGAAATCATTCAAATTTGCTTTTGATCGCCTCGTTTACATCCACTGGCGCGGGAAGCTGACAGTCGTAGAAATACTTTGAGCTGATGCCCATGACTTCTCCTTCAAGTTTTGAAATCGTGCCGACCCAGGCACCTTCCGGAAGGGTGCCGGTTGAGCGGCGGACAAATTCCACATGAGGCAGGCTCATGTTCCAGGAATGATGAACAACCTCACCGTCCTTCACCATCACGAGAATGGCATCGCCGTCGCGCATCTTGATTTTATCCATATGGTCAGTTCGCTAACGTATTGGTGATCTTATATTGATACGCCTCTTCGATCTTCGCAACGAAATCGGTGATGCCTTTCCGGGTGGCGTGTCGCGAGCAGATTAAGCGCGAGACTTCCTTGCGATGATGCACCTCCAGGTAAAATCGCTTTTTCAGCGTATCATGAATGAGCGATCCGCCAATGATGCCAAGGGCGATAAGGCCGATTTCGTAGCGAAATCCGGCGGGGGCAAAGAGACACTCGATGAGCCCGTAGAGCCCGATCGGAAGGAAGATGATACCCACTATCGCGGAGAGAACGGGCCGGTGCGAGGAGTGGCCGAATTTCAGAAAGACGGCTTCGATCTGATTCGCTCGGGCAAAGAGGACGATTTTATTCCGATGGATCTCCGCCAGGCCCCGGAACGAAGCGCCAAGGTTATCGTACTTGAGCGAGGGGGTATTTTCCGGCGAGTCCATCTGATGGTGAATCGAGTCAGATCGGGATCGCGGCTGCTTTATGAATGGCCTCTTGTTCCAGCGGAGAAGCGGGATAGCCCACCTGGAGGCACTCTTGAATGTATTGCCGGAGAAAGGCGTTCACGCTGCCGAGCCGCTCGTACTGCGCGGTATGCGCGCACTCGTGAGCGATGATGTGCCGGCTCTGCCAGCAATCGGATCGCAGGAAGATGCCATAGCGCAAGGCCATGCCCGCCGTGGCGGGGGAAATGAGCCCGGTCTGCCTTCCCACCCAGCGAAGTAGGAGATTCCCAGGCGAGGGGACACAGTCGACCTTGAGCAGCCGAATTTTGCGCGGATAGGCTACCCCCATGGCGAGGGCATCGGAGAGACTGGACTCGCTGAGCGGCACCCCTTGCTGAAGAATGCGCCCCTCTTCACGCTCGGCCCACCGTGTAGCAAGCGGCAGAAAGAGCGGCCACAACCGCGCAAGCAGGAGCATCGGGGGTGGGGGATATGAGTTCACAGACATCATGCGGGGTGAGAAAGGGGAATGTTTCTCGCAATGACAAAGGCAGCCAGAGCGAGAAGAAGGGGGCCACGCTGGCGAAGGAACGGCATGCGGCTGATAGCGTAATGAGCGCCCGACTTTTCGCCAAGGCTTACTTCATGCGTCAAAAATATCCAACGCGACCGGTGTCGTGGCCTCGTGGGAGCGAGAGTACTGGACACTACACGTGGACGTTTTAGATTTGAGCGCAAGGAATGGAAACGACTCTCGCCGATCCTGCCTTGTGGCACCGCATTCAGTTCGCGTTCACGATCACGTATCACTATCTCTTTCCGCAGCTCACCATGGGGCTGGCCTGGTTTCTGGTGTACTGGAAATGGAAGGCGTTCAAGACCGGTGACGAGAAGTACAATCGGGCGGCGCGCTTTTGGGTGAAGATCTTTGGCCTGAATTTCGCCGTGGGTGTGGTGACGGGTATTCCGATGGAGTTTCAATTCGGGACGAACTGGGCGGGATTTTCCAAATACTCCGGCAGCATCATCGGGCAGACCCTGGCCATGGAGGGCATGTTTGCGTTCTTTCTGGAGAGCGCGTTTATCGGCGCGCTCATTTGGGGAGAGAAGCGGCTGGGGCCGCGCAATCACTTCCTGGCGGCGGTAGGCGTAGCCACGGGGAGCTGGCTCTCGGGCACATTCATTCTGATTACGAATTCCTTCATGCAGCATCCGGTGGGGTATGAGGTAACGCCGCAGGGCGTGCTCGCGCTGACCGATATTTGGGCCTATCTGCTGAATCCCTGGGTCTTTGTGCAGGCGGCGCATAACCAGTGCGCGGCCTTGGTCACGGGGTCCTTTGTGGTGGCGGCCCTGGGAGCGTTTTATACCTTGCGTGGAGTGCATGCGGAACAGGCCGGGCTCTACCTGCGGGCGGGCACGCTGGTCGGGCTTATCGCTTCGGTGCTGGTGGCCTTTCCCACAGGCGACTCGCAGGCCAAGATGGTCGGCAAGTATCAGCCGGTGACCCTGGCGGCGATGGAGGGGCGATTCGAGGGCGGAAAACTGGCCGAGTTGGCTGTGATCGGGCAGCCCAATGTGGCCAAGCAAAGGCTGGAAAATCCCATCGTGCTGCCGGGGGCGCTGAGCTTTCTGGCGTATGGAACTTTCCAAAGCTACGTCAAGGGGCTGAACGAGTTTCCGAAGGAGGATTGGCCGGATAATATCGAGCTGCTGTATTACGCGTTTCACCTCATGGTGACGCTTGGCACGCTGTTTATCCTGCTCATGGCGTTGGCGACCTTCCAACGATGGCGGGGAAAGTTGGAGACCAGTACGCCGCTGCTTTGGGTGCTCATGTTGTCCTTTCCGTTTCCCTACATCGCGAACAGCCTCGGGTGGATGACGGCGGAGTTGGGCCGCCAACCCTGGCTGATCTACGGGCTCCTGCGAACGAAGGATGGGTATAGCAAGACGGTGAGCGCGGGAGATACGCTTTTCACCATCATCGGCTTTGCCGGTCTCTATTTTGTGTTGGGGCTGTTGTTTCTTTACCTGGTTGGCCGGGAGATTTTCCATGGGCCGGAAACGGCGGAAGGAAAGCATGCGGAGGCGCCGGTATGATTCCGCTGTGGTACGGCATCTTGGCGTTCATGCTGGCGATTTACATCGTGCTGGACGGACGGAACTTTGGCGCAGGCATGCTGCATTGGATCGTGGCACGCAATCCGCTGGAGCGGCGGCAGGTGATCGCGGCGATTGGTCCGCTCTGGTCGTGGCACGAGGTGTGGCTGGTGGGCGTGGGCGGTGTGATGGTGATGGCCTTCCCCGTGCTGATGGCCTCGGCCTTTTCGGGATATTACTTTGCCTTGTTCATCATCCTGTGGGGCATCCTGCTACGAGGCATGGCGATCGAGGTGGGCGGGCACATCGATGATCGCATGTGGCAGACTTTTTGGGATGCGGTGTTTGTCTTTAGCAATGTGTTGCTGGCGGTTCTCTTTGGCGCGGCTTTTGGCAATGTAGTGCGGGGTGCGCCGTTGGATAAGGAAGGGCTATTCCATCTGCCGTTCTTCACGAACTTTCGCACGACCGGGGAGGTCGGGTTGCTGGATTGGTATACGGTGTCGGTCGCGCTCTTTGGTGTGCTGATGCTGATGGCGCATGGGGCGACCTACCTGATGATGAAGACGGAGGGTCCGGTGCATGAGCGAGCGGAGAAGTTGGCGCGGCGGCTCTGGATCGCGGTGGTGCCCGGCTTTGTGGTCATCACCGGGCTGACCTGGTTTGTGCGGCCGGAACTTCTGACCGGCCTCGGCTCACGTCCCCTGGCTTGGTTTACTCTGGTTATCGTGGTAATCAGCGCAGGTGCGCTCGTGAGTGGAATCACCAGCGGAAAGGAGAAGCGAGCGCTGCTTGGCTCAACCTTTGTGATCTTTGGCATTTTGATGACCGGAGCGGCGACGCTGTATCCGGTGATGCTCTTCTCCACGTTGCCGGGGCGGGATCACATGCTGGCGGGCGAGTGCGCGGCGCCAGAGGCGAGCCTGCGCATTGCGACGGGTTGGTGGTTTGTGGCGCTGGTACTGGCTTTTACCTATCTTTACATCATCCAGCGGCATTACTCGGGGAAGGTGAATGTCGCGAAGGATAACCAGGGACTTTACTAGGATCGAAATATCGTGAAGGTGATGCGGTTTAGCGATTCGATGGATGCTCCTGCCCTGATCTCGAGCGTATCGAGTCGCGGCGCGGGCGCGGCAAAGTTGTCTTGTTGATCGATCAGCCGGGAATCTGAAGCACCCGAGCCTCCCAAGGCGCAAGAGTAGCGAGAGCGCCCGCAGCCTGCCGACTCTCCGCATCCACTGCGCCCGATGGCACGGCGATCTGCTGCGCCGCGCCGGAAAAATTCAGAAGGAACCAATATTGTTGACCATCCTTGATACGGCACTGCGCGGTGACGCCGGGCGGGAGAGGGGATTGCTCGGGCAGGAAGCCGGGCAATTGAAGGCCGCGGATGAGCGCGCCATAGAAGGCCTCGGCCGCTTCCTCTGCGAGATCGGCGCCGAGGAAGTAGAGCTGGCCGGAGCCGCAGATGTTGACGGTGGCAGCCGGAGTTCCAGATTTCCACCCGCTGCTGTATTGGAGCAGGGGCGTAGCCGTCCGGGCATGAAGAACGGTGCAGACATAGCCGGTGGGCCAGGTGCCAGAAAGGCCGAGGGAATTTCCCTCGAGGGCGGTGATATTCTGAATCTCAGCGTTTTCGACCACGTCGACCTCTTCCATCCACACGCCGGCGAGGGCTTCGAGACCGTCGCCGGGGCAGCCATCGGTCCAGCAGAGATTGGATTCGTTGACCATGCCGCTGAGGGTGGTCATCACAACTGTGCCGCCCTGTTCGACATAGTCGCGCAGGCGCGCGGCGAAGCCGGGTTTGAGCAGAAAGAGCCGGGGAATGAGAACCAGCTTGTATTTGCTGAAGTCGTGGCTACTGGAAAGGACATCGACGGTGACGCCGCGCCGCCAAAAGGGCGCATACTGGGCGGTGGCGTGCTCGATGAGGGCGGCCCCATCGGTTCTTTGCGGCACACCCATGGAATTGCGATAGGCCCAGCGGCTCTCCCAGTCGAAGAGCAGCGCAACCTCGGCTCGATTTTGTGAACCAATGATGGCCTCGAGTTTTTGCTCCCGCTTGCTGAGCGCGCTGACTTCCTGAAAGACGCGCGTCTCCTCAACGTGGTTGTGACCCACGACGGAGCCATGGTATTTTTCGCGCCCGCCGCGCCCTTTGCGCCATTGGAAATACAGGGTGCCTTCCGCGCCATGGGCCAGGGCCTGGAACATCTCGAGGTGATGCATGCCTGGGTCCTTGAGCTTGATGGAGGCCCAGGTATTGGCTCCATCCACGCAACTCTCGATGAGGAACCACGGGCGCGCCTCGCCCTTGAGGCAGCGCAGCATATCGAATTTCAGGCCGATCTGCGTGGCATCGCGGACGATGATGGGATTGGCCGAGTTGTAGCGCGGGTAAGAATCCTCAGCGACGAAATCGAGCGAGGGCGCGAGCGCATGGTAGTCCACTCCCTCGAAGAAACCCATGAGGTTGGTCAGCATAGGCACGCCCGGCGCATTCTGACGAAGCGGCGCCGCCTCGAATTCAAAGAAATCCCTGACCTGCCAGGAGACGAAGCGCGCCCAATCGAGCGCGAGCCCGTCAATCGTTTCGTCGGCGGGATTGATCTGTTCCCAGGCGGTAAAACGGTGACTCCAAAAGCTGCTCCACCACGCGAGATTCAAAGCCTCGAGCGTCTGGTATCTTTGGCGCAGCCACTCGTGGAAGGCGGATAAACAAAGCGGGCAGAGGCATTCGCCATGGTACTCGTTGGAGATATGCCACAGCTTGAGCGCGGGATGCTTGCCGTAACGTGCGGCTAGGGCGGTATTGATCGCCAGCGTCTTCTCGCGGAAGATCGGTGAGGTCCAGCAGTGATTGTGGCGGTCTTTGGTAATCTCACGCAGACCCAGGCGATTCACCCTGCGCACCTCCTCATACTTCGTACCCATCCAAAACGGACGCGCTCCGGTCGGCGTGGCGAGGATCACATTCTGCCCTGCCGCCGCCATGCGATCCATGATACGGTCGAGGAAGCTGAAATCGTAGCGCCCCTCCTCGGGCTCCAGGACCGACCAGGAAAAGATGCCGATGGAAAACGTATTGCACCCCGCCACCTTCATGAGGCGAAAGTCCTCGTCGATGACCTCCGGGGCATGGAGCCATTGGTCCGGGTTATAGTCGCCGCCGTGGAGGATATGAGGGAAGTTTTTGATCAGGGACATGGATTCAGTAAGAAAGGAGCGGAGATTTATTGGCGAGATGCGGCTTCATGGCGAGCCAAAGGATAAGTTGGGAGGGAGGTGAACGGGTTCCACCTTTTCACGAGGCCTTCTTTTGCCGCCGCAGCTTGGCGGTGTCCCGCAGGATGCCTTCAATCGCTCCCAGCGGCAGATTTTCCCATTTGCGAAAACGGATGCAGCCTTTGCCGCAATTCAGTTTGGCTAGTTGGCCACGGTATTTGTCCACCGTGTCGTCGCAGACGTAAAGGGCCATGTAGTGCTTCTGGGATGCAAAGCCGCAGAAGATTTCCTCGCCAAGTGTGTAGCAGGGCATGCCGTGCATGATTTTTTCCTGCGCGGTGGGGGCGATCTTGCGAATGAGCGCGCGGAGATTTTTGAGGGCGGGAAGGCGCTCCACGGGCACTTCCGCGAGGTAGGCGTCGACAGTTTGGGCCAGGGATTGCATGGACAGTCTGGGAGCGAAGCCATTGAAGGCCCGGTGGGCGGAGAGGTCAATCTCGCAGGGAGATTGAGACTGGCGCAACCCAGTCGATTGGTTTTGATTTTAGGAATGCCTCGTTTCCTCCTACTTGGGTTAGCACCATGTCTCATCGCATTCTGGCTGAGTGAAGGCAGGATTCTCGCCGAGACCTTTCCCAAGGCCGACCCGGCGCACGCTTTCAAGGAAATGAAGATCTATGATGCGCAGGGGAGGCCTTATCGCGCGGCGGTGGAGGATTGGGCTGGCGCCCGGCAGCGGGTGAAGGATGATCCGGCGTGGGCGAGTTGGCTGAAGGATGAGCGCAAGATCGTGGATGGTTGGATGGCTCGTCATGCGGACCGGGTGGAGTGGCCGTGCGGCTGGTTCCATGATTTCGTGAGCCCGAAGGATGGCTCGAGAGTCACGTGGACGGATAAGATTCCCGGCGAGGAGGTGAAGACGCTCTCCAGCCCTTCGGACCCGGAGATCGCGATCACCCCGAAGCTCATGGGCGGATGGGTCTTCGAGTTTCGCGGACGTCACGCGAATATGATGGTGCGGGCGGCGGAGCTCTATCGGCTCACCGGGGAGAAAAAGTACGCGGAGTGGGCGGCGGGGCAGCTGGATTTCTACGCGAACCATTACCTCGACTGGCAACCGAGCAAGGATGGATCGCGGCTCTATTGGCAGACGCTGGATGAGGCGAGCAACGGAATCAAATATGTCAACGTGGCGCGGCTTCTAAAGGATTTTGCCACGCCGGAGCAGAAGCAGAGCTGGAAGGAGAAATTCTTCTACCCCATCGCGACCCTGCTCAATTCCAAATACCTTACCATTCACAATATCGCGACCTGGCATCGCGCGGCGGCGGCGCAGATCGCGCTCTTGTATGGGGATGAGGCCATGTGGAAGGAAGCGCTGGATGGGAAATATGGCTTGCGTCAACAAATCGCGGAGGGCGTCACCGGCGACTACATCTGGTACGAGCAATCCCTGGGCTATAACAACTTTCTGCTCAGCGCGCTGGAGATGCTCTTTACCACGGCGGGACTGTGTGGCCGGAGTGACGAGCTGGGGCTGGAGATGGCGGTGGCGGAGAATATGATGTTCGCCCCCATGGCGATCCGTTTTCCCGATGGGACTTTGCCAAATCCGGCGGACAATCTCGGCCGACCAAAGGCGTCGAAAGCGATGAGCGAGACGCTGTACCGTATCTTCCCGACCGCGATGGGGCTGAAGGAAGCGCAGGGCAAATACAATTGGGGCACCCTGCTGGATCCTCCCGTAGCGCCCGCAGAGGGAACAACCGATTTGCCCGCCGTGGTAAGCCACAGCTTGGAATCCACTCGCATGGCCGTACTGAAGTCGGGTCCCTGGCAGGTCTTCTTTTATTATGGCCAGCTGACCAAGTCCCACTCGCAGGCCGAGGCATTGAATTTCGGCGCATCCTTTGAGGGAGTGGATATCACCCACGACACAGGCACGGTGGGCTATGGCTCTCCCATGCACAAGGAGTACTACACGCGGGGGCTGAATCACAATGTGCTGCTGATAAATGGCGAAGGGCAGGAGCCGCCGCAGCCCGGCGAATTACTCGCTTTTTCCGCCGACCCGGCCAGCGTTTCCGCCGTTCAACCCAACTATCGGGCCAATGCCAAGGCGATGCGGACACTCTCCATCGCCGGCGATACCCTGACCGATAAGGCCACGATCGAGACGAATACAAAAGACCCGCAAAAGCTCGGCCTCGCGCTGCACTTGCAGGGCAAGATCAAATTGCCGGAGGGCTTCCAGCCCGATCCCAATTTCGCCGAAGGCCGCCCCGGTTCCTTTAAGTACTGGAAGGATATGCGCGGAGCAACGTGCCGTGACAAGGTGGAGTTCGATGTCGAGTTCAAGGACCTCGCCCTGCACGTGACCATGGCTGTGCCCGGCGAATTCAAAATCTGGCAGGGCTCAACGCCGGATGCGCCACCTGGGCGAAGAGCGGGCCTCTATCTCGAAACGACCGGCCAAAAGGCGACCTTTGTGACGACGTTCAAGCCGGTGAAATAAGCGGCGGAGGAGATTTCAGGCAGCCCACTGATCTTGACCGCTCTATTATCCCGCGCTTTTCTGCCGCCATGAGGTATCTCGATCCGACCAAAATCTTCCGCGGGAGCGAGGCAACTCCGTCTCGGCGAGAGCTTGGCGGTATGGTCCTGTTTGTCTTCTTTGCGACTTTTGCGGTGACGAGGATTTCCGTGGCTCTCGACATGCTCAATAACGGACCAAAGATATACCTCGATGTTAGGAATACGCACGTACACCACCTGGCCTATGGCATCTGTCTTCTAAGCATCGTTGGCGGCTACCTGACCTTTGGCCATCCGAACGCCTTCAAAAAGCGGATCATCGCCTTGCTCTATGGCATTGGACTGGCGCTGGCCTTTGACGAGTTCGGGATGTGGTATCATCTGGAAGCCCACTACTGGGAGCGGATTACCTACGACGTGGTTTCCGTGGTCACCGGTATCCTCGCTTTCATCACCTTTTTTCCCGAATCCAATCCGGCAGGCAAACGACGTGTGCCGCAAATCGCCGCGCTCAGTTGTGCATGTATTCTGCTCTCGCTTACCTTGATGTATGTCCTGAATCTGTTGCAGGACAAGTACGGTCACGAACTGAAGGTGGCGGAGGGGATCATCCCCCGAACAACGCAGCCGAGTGCGCGGGAGCAGGCAAAGCCTGAAGCTCCTTAGTTTCCCGGGTTCACCAGCAGACCCGCCACCTTGTCGAGGGTAGCCTGGTTTTTCTGGATGCATTGCTCTCCGAGTGCGCGGATATTGGCGAGGTTCTTCGCCGAGGCGTCGAATGGATGATAGAACCGGCCGGGTGGCATATCGATGTTGATGTTGAAATAGACGAGGCGGTCGGCCCCGAGGTATTTTTCCTGGCTGTACATCGCTCTTTGCGTCACCTGCACGTTGCTGCTTTCCAGATAAGGCAGCAGTTCGCTGATCCAGCGCAATTCGCCCAGGGAATAGGGGTGCGGAGATTTGGAATTCATCAAGAATCGGCCCGTTCCCAGATTGACGACAATGACTTGGGCGCCGGGCGCATATTCCCTCAGGAACGCAACTGCGACGGCGGAGGGATCGTTTTCTATGATGCCCTCATCGGTGTACATGTGCCGCCTGTTTTCAGGCCCCGCGAGCAAGACGGGATTAAAGATGCCGGTTACCGTCGTCTCTGCATTGAGGATGGCCGGCACGGAGTAATTCGCCCATTCAAGTTGCCAGTTGATCAGCAGGTCAGGCCGTTCTTCGAGCATGTCATAGGCGGTCATGATTGCTGGCTTGAGGAGGCTGCCAAAGGGGATGGATCCAAATTCCTCCTGGAAGGCATCGCCCTTTCCCTCGCTGCTGTATTTTGGACCAAGAATCCCATCCAGGGTCAGAAGCCTGTATCGCAGCGGCGGCGTAAAGATTTTGGGCGCCAGTCGCTCGAAACTCTGCACAATCCCATCGGCCGTATAGCGAGGCTTTCCATTGGCGTCGGGCGTCAGGCACGCGGCGGTCACAATGCCGCCGGACGAGGTTCCGACAAACAAATCAAACAAGTCCGCGGTTGGGCGGCCGGTTTTATGCTCCAAATAAGCCAGGACCTGGGCCGGAATAAGTCCGCGCACGCCTCCGCCGTCAACCGCCAGCACGCGAATCACCTTTCGCTGCGAGAAATTGGCATCCGGGAGAACCTTGGCCGGAGGCCCGGGAGCTATGACGATGGGAATGTACCGGTGGCTCAGTTCAACGCGCCATAGCGTGATGATGGCGGCGAGCAACAATCCGGCCCCGAAAAAAGTGGGCAACCAGAATTTAAGTAAGCGCCTCCCCAAACTGCTCGTCATGCGGCACTAATATTTTTACCCGCAAACGCTCTGGGTGACCGGCGGTGGGCGATGAAGATGGTGAGGGCGGCGAGGGCGAGCAGAAGGTTGGTGGAGGACTCGGGCACGCTGGCGGGAACGTAGCGATCTTCGCTGCCGAGATAGTCGCCCACGGAGAGGCCATTTCCGGCGTCCACCGCGATCCGTCCCCTGAGATCGGGGAGGGCAAAGTCGAAGGTGCCGTCGCCGCCGTAGGTGGTGCCGAGCAGGGAGAAGAGGTCGGCGTTGTCCGCGATGGTGAGCGTCTGCCCTTCGCAATAGGCCCAGCCATCCGGGGCAGAGGTGCCAGCAAAGAGGATGATTTGGCCCAGATAGGGGCTGTCATCCGGTCCCGTATTCGAGTCGGGAAGAAGGCCGACGGTGGCGATGAGGTAATTCAGCGGCAGCGCGGGCTGCATTCCGTCGTAGGGGGCTCCACTGCCCAGCGAGGGAGGCACGTTACTCGCATCCAAGATCACCTCTTGCGAACCGACGGCCACGCCGAGCTCGCGATAGGATAAGCCGGATCCCTGGCCAGGGCCAATGGGGGAGCGGCCCTGGAGATCCGGAACGGCAAAGTTGGTTGACCCGTTGCTGCCGTAGGTGTAGCCGACAGCGGCGAAGAGTTCAAAATTATCCATTATCCTGATTTGCTGCCCGTTGGCCGCCATGGTTTGGGAGGGGAGGCCGGGGCCGGCGGAAATCCCGATCTGGCCGGTATAGGGAGAGCGGAGGCCGCCAGCCCGGCCCGCCGTGCTGCCCAGGGGTCTGGTGCCGTCGGACGTGATGAAGTAGTTCAGGGCCATGGAGGGCTGTTGATTGGACGCCGGGGTGCCCGAGCCACCCACCGAGGGCGGGAGATTGGCAAAAGTAATGGAGGCGGTGGGAGAGCCGGAAGTCGTTCCCACGAAGGTGCCCGCTGGTACGCCGATCGGCGTGAGGCCGCCGCGGAAATCGGGGACGCGGAAGTTGGTTTGTCCGTTGCCTCCGTAGAGGGTCGAGATGGCGGCAAACAATTCCACATGCGTGTTGATGGCGTAAAGAGAGCCATCCATGGGCAGCACCTGAGATCCGAACACGCTCAAGTCCGTGCCGGCGTACATCAGGATATTTCCAGCGTTGAATCCGCTGGCCACGATGCCGAAGTTGATCGCCAGGGATGGCTGGGTGGTGCTCACCGTTTCGGCTGATCCGACGAGAGGAGCGGAGAACAACAGCAGGAACGCCAGTCCCAAACTGGCTGGTTTTCCAAGAAGTCGGATTGGCAAATGCATCGCGTTGCCCTATAGCGAAATTGGAGCAGCGAGGCCAGCGAATGGTGAGATTTAACGAGGGCGCTTGCTGTCACCCAGGCGCTCCTGCGCGGCAATGAGCGCCGAATCTTGCTTAGGCCAACTGGGCGAGGGATTTGGGAAGTGGGGAGGTGAATTGGAGTTCCTGGCCCGTCTGGGGATGAGAAAGGCGCAGGAAGCAGGAGTGCAAGCCGAGGCGCTTGGCGGGGTTGGTCTTGGCTCCATATTTTTCGTCGCCGATGATCGGACAGCCCACGCTCGCGAGTTGCACGCGGATCTGGTGGCGGCGGCCGGTTTCCAGGGTTAGTTCCACCCGGCTGAGGGAGGAGCCCCGGTTGATCACGCGATAGTGGGTGACCGCGTGGCGAGTCTCGCCGCTGGCCGGGACGATGAAGACCTTGTAGGGATTGCTCTCGTCGAGGTCGGATTTTAGCGTGCCCTTTTCCGCGGGCATGTGTCCCTCCACGATCGCCAGGTAGCGCTTCTCATTCTTGTCCCAGCCGGTCTGCAGGGTGGCCTTGGCCTCCGGGGTTTTGGCAAAGACCATGAGTCCGGAGGTTTCGCGGTCGAGGCGATGGACGATCCAGACGCGGGCGCGGGATTTGGTTTGCCCGCGCCGCACGTGGTCGGTCAGAAAGGCATAGGCCGTCTTATCCTGCTCGGCCTCGCTGGCCATGCTGAGGAGCCCGGAGGGCTTCTCGATTACGATGAGGGTGTCGTCCTCGAAGATAATCCGGATGCCGGAACCGATGCTGGTCTGAGGCGCGGCAAATTTCCCCGAATGCACCGCCACCGTGTCCCCGCGCTTGAGCGGATGGTTGAATTGCGTGACGGGCCGTCCGTTGACGGCGACGGATTGATTTTTGAGCCACTGGCGGACTTGGGTCCGGCTGACCTCGGGCCAGGAGGCAAAGAGATAGGCAAGGAGTTCGGCAGGTTGATCGACGGTCAAGGACTTGGGCATGCTTGGAGTGGTATCTTTGAGTTGTAGCCCGCAGGGTGATGGCTGGGAAGGGTGGGGTGTCCAGGATCTTCGCCGAGGCCTACGGATGGCGTTGGGGGCACCACGGCCACCCGGTGGCGACCAATTTCCAAAAAAGGAAGTTTGGGAAAATGGGGTTTATGCGTCTGCAAGCATATGCGTTCGGAGTCGGACCCAAGAGGCAGGTTGCGCTCGAGGATGGCATCATCCTGTTCCGAGTGAGTTTATTGGTCCGGAATACCGACATAAACCTTATATTATCGATATAAGCGGGGAGAGTCAATACAACTTTGCGCGGTTTGCGTCACCCGGTGGCGGACAAGGGCGCAGGGTGAGGTTGAGGACTTGGTCAAGATGCTGACTGCCTTCTACGGTTTTCTCCACGGTACACCTGCCAGAGCCGCTTCAAGGGTAAATTCAGGCGCATGGCTTCGCAGGCGTAGTAGTCGAAGCAGGCGCCGAAGCCTTCGCTGTCCATGTTGCGGGCCATTTGAGGCCCCGGGCAAGGCCCAGCTGGACGGTAAGCCCAAGGAGAAATTGCGAGTCCTGATTCTTACCACACTGACGTAGTGAATTTGCGCGCGTGACCTTTCGCTATGAATCAGCCATGCTGGTGGCTTATGGGCAGTATCTCGTTTCCTACCACTGGACGTCTTATTGGGATTCTCTCTTTGGCGTTGTCCACTGCACTTGCCGTGCTTCCCTGCGCCTCTGCCGCCGATGCGACCTTCACTGGAACAGGGGTGGCCGCCGATTGGCTGACGCCGGGGAATTGGTCCACGGGAGCTGTGCCGATCTCGGGCGATACGGCCACGGTCACGGGTGGCCTCGACGCGTCGCTGACGGGAGGCTCGAGTTCGATCTTTGCTCTTAACGTATCGGGCAACTCCAATGTCACGGTGTCGGGAGCGGCCGCTTCGCTGAATGTCGCGTATTCGGGAACCTATGGGGTGGTGAATGTGGGAATCCTGGGATCGGGAAGTCTTGCCATCAGCAACGGGGCGTCGGTGAACCTGACTAGCTCGTTTATGTACCTCGGGGCGGGAACCGGAGACGCGGGTACGGTGAGCGTAACTGGAGCTACGCTCCAATTTACGGGGGGGAATTTTCCCTTGGTCGTGGGCTCGGGTACCAATAGCGTCGGCACCCTGTATGTGGGGAATGGCGCGTTGGTCGCACCGAGCTTACCCGCAGACGGCAGTGGCTATACGCTCTTGGCCGACTCCGTGGGGTCCACGGGAACGGTGATTCAGACGGGAGGCACTTTCAGCACCATGGGTCTCTTCTACGGCTCTGGGACGGCGGTTTATCGACTTGAGGGCGGTACGCTTCTGGTGTCACAAATCACAACCAGGTACACCGGATCGGCGCAGGGCGCTTTCACCTTCGAACTCGCGAGCGGTACGGTGCAATCGAAGGCGGGCTCTACTTCGCTGGACAATTTCGTCGTCGTGAATCTGCGTCAGGGCACCACCAGCACTCTGGATACCAGTGGCGGGTCGATGAACGTGCAGAGTGTGATCACTGGCTCAGGCGCGCTGAATGTCTCCGGAACGAGCACGCTCACCCTGGGCGGCACCAATACTTATTCGGGAGGAACAACCATGACCCAGGGAAGCTTGGACTTCCTGAATGGCTCGGCGCTTGGTTCGGGGACACTGACGTTCGCCGGCAACTCAACTCTTGTGGGCGGGTCGAGTTCGATCACCATTGCCAACAACATCCAGATCAACTCCGGGGTGACCGCGTCGACCAGTTTAACTTTTGGTACGGTTTTGGCAGGGGTGATCAGCGGGAGCGGGGCTTTTGACATGTTTGGCGGTAGTCTCTCCTTCACCGGCAGCAATACGTTCACGGGCGGTCTCATCCTGGAAGGCAGTGCCAATCTCACCTTTTCCAGCAGCAACAGTCTCGGGAAAGGCGCCGTGACCATGCGTGGCGCTACGCTGACCTGGGCCTCCGGCAACACGGACGACATTTCCTCACTGGTCACGCTCGACTCCGGCGTCGCCATCTTCAATACGAACGGCAACACCGTGACCTTTGCCAGCGCCCTGCAGGGAGGAGGCAATTTTAACAAGGCTGGGGGGGGAACGCTCATCCTGTCGGCCAGCAACAGCTTCACCGGCAATATCGCCATGTCGGGGGGAACTCTGCGGATTGCCAACCCTGATGCCATCGTTAATTCCGGCACACTGGTCTTTAGCGGTGGCAGCTTTGAGGGGAACGGCACGCCTCTGACCGTGGCCAACGCCCTCCTTTTCCAAGCTGGAACCTTCTCGGGTAATTCTGACCTCAACTTCACGGGCCGGGTAGACTTCGGTTCCAGCATCCGCACGCTGGGAGTAAGCAATACCGGCACCACCACGTTCTCTGGTTCGCTGGTCGGCACGGGAGCCGGTGGATTCCTCAAGCAGGGAGCAGGTGTGCTGGTGATCTCCGGCACGAATAACACCTATACCGGCAGGACCAGTGTGAATGCGGGTACCTTGGTGGTGACCTCCCTGGCGGATATCGGCGTGGCTTCGTCCCTAGGCGCTCCGACCTCGGCCGCTAATGGCACGATTGGGCTCACCTCCATCCTCAATTACGTCGGCGCGGGAAATTCCTCGAATCGCAGCTTCAGCCTCGGAGGCGTGGGCACGATCGACTCCTCGGGCTCGGGGGCTCTCGTGCTCAGTGGCTCGGTGACCTCGGCGCTGGGCGCGACGGCGAAGACTCTCGTGCTCGCGGGAACGAATACGGCGCTCAATACCCTGAGCGGGACGATCAGCAATGGCGCCACGGCCACCGTTTCGTTCGAGAAAGCCGGCACGGGAACCTGGCTGCTCTCAGGCAACAACACCTACACCGGAACCACGACGATCAGCGGCGGTTTGCTCATGGCCTCGAATGTCAGCACGGGCAGCAACAACCTCGGTGCAGGCACGAGTGCGGTGATCCTCGGCGGAGCCGCGACTTCCGGCACGCTGGCCTACACGGGCAACTCCGCCACCTACACGCGCGGGTTCTCGGTTAACGCGGGCGGCGGCGGTCTTAGCGTGGCGACGGCAGGTCAGACCCTCACGTTGGGCACCAATGGCGTGGCCACGGGGGGGCTCTTCACCGTCAGCGGCTCGGGTAACACGGCGATCGGAACTTCCATCAGCGGAACCGGCTCGCTCCAGAAATCCGGCGCAGGGCAACTCGCCTTGAGCGGCAGCAACAGCTTCGGCGGTGGCACGCTCGTTACGGGCGGCACGGTCTCGGTGCAAAGCAACAATGCGCTCGGCACGGGAGGGGTGAAAGTGGGCGGTGGCGTGCTCTCCGTCGAGCAGGGCTCCGGCGTCGCCAATGCGGTGAGCCTCGCGGGGGGACGATACGATCGCACGCTGAGCGGCAGTCTCACGGATGCGGTGAATGCGTCGAGCGATCTCGGCGGGGTGAATACCACTGCGCGACTCGCGGCTGGAACGCTGAGCTCGACCTCCACGCTCGATACTTTGTTCTCGGCGAGCTCCGCGGCCACCAATGACGGGATTCGGCGCAGCGATGTTTATTCCTTTGTTGGTACGGGAGGGGATCTCTTCGTCCTCGAGTTGTCCTTCTCGTCGACGGCGTCTGGTTCCTCGCTTGGCTGGTTGAGCGGAAGTGAGTGGGTCAACGCGGTGGATGGCAATACCGGCAACAATGCCACGGTTGACATGCTGAACTACAATGGGAGCTACGCGGCTTTCCAGGTCGCTTACGGGGCAACGCTGGAAAATTACGTTGGCGCTTATGGCACGAGTATCGACGGTGGGGTTACGACGGCCTGGGCGGTGTTGAACCACAACAGCGATTTTGCCGTGATCCCCGAGCCTGGAACGGTTGGGCTTCTCGCGGTGGGTGGGGCGATTCTTTTGCTGCGTCGCCGGCGGGTGTGCTGAGGCTATGAGGAGATGACGTTTTACCGTGAGTCGCTGGCTAGCGATAATCAGGGAGATCGCCCGCTGGGCGAAACGGCGGCAGAGCGCCGTTGCTACAGATAGTGCACGCCCCGCCGAGGCGGGACGTGGAATGGTCGAGCGGACGCGACGGAGCGCATCCCTCCAGCGCCAGTGATTTCGGTCACCTCGGTTGGCTCATTTGAAAACTACAGTTGCTACAGCCCGCTATAGCGGGCGACATATGCACGGCTCGCTCGACGAGCCGTGGTATTAAAGCGTAGCCCCAGTGGCCTCTTTCGCCGAAGCCACGGTGTATTCGCGATTCATCCTTGCGATGAAGGACGCTGAGACGCTGGCGGGGCAGACGGCTTCGCAGGCGTAGTAGTTGGAGCAATTGCCGAAGCCTTCGTCGTCCATGGTGCGGACCATCTTGAGCACGCGGCGGGTTTTCTCGGGCTGGCCCTGGGGCAGGAGGCCGAGGTGGCCGATCTTGGCGCTGACGAAGAGCATGGCGGAGCTGTTGGGGCAGGCGGCGGCGCAGGCGCCGCAGCCGATGCAGGCGGCGGCTTCCATGGCGAGGTCGGCTACGACTTTGCCGATGGGTACGGCATTGGCATCCGGCGCGGAGCCGCTCCGCTCGCTGATGAAACCACCGGACTGGATGATGCGGTCGAAGGCGTTGCGGTTGACCGCGAGGTCGCGGACGACGGGGAAGGCTTCGGCGCGGAAGGGCTCGATGACGATGGTGTCACCATCCTCAAACTTGCGCATGTAGAGCTGGCAGGTGGTGCCGCGGCCGGGGCCGTGGGGGACGCCGTTGACGGTGAGGCTGCAGGTGCCGCAGATGCCTTCGCGGCAGTCGTGGTCGAAGTTGATGGGCTCGACGTTTTTATGGATCAGGTCTTCGTTGACGATGTCGAGCATCTCGAGGAAGGAGGCGTCGGAAGGGATATCCTTGGCGGCGTACTCCTCGAAGCGGCCTTTGTCGGTGGGGCTGTTTTGTCTCCAGACTCGAAGGGTGAAATTCATGGCGCTTATTTGTAGCTGCGGGTGGAAAGTTTGACCTGTTCGTAGACCAGCGGTTCCTTCACGCAGGTCGGCGGCGCGTTTTCGCCTTCGTATTTCCAGGCGGCGACATAGGCATAGTGATCGTCGTCGCGGAGCGCTTCGCCGTCGGGCGTTTGGAATTCGGTGCGGAAATGGCCGCCGCAGGACTCATTGCGGTCCAGAGCGTCGCGGCACATGAGTTCGCCAAATTCCAGGAAGTCCGCCACACGGCCGGCTTTCTCCAGCGATTGGTTGAAGGAGTCACCGCTGCCGAGGACGTTGACGGTGGACCAAAATTCTTCGCGCAGCTTGGGCAGGTAGGCGATGGCTTCCTCCAGACCCGCCTTGTCGCGGGCCATGCCGCATTTGTTCCAAACCAACAGGCCGAGTTCGCGGTGAAAGCTGTCCGCCGTGCGGCTGCCTTTGAGCGAGATGAATTTATTGACGCGCTCGCGCACGGCCGCTTCGGCTTCCTGAAAGGCCGGGTGGCTGGTGTCGGGACGCTTGCCGAGCTGGCCGGTAAGGTAGTTGCCGATGGTGTAGGGGATGACGAAGTAGCCATCCGCCAGGCCCTGCATGAGGGCGGAGGCGCCGAGGCGATTCGCGCCGTGGTCGGAGAAATTCGCTTCACCCAGGCAATGGAGACCCGGGATGTTGGTCATGAGGTTGTAGTCCACCCACAGGCCGCCCATCGTATAGTGCACGGCGGGGTAGATACGCATGGGCCGCTCATAAGCGTTCTCGCCCGTGATGTTCTGGTACATCTCGAAGAGATTGCTGTAGCGCTCCTCCACCACCGGGAGGCCGAGTCGCTTGATGGCCGCCGCGAAATCCAGATACACGCCGAGACCGCCGGGGCCTACCCCGCGGCCTTCGTCGCAGGCTTCCTTGGCGCTGCGCGAGGAAATGTCGCGCGGGGCGAGGTTGCCGTAGCTGGGGTACTTGCGCTCGAGGAAGTAGTCGCGATCCTCTTCCGGAATATCCTGCGGCGGCTTGCCACAATCTTCCTTCTTCTTCGGAGCCCACACGCGGCCGTCATTGCGCAGGGACTCGCTCATGAGCGTGAGCTTCGATTGGTAGTCGCCGCTTACCGGGATACAGGTCGGGTGAATCTGCGTGTAGCAGGGATTCGCAAAGAGCGCCCCCTTCTTGTGGGCCCGGTAGGTCGCGGTGACGTTGCAGCCCTTGGCGTTGGTCGAGAGATAGAAGACGTTGCCGTAGCCGCCGGTGCAGAGAAGCACGGCATCGCCCGCGTGGCTGCGAATCTCGCCGGTGACCATGTCGCGCACGACGATGCCCTTGGCGTGACCATCGACGAGTACGAGGTCGAGCATCTCCGTGCGGGGATGCATCTTCACCTGGCCGGTCGCGATCTGCGCGCTGAGCGCGGAGTAGGCGCCGAGGAGGAGTTGCTGCCCGGTCTGCCCGCGAGCGTAAAAGGTACGCGAAACCTGCGCTCCACCAAAGGAACGATTCGCCAACAAGCCGCCGTATTCACGGGCAAAGGGCACGCCCTGAGCCACGCATTGGTCGATGATCAGCGAGCTGACCTCGGCGAGGCGATGCACATTGGCCTCGCGGGAGCGGAAGTCACCGCCCTTGATCGTGTCGTAAAAAAGGCGGTAAACGCTGTCGCCGTCGTTCTGGTAATTCTTGGCGGCATTGATGCCACCCTGCGCGGCGATGGAGTGCGCCCGGCGGGGGCTATCCTGGTAGCAGAAGCACTCGATGTTGAAACCCTGCTCGCCCAGCGTGGCGGCGGCGGCGGCGCCGGCCAGGCCACTGCCCACGATGATGATCTTGAACTTCCGCTTATTCGCGGGGCTGATGATCTTCGCGTTGTTTTTGTAAGAGGTCCATTTCTTGTCCAACGGACCGGCGGGGATTTTTGCGTCGAGGCTCATTTCAATACTCCTTGTCCGAGACCGAGAAACAGCACCGAGAAGGGAATGGCGCTGTATCCGATGAAGAAAAGTACCGCCAAGGCGCGGGCCGCGCTCTCATAGCGCACCCGCATGGTATTGGTGCTGAGACCGAGGGTCTGGAAGAGGCTGGCGATGCCGTGGCTGACGTGAAAGGCGAGGGTGGCCATGGCCAGAATATAGAAGGCGCTCACCCAGGGATTGCTGAAACCGAGGATCACCATCTTGTAAACATCGTGCACCGTGCGGTGATCCACCTCCGCATGGAGATTGGCATAGCCGGGGTTGACCAGCAGCAGGGTGAAATGGGCGAGATGGAAGATGATGAAGGCCAGAAGGATCAAACCGGAGGCCCGCATGGTGCGCGCCGCGACGGTGGTTTTGATCGGCGCAAAGACGGCGTACTTTTGGGGACGGGCCGCAAGGTTTTCTTTCCAGAGCAGCATCGTAAAATAGATGTGCAGCACGACATCCGCGATCAGCACAATCCGTACAATCCAGAGAAACGCGCCCAAGTCCTGCAAGTGCATGGCATAGGAATTCAACGCATTGGGGCCGAGGAAGATGCTGAGGTTGCCCAACATGTGGCCCGCCACGAACAGAACCAGCACGATGCCGGTGAGGGCGACTACCGTTTTCTTGCCGATTGAGGAAAAGAGCCAGGGACAATGAGTCCGCTGAGAGAGAGGCGCGGACGGAGCTGAAGCAGACGACATGACGATATTAGATAAACTTATATTTCGGGCAAATCAAGGGTTTGCTGCGATCTTTACGAAGGATTTTCAGAATCCCGAAGCCATCCCGTTCACTGTGGTAATCTTGAACTGGGGTTTGCCTGCGGAAATCGCGTTTTTGTCGTTGAGCAGGATGAGGCTGCTCGGCTGGTCATTGGCGCGGAAGCCAACGAGCCAGAGGTATTTTTCCGTGCCGGAGCCCGTCGATTTGGCGGCGCTGGCCACCAGCACATAGTCGCCCTGATCGGGAGTGGGGAGGTCGATGCGGCCGTTGGAATCCGTGAGGGTGATTTGCTGAGGGGAGGGGATCGTCGTTTTGAGCTTGTTCACTGCATCCTCAAATTGGGTCGCATTGGTGATCTGGTCGGCCGGGATCTTGGTGAGAGCATCCTCCACGTCCTTCTTCTTATACAGGCCCACGGTGGCTCCGCTCATCACCGCAACCTGCGTGGGGGTTGGCGCATACGTGACCACCGCCCGCACGCGGCCCGCCGGGGTGATCTCGCTGATCAATTGGTTTTCATGGCGCAAATTCTCCATGGTCTGATTCAGCGCATCCAATTTTTCATTGGCTGCGTTCAAGGCGTCCGAGAGATACATGGCATACGCCCAAACGCATACGGCCAGGCCGAGCGCAACGAGGCAGCCGATCCAACCGCCCAACGCGGCCAGGTTGGCGGTTTTTGCCTTGGCCTTGCTCTTACTGCTGCTGCTTCCCCGGCGGCCTGAGCGCGAGGAGCTTCTCGGTGTTCCTTCCGCGCCCTCCACGGCTTCCTCTGCCTCTTCGGGCTTGTCGTTCGGCTTGAATTCGCCCGAGGGTGGCTTTGCCGAGGGAGCCTCCAGCGTGCTCAGCGCGATCCACTCGCCCGAGGCGTCGTCGAAATAGTGGTCGGTGGGGCGCAGGTGCCCGGTATCGAGCAGGTCGCCTACCTTGTCGCGATCGTATGCGCCCAGAATGGCTCCATTTCTCGCCACGTGGATTTTGCTATTTTTCAACGCCATGACCGATTCAAGAGTATTCCGTTTTTATCCAATCCAAGGCCTCCTCGCGGCTGCCGAGGGAGCCTTCTAGCTGTCGCGTCTGTACGGCGTCCAGCACTTCCTTGAATTTCGGTCCAGGCTTCCAGCCGAGCGCGATCAAATCCTGCCCATTTACCAGTGGTTCCGGGATGAGCGGCTCGTTGGCAAAGTCCTCCGCCCGCGCGTTGAGAAAGGCATGATTGTCCAGGTAGCCGTGGCTGCCGAGGCAGTCCACCCGATGCAATTCCATCTCATCCTGAAAGGTTGGCCGGGCCATGAACCGTTTCAAACGCGCGACTCGCATGTTTTGCACGTCCTTGAAGACCATGTGATTTTGCACCATCTCCACCGTGTCCCGAATCTCATCGTTGGAAAACCGCAGCCGGCGCATGATGCTCTCCGTGAGGCGCGCGCTCACCGATTCGTGTCCGTTGAACCGCAGGCGACCGGTTTCATCCTGCGTCATCGTGGCCGGCTTGCCCAGATCGTGAAACAGGACCGATAGCACCAGCGGCGCCGAGACCCGCTCGGGCAGCAGCGAAAGCATGAGGCGGGTATGCACAAAGACATCGCCCTCGGGATGAAACTCCGGCGGCTGTTCACAGCCCTTGAGATGCGTGATCTCGGGCAGCACCTGCTCCATCAGCCCGCTTTCATCCAGCAGGTCGAATCCCTTCAGCCGGTTGGGCGAAACAAAGATCTTCACCAATTCCTCGCGGATGCGCTCCGCACTCACTTCATGAATCTTGGCCGCACCCGCCTTGATGGCCTCCCAGGTCGCCGGCTCGATCGCGAAATCCAGCGAGGCCGCAAATCTCACCCCTCGGAGCACCCGCAGCTTGTCTTCCTCAAATCGCCTCGCCGGATCGCCCACCGCGCGGATCAAGCGCGCCTCCAAATCCTTCCGCCCCTCTACGAAGTCGATGACGCGATCCTCCAGCGGATCGTAGAAAAGTCCATTGATCGTGAAGTCACGCCGTTCCGCATCGCCTTCCGCCGTGGTGTAGGTCACCCCCTCGGGATGCCGTCCGTCGATATAGGCCCCATCCGTGCGGAAGGTCGCGATCTGAAAATCCAGGTCGCCCTCCATCACCACGATCACCCCAAAAGCCGCGCCCACCGCCACCGTGCGCGGAAACAAGGCCCGCACCTGCTCGGGCCGCGCCGACGTGGCGATATCAAAATCATGCGCCTCCTTGCCCAGTAGCATGTCACGCACACAGCCGCCTGCAAAATAGGCCTCGTGACCGGCTTCGCGGAGGCGGCGGACGAGGGATGTGGCGGTGGATTTCATTCCCCAAGATCTTAAAGAAAATGCCCGCAGGGGCAAAGATTTGTTGGGGGCAACTTTAC
>OUNM011137593.1_pt1 | contig 49368 bp, 79 predicted proteins | sample 1769961 | NCBI WGS metagenome assembly OUNM01 (sample SAMEA3914820, study PRJEB12502) | metagenome | biome: forest; material: soil | place: USA | collected 2012-03-12 | depth 0.3 m
AAGACGGGGGCGCTCGTCTCCCAGGGGGCCACCACGCTCGCGGCGAACGCGTCGTCGCTGCTGACCGAGGCCGCCGACCTTACCCCGCTGCTTCGCACGCCCCTCACGATCTCGTCCATCGCGTGGTCGGGCGGCGTCGTCACCGTCGGAACCTCGGCCGCTCACGGCATCCCGGCCGGCGACACCGTGCAGGGCACCATCGCCAATTGCGTCCCGAGCGCGTACAACGGCACGTTCGCGTGCACGTACGTGGACGCAACGCATTTCACGTACCCGCTGGCCTCCAATCCGGGCTCGGAAACCACCCTCGGCTCGTTCACGCTGGCGTCGGTGGCCGAACTGCAGGCGATGGTGAACACGTTCTTCGCGCAAGGGAACAACGTGTCGGTGTACGTGCTGGAGCTTGGCGCCGGCACGCCGGCCCAGGGCGTCTCGGCGCTGACGGCGTACCTGCTGAACCCGGCCCCGGTGCAGTTCTACAGCTACCTGATCCCGATGGAGTGGGACACGGAGCCGACGGCGCCGACCCTGTTCCGCCAGTACGAGAGCACCACGGCGAAGGTGTATTTCTACGTCACCACCACGCCCGGAACCTATTCGGCGTGGACGTCCGACCCCATCAAGTCGGTGTACCTCGGCCTGCAGGAGCCGACCGCTCCGAGCACGGAATTCAGCCTCGCCGCGCACATGTCCGCCACCCTGGCCGCGAGCCCCGGCCCGGCGAGCCTCGTGGCGCCGCTGGCGAATCGCTTCCTGTTCGGCGTCACGCCGCTCGTGGTCACGCCCCCGAACTTCGCCACGTACAAGGCCGCCGGCCTGAACTGGGTGGGAACGGGCGCGGAAGGCGGGATCTCGGCCAAGCTGATCCAGAACGGCCAGATGGGCGACCTCAAGCCCTGGAATTACTGGTACAGCGTGGATTGGATGATCGTCAACCAGTCGCGCGGCCTGGCGGCCGAAGTCATCAACGGGGCCAACAACCCCTTGAACCCGCTGTATTACAACCAGCCGGGTATCAACCGCCTCCAGAAGAAATCGCAATCGATCGTCACGAGCGGCATTGCGTTCGGCCTCGTCCTGGGCACGCCGAAGCCCACCGTCACGGCGGTGGACTTCATCACGTACACCACCGAGAACCCGAACGACTACGCGGCCGGCCTGTACGGCGGCTTGGGCCTGACGTTCACGCCTGCGCGCGGTTTCACGCAGATCACCCTCAACATGGTCGTCACGGACATCGTGAACGGCTGAAGGTAACGCAATGACGACTCCGCTCAATCAAGGGACGCTGAACAGGCTTCGCGCGTCGTTGGTCTACGCCGACAACCCGAACCTGAACGTGACGGCCCCCTTCCTGACGACCGAAGGCATTTCGATGGCCTTCGAAGGCGTGGCGGGCAGCAAGATCCCGACCATGACGGGTGGCGTGAACTCGCCCGAGCCCTACCAGATGGTCACGGTCACGGCGCACATCAACCGCGCCATGAACCTGGCGAACCTGTACAAGCAGCAGTTCGAGCAGGACGTGCAGGTGGGCTCGGTCAACGTCATCAACGACGCGACCACGCTGGAAAATTACGAGCTGGAGGAATGCATCCTCCAGGGCGTCTCGGAGATCACCGCCGACGGCAAGAACGCGGGGTTCACGGTGCGGCTGCAGGGGATCTACTACATCAACCGCGCCATGTGGGACGCCTCCTGAGCGGGGCTTCCTGCTGCACAATGAACGCCTCACGCCCGTGGGGCGTTTTTCATTTCAGGAACTCACATGCGAATCACGAAAGACCTCAAGATCGCGTTTTCCATCGAATCGGAGGCGGCCGGGACGGTGCACGTCTACAGCTCACCGATTGCGCGCGCCGTGTTCGAGGACTACTTCTCGGAGCTGGGTTCGGCCTTCACGGAGTGTTTTTCGCAGAGCAAGCCCGAGCGCGTTGTCGTTACCGGCCCGCAGATCGCGCTTCCGGCCCTGCGCAATGCGGCGATCAACGCCGGAACCTGGGCAACCGCTCCCGGGGGGCGCGTGGGCGTCAAGGACGGCCTGGTGGAGGAAATCAAGCGCCTGACCACCGTGTCCACTGCGGTGGCCGGAAAGGGTTGGGAAAGCCTGCCGCTGTCCACCGCGCTCGCGCGCGAGTCGCTGGACGAGGACGACGAGGCCGCAATCCTCGGCGTGCTGGTTTTTTTCTCTGCGGTGTGCAGGGCGGCACCCCGCAAGATGGCGGAAGCCCTTTTGCCGGTGGTGAGTTCCGCCCACAAGTGGCGGCTTGGCTCATTCACCATTACGGAGGCCCTCGGTTCTTCGCCGACCTCGACGCCTGCCGCGACTGGGACGAAGAAACCGCCCTCGGTCATTGCCTGAGCCTCATGGCCGGGCCGTGGTTCCCTGAACTTCTGGATGTTGGCGGCGGCGTTGACGCCGCCATGTACCGAAACCGTCACGTGCTCAAGGCGCTTTCCCGTCGAGCGGCACCCTGAGAGAATCCGCCCATGTCAACCGTCAAGCGCAGCGTTATCCAAGTCGACGTCCAGGATGGCGCCTTCAAGGAATTTGCCAAGGAATTCGCCGGCTATGCGAAGGCGCTCGGGCAATCTCGCCAGGAGTCCAAGGAGGCCACGGCCGAGGCCAAGCGCGCCGCTGACGCTCAGGCCAAGGCCAAGGCCGCCGAGGCCGAGGCCTTGCGCCTGAAGCGCGATGCCGCCAAGACCGAGAAGGAGCAGAACGCCGAAAAGACGCGCGCCGCCAAAGAGGACGAGAAGATCAACAAGGCGCGCGCCGCCGAGGCTGAGAAGGAGTGGCAGCGCCGCCGCAAGAACCGCGAAGATGACATCAAGAGCGCCAAGGACTTCGCGCTCTGGACGGGCAATGCGGCGAGGAACGTCCTGAGCTTGGGCATCAATGCGGCCAAGTGGCTCGCCTTCTCGTCCGTCGCGGCTGGGTTCGGCCTGGGCGGCCTGGGCATCAACGCGGCCAGCGTGCGCCGGCAGTCTCAGGGGTACGGGATCAGCACGGGGGAACTGCGCGCGGCCAACGTCAACCTTGGAAAGTACATCGACCCGGAGTCGGCGCTGTCGAACATCGCCAATGCCAAGGGAACCGGCGCCGGCTGGGTGTTCAACCGCGTTGGCGTGCAGACCGACGGGAAGGACGCCGCCGCCATCCTCGCCGAGTACCTTCCGAAGGCCGTGGCGGCCTTCCAGAGCGTTGGCGGCCGGGCCGACGTGGCGAAGGCCACCGGCCTGACCGACGTCATCGGAATCGAGGATCTCCGGCGCCTGTCTCAACTGAGCCGGCAGGAGCTGTCCGAAACCATCGCGGCATACAAGAGGGATCGCGAGGCGATGGCGGTGGACGACGAAACAAGCCGAGGCTGGCAGGACTTCATCGCATCGATGCACCGGGCCGGAAACCTCATCGAGACGTCGCTCATCAAGGGCCTTGAATCGCTGACGCCGAACTTGAACGCGCTCGCCGCTGGGATTGCCAAGGCCATCGACGAATTCGTGTCCTCTGGCGGCCTTCAGGCGTGGCTAAAGACCTTCGGGGAGGGAATCCAGAAGGTCGCGAATTACCTGGGCGGGAAGGAGTTCAAGGAAGACCTGGACTCGTTCATGGAGGGTCTCAAGGGAATGGCCGCGATGATGAAATTCGTCGCCGCTCCGTTCATCGACAAGTCGCACCAGGACGCGGTCAGGTTCGCGCCCCAGCAAGGCCCAGCGACGTCCTGGTGGCAGGATGCGCTAGGCATCAAGCCGGCGACCGGCTCCGAATGGGCGCCCATGGCGGCCGGCGCTGGCGGCGCGCATGCGGCGCTCGTGGATGCCCTGAACAAGCAGGAGAAGCTACCGGGCGGCATGCTGGATTACGTGTGGTGGAAGGAGAGCCGGCGCGGGGCGAATCCTGGCCTGTCGGCGGCTGGTGCTGGCGGCGACTTCCAGTTCATGCCCGGTACGGCGGCGCAATACGGCATCAAAGACCGATGGGACTTCACGCAGTCGGCAGCCGGCGCGGCGGTGTTCCTTCGCGACCTTCTGCAGCACTACAGAGGGGACGCGCAAAAGGCCCTGGCGGCGTACAACTGGGGCCAAGGCAACCTGGACGCCGACATCGCCAAGAACGGTGCGAACTGGCGCGCCGGATTGCCGTCGGAGACGGCCGACTACATCAAGGGCGCCGGAATGGTGGTGAAGATCGAGAACAACACGGGCGGCAACGCGCAGGCGTCCATCGCCGCACTTCCCGGAGGCTGATCCATGTCCATCGAGCAATTCCGCAGGGACTACCAGATTGCGCCGATCCTGCTGATAAACGGCATCGCGGCGAGCGCCATCCATGGGCAGATGAGCGTCCTCTCGTTGACCGAGGGTCAGGAGGATGTCGTTTACGCGTCGGTCGACGACTACTTCGCGCACTTCAAGCCCATCCCCGGCGGCACCATCGTGGATTTCAGCTTCGCGGAATACCCGTTCGCGTCGATGTCCATGGCGGCCAACGCGGCCGTTCAGAACGCGCTCAAGTTCAGTCTTCGGATGGAGTGCCCCGTCCGCACGGGGCGCAACAGCTACCCGGCAATCCAGGCCATCATCACGCGCCTCCAGCAGCAGCTGACGGCGCACATTCTCGCGGGTGGATCGTTCACCGTCGCAACGCCTGGCGTGATCTACCAGAATTGTCTTCTCACCGGGGTTCGAGACATCACCTCGGCGGCGGACAAGAAAGTCCAACAAGCGTTCCAGTGGGATTTCATTCAGCCGCTGGTCACGCAGCAGGCGGCGACCCAGACTTACAACAACCTTTACAACAAGCTGGCGAACCTGTTGCCGGTGTCGAACCCGCCGACAAATAGCGGCGTATCCACCTCCATCGGGAACGCTGCCGCGAACCAGCCGCCCAGCCCCGTCCAGGGCTCCGGCCCGATCTCTGCGGATTGACATGGCATCGACCCTCATCGACTTCACGCCGACGGCGGACGCGAATTTCCAGTTCAATGTCACCCTGGATGGCAACCCGTACACGGCGGTTTGCACGTTCAACGCATACGGCCAGAGGTATTACCTCAACCTGTACGACTTGACGGGAACGCTCGTCATGTCGCGGCCAATCATCGCGTCACCGACGTTCGCGAACGTCGATCTCGTGGATGGGTTCTTCACGGAAACCGTGATCTTCCGGGAGGCAAGCCAGCAGTTCGAGATTCCGGGCCTTCCGCCCGTCCCGCTCACCACACCGAAGCCGCCCCCGCCGCCCCCGCCGCCGCCCCCGCCGCCCCCGCCGCCTGGGCTGCTGGATAACTTCGCGGAGGATATGGCGTTCGGGTACGCGCGGAGCCTGCTTCTCGGCGCCTGGAGCGGCGGCCTCTATCGCGTCCGGCGCACCAGCGACAACGCCGAGGCCGACATTCTGCCGTCGCAGGACGGAACCGACACGGCCAACCTGGCGTCGTTCGTCGGGTCGTCGTCCGCTTATGTGGTGAGGTGGTACGACCAAACCGGAAACGGCCTTCACCTCGTGCAGATCGACCACGCCAAGCAACCCCAGGTTGTCGACAGCGGAACCATATTCCCTGAGTTCAGGCCCGACGGCATCGACGATTACATGGTGTCGGAGGCGGATCTCTCGGAAAACAATCTGTTCTCGCTCTACTTCTCGGGAACCCAGGTTCCATCGCAGCCGACAAGCTATCCGATGGCGGTGGCCGTCGGCGAAGGCGCGGCCTACGTCGGGACACTGTTCCTCACGTTCCAGCAGTACACAGCCCCCTTCAGCGGAGGCCAATACGGCATCAACGATGAAGATCAGGGCCTTACGGACGACGTCCGAGTCATGGTGGTGAACAAGACGCTCGCCCCCACGTTCGACGCTCAGTTCCTGTGGTATCACAACGTCGGTAAAGACCTCACCCACTACATTGACGAGAGCGGATCGCCTCCGGCTGGCCCGATCTCGTCCGGGCCGGTTACCGTGTACACGAGCCCCGGCGCAACGGCCAGCTTCTCGTCGGCGCGGTTGCGCGCCATCGTCGGGTACACGCGAATCGATGGCTTCTATCCGGCAGATCCCCCGACGGACGCTCGCCGAGACGCGATTAGCGCCCTGATTGCCTGACCCATGAGGGCCTATTTCATTCGCGTCACCAAGCCGGGGACTGACCAGGTTCTCCGGATGTACACGAGCTTCACGCCGAGCGGCGCGACGAACGGCGCAGCCCTGCGCGTCGAACTGGATATCCCGGTGTCGACGTACGGGAACTTGGCCGGCAACGGGCGCGTCAAGGTCTACGGCGTCAACTTCGCCGACATCGCGGCGGCCTCCGACCTGAACGACGCGGACGTGACGATCTACGGCGGCATGGCGGCGGGGTTGCCCCTTGCCAACCCACGGCAGGCCGGCATCCTCGCGAAGGGCAAGGTGTGGCAGTGCTATGGAAATCGAGTCGGCACGGAAACGTCCCTCGAAATGATCATCATTGCCAAGGAGGGAAGCGCGACCGATCCGGCGAACTTGTCATTCAACTGGACAAAGGGGACAACCCTGGAGGCGGCTGTCAGGAACGTGCTCGGGATCGCCTACCCGTCGGCAACGATCACCGGGGGTTTTTCCCCGTCCCTTGTCTACACCGAAGATCAGCCGTTCGCATACCAGACACTCCAGCAGCTCGGGCGCTTCGCGCTGGCGTCGAGCTTGGCGATCATCAAGACGCCGGGATACCTGGGCGCGCAGATCGTCGCGACACCGGCAGGTTTCAACCTGTACGACGGCACCAACCAGCCCAGGGCCAAGCAGATCAGTTACCTCGACCTGATCGGGAATCCGACTTGGCTGGAGCCCGGCGTTATCCAATTCATGTGCGTCATGCGCGCCGACATCATCATGGGCGATATCGTGAGCCTGCCGGCCGGCTCGAACGTCATCAACACCGCCAAGAACTTCCGAAACACCACGGCCTTCAGCGGGGACTTCCAGGTGTCCGGGCTCCGGCACCTGGGCGACAGTCGCCAGCTGTCCGCCGAGTCCTGGGTCACCGTCATCGACGCAACGGCGCCGGGGAGCAAGCCTTGAGCACTAGCACCAAAAAACCCCTTCAGCAGACCTTGCCGCGAGCGCTGAAGGCCCAGGGGAACGAGGACAGGCAGTTGACGGGCCAGGAATGGCCTTGTACGGTCATCGACGTTCAGGGCGCAATCGTCACGGTGGTCTTCGAAGTCGAGAGCGATTTCACGCTGCCGCGCGTGACGTGCGCAATCGCGGAAAGCCGTTACGTTCGATTGCCAGTCCAGGAGGGAGACAAGGGGTTCGTCACCTCGGCCAGTACGCGCCTGGGCGGCGTCACGGGCCTTGGCGCCGGACTCGCCCCCCTGTCGCTTCCGGGCAACCTTGGTGCGCTGGTGTTCGTGCCGTTGGGAAACAAGGCCTGGACGACCATCGACCCCGATGCGGTCGTCATCCAGGCGCCCAACGGCGCGAAGATCCTCACCGATGACGGGGCGTCGGAAATCATCGTTGACACCGACCAGGTGAAGGTCATTCAAGGCGCCACCACTGTCACGATTTCAGGCGGGAACATCCACGTTGTCGCGCCCGGCGACATCACGGTCGACTGCCCGGATACCACCATCAACGGCGACTTGACCGTCAACGGGGCCGTGACGATCAGCGAAACGATCGCCGTGACGGGGAACGCCACATTCGAGGCCGACGTCTCAGTGACTGGCGCGGTATCGTGCGCGACAATGACGTGCGCCGGGGCCGGCTCGTTCGCGACCCTCACGGTTGGCGGAAAGAGCTTCCTGGAACATACCCACCTTCCGGGCGGGTATCACATCGGAGCGAGCAACGTGACGGGTAACTCGGGGGCGCCATCGTGAGGACGTGGGGGCGAGAAAAGATGGACGACGGCTCGATGGGGCCATGGATCGAGATCACGGACACGAATCTCGTGTGGCTGGCTACGCTCGTCCAGACTCTGCGGCTCAACCAGGGTGAGAGCCCGTTTTATGGCGACTACGGCATACCGGCGCAGGCGTCCGTGATTTCGCAGATCGCGCCGGACGCCGCCGTCGCTCGCACGCAAGCGCAGTTCCTGCCGTATTTCGCCAGCCTCGTCATTGCCGCCGTGCCTGGCGAGATCGAGCCGACCTATTCCGTTCAGGCCGTCATGAAGGACGGGACGAACACCCCTTTCAAGGTGGTTACATAAATGCCGGTCATCACGTCTGCGGGCGCCGTCCCGACCAGTCTCGACACGCTCAAGGCGGAACTCGTCTCACGCGCGGTCGCACTTTCGCCGGGGCTGACGACGAACCTCCCGGGGTCATTGATCGAAGACCTTTCCAGCACCGCCGTCGGTGCGCTGGCCGTCCAGGATCAAGCCGCCGTCGACCTCATCAACAGCGTTTCCCCCGCGTCCGCGAATGAGTTCATCCTCTACCAGCTGGGCGACGTCTACGGGGTTCGTCAGGGCATCGGCTCTAACACGAGCGTCTTCGTCGTTTTCAGCGGAACGCCGGGATTCGTGATAGATGCCGGATTCCTCGTGAGCGACGGGACGCATCAATACGTCGTCATGGAGCCGGCCATCATTTCGCCGCCGGGGCCAGTCGGAACCAGCGCTCCGACCTTCTGTCTTGCGCTCGATTCGGGCGTGTGGGCAGTCCCCGTCGACACCGTCACCGTTCTGGTGACGAGCGTCCCGGAAGGTTTCGAGCTGACGTGCACCAACGCGAGCACCGGCATCCCCGGCCAGTCCGCGCAATCGCTCGCCGACTTCCAGGCCCAGGTCATCCAGGCCGGGCAGGCTGTGGCGACCGGTACGCCCACGTTCGTGAAGACGGCGCTTCGCGCGGTCAGTGGGGTGCAGTCGCGCCTCATCGCGTTCCGCCAAACCGGCGGGGGCTGGCAAGTCATAGTCGGAGGCGGTGATCCGTACCAGGTGGCGAACGCGCTGTTTCAGTCGCTGTTCAACATCCAGGACTTGCAGCCCGCGAGCACCGTCGGAACGACGCAGCATGTGGCGATCAACGATTTCCCGGACACGTACGAAATCGTCTTCGTGGTTCCCGCGCAGTCCACCATCGAACTCGTGATCACGTGGAACACGACGGCAACGGCGAACTTCGTTTCCCCGGCCATCGTCACGTCCCTGGTGCAGCCGGCCATGGTGGCGTACATCAACGGGATCACCGTCGGTCAGCCGATCAGCCTTCTGCGGCTGTCGGACACCTTCATCACGGCGGTGGCGGGATCGATTCCGGAGAGCGAGCTGTCGAAGCTGCAATTCATCGTCAAGATCAATGGCGACATCGTGGCGCCGCCAACCGGCGGCGTGCTGATCTTCGGCGACCCGGAGGCCTATTTCTTCACCACGACGGCCGATATTGCGGTCGATCAGGGCTGATCGTGAATATCACCAGCACCATCCCCGCATATCCGTACGTCGAATATTCCGACGATGCGGACGTGTCGGCGTTCTTCGCGGCCTACAACCAGATGAGCCAGGAGAACCTCGACGAGGTTAATGGCTATCAGCTGCCGATCTACCTAAACCAGTCCGGCGCCCTTTTGGATTGGGCGGCGTCCAGCATCTACGGGCAGTTTCGCCCCAGCCTGTCGTCGGGCGGCCCGCACGCTATCGGCCCATACAACACCGCACCCTATAACACCGAGGAATATAACGGGCTGCGCTTCGTCAACAACTCGCAGAACTACATCGCCGACGACCTGACGTATCAAAGGATTGTCCAGTGGAATACGTTCAAGGGCGACGGATACCAATTTAGCATTCGATGGCTCAAGCGGCGCATTGAGCGGTTCCTTCATGGAACGATATTCCCGCAACAAACGTACGACGTGAGCGTCAAGTTCGCGACCGACACCGAAGTCCTTATCACCGTCTCGTCGGCTAACCAGAGCTTCCGAGGTGGTGCGCTGTTCAACGGGTTCGGGTTCAACATGGCGAACTTCAACCAAATTGACACCACCGCCGTGACTCGGCGCGCGACCCCGTTGGCCGCCGCGCTCAAGGCGGCGATAAACTCCGGCATCCTCCTGTTGCCGTTCCAATACTCGTTCACGGTGCAAATCTAATGGAACTGCTTTTCGCAAACAACGCCGTTACCTCGCTGCAAAGCAACATCAACGCCCTGGCGACCACCGTCGTACTGGCGACGGGCACGGGCGCGCTGTTCCCGGAGCCAGGGGACAACCAGGCGTTTTACATGACGTTCCTGGACGCGGCCACGCAACAGACAAACGAAATCGTGCTCGTGACCAATCGCGCGGGCGACGTGTGCACCATCGTGCGCGCCCAGCAGGGGACTTCCGCGCTCACGTGGAATGCCGGCGACGTGGCGTCGAACCTGGATACGGCCGCCGACATGGCCGGAATGGTGCAGCCCGACATCCTCCAGAAGAACACGTACGGGGCCACGCACAGCACGGGAGGAAGCGCCAACAGCATCACGGCAACACTGGAGTCCGGGTTGACGGCGCTGGCGGATGGGATGACGTTCTTCGTCCAGGCCGCCGCCGAGAACACTGGAGCCGTGACGCTCACACTCACGCTCGGAACGCAGGCGCTGGCCGCGCACAGTGTGAAGAAATACGGCGGGAGCGAGCTGAACGCTGGCGACATCCCGGCCGCCGGTTTCCCCATCCAACTCGTGTGGTCTGCAACGCTCGGTTGCTACATCATGGTCAACCCCGCGTCCGGTGTCGCCGGAAGCGTGGCCGGCGGCGCCGCCAATGACATCTTGATCCAGACCGCCCCAGGAACCACGGGGTTCGTTCCCGCCCCCACCGTCGCCGGATCGGTGCTCGCATTCATCGGCGGCGTCATCGCCTGGGCGGCGGCGGCCGTCACCCAGTTCGGCCCCGCCGGGAACAAGCGCTCTGGCGATGTCACGCCTCAGGCTGGCGACTACACGGCCGCGATGGTCGGGGCCGTGCCTGCGACCGCCTTCCAGTCGCCCAATGTGCAGCTGGGAAACCCGGGGTTTGACGTTCTCCCGAGCGGCCGGATCTACCAGGGTGGAAATCTCAGTGTCACGCCGAACGCGCGAACGGTCTTCACCTATCCGAAGGCGTTTCCGAGCTTGTGCAGTTCCATCGTCTGCAGTTCGGACAATGCCGCCTCCGCGATTCGCGTGGAGAACCTCAACCGCTTCACCTTCGCAGTGACCGTGAACGGGAATTCCGTTCAATGGCAAGCGCAAGGCAACTGAACAACCAGGAGAAGACATGTCCGGCCCCAGCATCAAGAACCCCGCCAACGCCTCACCTCAGTGGGCCGCCTGTAGTGCCGCCGCCGCGCTCGTATTCGGGCGCCAAGCCGTCACGGCCTCCGACGTGGCATTGCCGTCGGTTGCCGTCAATTCGATGGTCTGGCTCAAGGCGACCAAGGCCAATACCGGAATCGTCTCGGTGGGTGGCGTCGGCGTCACGACGGCCACCGGCTACGAGCTGGCCGCAGGGGAGACGGTGGTGCTTCCCGTCTCGAATATCAGCATGATCCACGTCATCGGAACGGCTGGCGATCATGTCGAGTGGCTGGCCCTGTGAAGGCGAGTGAAGAATGACGACATACCTTTTCGCCAACAACGCGACGACCACGCTTTCGGCGCCGATCACGTCGACCGCGACCACGCTTTCGCTGGCGACCGGATCCGGTTCGAAGTTCCCAAACCCTGATTCCGGACAGGCTTTCACGCTGACGCTGACGGACGCGGCGACGGGCCAGAACACGGAGATCATGCTTTGCACGGCGCGTTCCGGTGACACGTGCACCGTCGTGCGCGGCCAAGAGGGGACGGCGGCTCAGTCCTGGACAACCGGCGACTTCGCGAACAACTTCCTCACCGCCTTGGTGGCGGCCTCGTTTTTGCAGGCTAGCCCCGGCGCGCTCGGCACGATGGCGGCGCAGAACGCGAGCGCGGTGGCGATCACGGGGGGCACCATCGAGGCCGACCTCACGGGGTCGACCATTCCTCACGCCGACGTAACCGGCCTTGGCACGATGGCAACGCAGGCGGCCAGCGCCGTCGCGATCACGGGCGGAACCGTCGCCGCCGACCTGACGGGCTCGACGATCCCGAACGCGGATGTCGTTGGACTCGGAACCATGGCGACTCAGTCGGCGGGCGCCGTGGATATCACGGGCGGAACGGTCGCGGCCGATCTCACCGGATCCACGATCCCCCACGCCGACGTCGTCGGCCTCGGAACGATGGCGACCCAGGACGCCAGCGCCGTCGCGATCACGGGCGGCACCATCGCCGGGGTTGCGGCCAACTTCTCGTCCCTGGAAGTGGGCGGCGTTCCCGTCCCTGTTGCCGGCCCCGCGCCCATCAACGCGCAGACCGGAACGGCGTACACCATCCATCCATCCGACGCGAGCGCTGGCGCGGGCGGCGTGGGGATCATCAAGCTCACGAACGCCTCCGCAATCACGCTCACGGTGGACACGCACGCGAACCAGCCCGTTCCGGTGGGATCCAGGCTGATCGTGATCCAGGGCGGCGCGGGACAGGTCACGGTTGCGCCGGCCGGCGGCGTGACGGTCAACTCGGCCCGCAGCCTGACCACGCGCGCCGAGTTCTCCGAGATCACCCTGACCTATTTGGATTCCGACACCTGGAACCTGGGCGGGGACGCAACTTAGCGGGCCGGCGGTTTGCCACGAACACCCCTCGCGCCTGCGGGGTGCTCCGGTTATCATCGCGCCAGCTAAACGAACGACACGACAGGCGAGGCGATGCACGAGGCGGAACACATGGAAGCCAGCACCCGGGCGAAGTTGCAAGAGCTGACGGAGTCCTCCGTTTACAAGTTGGCCGTTCCTGCGCTGATGTCATGCGCGATCTTCTTTCTCGGGTACGCCGTCAACCGGCTTTCCGACCACTTCGACCGCATCGACGCGCACCTCGCCGCCTCCGACACGATGACCGTCGTCCTTCGCCGTGACGTTGACGAGCTGAAGGCGTTGGTTCCGATCCGGGAAGCGCAGATCAAGGAAATCCGCGACAAGGCCAACGAAACGGCCTGGGAAGTCGGGGAACTGCAGCGCGATCAATCGCGCACGAGGCGTTGACGCGGACGACTGACCCCGATCCGCGCCCAGCCAAGCCGCTGGGCGAGAGAGTGACGCGCAAGCCTGTTTCACGTGAAACAGAGCCCAGCAAGCCGAAGGGCGATTACGGCATCGTCATCGGCTCGGATGGTCGGATGCGGACGACGAAGAACCCCTACCCCTGGTGATCCATGAAGCTCATCGACAATGCCGGCCAGCTGTGGCACCGCTTCTATAGCGTTCGCTTCTCGTTCGCTGCCGCCGTGGCCGCGATCTATGCGGGCTGGGAGGCGCATGTCTACGGGCAGCCGGTGTGGTCTTGCGTGCTGACGGCGGGCCTGGCCCTTCTCGCCGGAATCTCGCGCGTGGTTGATCAGCCCAAGGCGCGCCGGGGCTCCCGTGGCTGAGCGCCTCCCGCCGCCGCGTGGCGCGCTTCTCGCGTTGGTGCTTGCCGCCTGCGGCGCGGCCACCACGATCACCCACCCGTTCGAGGGCAACGTTCCCCGCGCCTATCCGGACATCGTCTACGGCTGGAAGCTGCCGACAGCCTGTCGCGGCCATACCGGGCAGACTCCGGATGGACGGCCGCTCGCGCCGGGGATGACCTTCACCCCGGCCGAGTGCGACGAGATGGAGCGCGCCGACCTGACCAAGACTTTCGACGGCCTGCGGCCATGCATCGGGGATGCGGCGCTCCTGAAGCTCAACGCCAACCAGCTCGGCGCCATGCTGTCGCTCGGGTACAACCTGGGCGCGGGCGCGGTCTGCCGATCGTCAATTCCGAGCAAGCTGCGCGCCGGCAATGTCGCGGGCGCCTGCGCTACCATTGCCGAGTTCCACTGGGCCGGCGGCAAGGACTGCAACGACCCGGCGAACAAATGCGGCGGGATCCCTCGCCGCCGGGGCGCTGAAACGGCGCTCTGCAAAACCCCTGTCTAAAGGAAAACCATGGAATCCCTCGAACATCTCTCGTTCGCGCAAGTCTTCGCCCTCCTGATCCTGGTGGGCGTCCTGTCCTGGGCATTCGCGCATTTCGGCATCGCCAAGAAGATGGAGGCCGCCGTCACGGCCGCCAAGGCCGACGCCGCCAAGGTGACGACCCGCGTCGAAGCCTACACGGACGACGAGATCGTCAAGCTCACGGGTTCTCTCGTCGCGCGCCTGGCCGACACCTCCAGCGAGGCCCAGGCCAAGGCCGACGCGGACGCCGCCATCGCGCGCAAGGGTCAGTTGCTGGCGCGCGTCCAGAGCGTCGTCGCCGCGACCAAGTCGACCGCCTGATGTTCACGCGCCTGGAGGCTGAGGCCGTCGGGATCCTGATCCTCGTGGCAATCGCTTGCCTGTGGATCGGATTCCATGACGCCGGAGTCAAGCGCGAGGCGCTGGCGCCGGTATTACAGGCCGAACAGGCGGCCAGCGCCGCCGCCTCGATCAAGGCCGCGCAGGTGACGGCCGAACAGAACGGGAACCTTCGTGAAGCCAATTCTCAGAACCTCGCACGCGCGATGGATGCTCGCGCTGCTGCCGCTGATCTTGAGCGCATGCGCAACGACGCAGTTCGTACCGTCGCCGCCGCGCGCGCTGCCGCCTCTGCCGCAGGCGGCGCGGCCGGAGGCAACGCCCCTGCCGGAATGGTGTCGGCCGAGTTGTACGCGTGGGCTGTCGGAGCGCGCGTCGATGCGGAGTTCGACGCGGCCACCCTTGCCGGCTTGGTTGATGGCCTCTTCACCAGCGGCGGCCTCTGCGCCCGCGACTACGATTCGGCGCGCTGAACGCTAGGCGCTTGCCTAGTGCGCCGGGTATCATGCTCGGCATTGAACCGGCCCCACTGGAGAACCCACAATGTTCAAGTCTTTCTTCGAAAAGCTGAAGGCGTTCGCGCACATCGTCGCCGTCGTCGCCGTCGGCGCCGTCATGGGCGAGAAGGTGCGCGCGCGCGGCATCTACTGGGCCGAGTGCTACGGGCCTGATGGCGCCCTCAAGTGGCGCGAGTCGTTCCCGAATACCGTGGTGACGGTCGGGAAAAACTACCTGCTCGACAACGGCATGGCTGGCTCGGCCTACACCGCCGCGTTTTACCTGGGCCTGATCTCGTCCACGTCTTATAGCGCGATCAGCGCGTCCGACACCATGTCGTCGCATGCTGGTTGGCTGGAGGCGGGCGCAGCGAACACGCCGGCCTATTCGCAGTCCACGCGCCCTGCGGCTGCCTGGGCGGCGGCATCCGGCGGCTCCAAGGCGTTGTCGGCCGCGCTCTCCTATTCGATCACGTCGGCCGGCACCATCAAGGGCGCCTTCATGACGACCAACAGCACCAAGGACGGCACCACTGGCACGCTGTTTTCCGCCGGGCTGTTCACGGGTGGCGACAAGACTGTCGCCAACGGCGACACCGTCAACGTTTCCTATTCGCTCTCCCTGTAAGGAATCGGCATGCCGCTCAAGTTCAAGGCGGGCGATCAAGTCGCCCAAGTCGTCAAGCCCATCGTTGGCGTGGTCAAAGCCCCCACCATCATCGACAACGAAATCGGTTTCGTGGTCGAGTGGTCGGACGAACACGGCACTCACGAACGCGTCTTCACGGAAGACCAGATCGAGGCCGCTGGCCCCGCTCCCGCGTCCGCCTGAGCCATGCACGTCGCACTCATCGGGCAGGATGGGGTCTGCGTGAACGTCATCACGGCCGACTCGGTCGAGCGCGCCCAGGTCTTCTATCCTGAAATGCTGTGCGTCGAGCGGCCTGACGAGGTGCAGGCTGGCCCCGGCGACCAATACGCCGATGGGGTGTGGACGCAAGCGCCGGCTACTCCGATGCCGCCCGCGCCGATCTCCAAGCTGACCTTCCTGAGCCGCTTCACGCAGGCCCAGCGCGTGGCGATCCGGGCGGCGCGCGACACCGACGCAATCGTTGGTGACGCCATGTACATGCTCGACCTGGCCGACGTGGTGGACACCACCCACGCCGACACGGTGGCATTCGTCAACTACATGGCACAGGCCGGCTTCATCGCCCAGGCCGACGTCGCCAGAATCCTGGGCTGAACCATGCTTGGCGGTCAATCACTCCGACAGCACGTCATCGAATTTATTTCGGGCGTGGGCATGTACACGGACGGCGTCCTTGACGCCACGAGCACGAGTGGCCCGTGGTCGTTCACGTTGCCGAACGTGGCATGCATCGACGTCAGAATGTGCGGCGGCGGTGGTGGCGGCGCGGGTGGATTCACGACAACGACCAGCCGGGGCGGCGGTGGCGGTGGCGGCGGGGCCATGTGCATCGCCATCGAGCAAGTACCCGTCACGCCGCTGTCGACGCTGACGGTTACCCTCGGGGCGGCCGGATTGGGCGCATCGGCCGGCGGCAATGGCGGTGCGGGCGGAACCTCCACGATTGGCGGCGTCATCAATCCGTCGCGGCCCGGAACCCTGTCCGCTATCGGTGGCGCAGGATCGTCCGCTTCGGTGGCGACCTCTGTCGGATCGACAGGCGGCAATGGCGGAACGAATCTCGTCGGTGGTGGCGCTGGCGGCGCGGCCGGCGCGGGCGGCACTGGCGCGTCCACGTCTGCGGGAACGGCCGACTTCCTGGGCGTCTTCGCGGGTGGCGGTGGTGGCGGTGGTGGCGCCAATGCGACCGGAACGGTGGCCGGTGCGACGGGTGGCGCGCCGGGGGCAAGTTCTTCGCAGGGCGCCATGTTCTACGGCAACGCGTCCGTGACGTCCTATGTTGGCACGGGAACCACCGACGGAACCAACAGCTACGGCGGTGGTGGCGGCGGTGGCAGTTCCTGGTATGGCCTCCCAGGCAAGGGCGGCAACGGAAATGCCGCTGGCGCCGCACCAACGGCCGGCTACGGCGGCGGCGGCGGCGGCGGCGGGGGGAACGCGGCCGGCGGCGCGGGTTCGCCGGGCTACTGCCGGATCTCCTACTGGAGTATGGATCTGTAATGGCAATCACCGAAGCCTATGCCGGTAGCGCGACCATCGGGACGACGGAATACAGCCTCCCGAACAACAGCACCACCCTTACACCCATCGCTGTCGCGGGCGTGTGGCAGCTGTTCCTCGACCTGTCCGCCCTCACGGCCACGGAGTCTTACCGGATCAAGCTGTATGAGACCGTCAACAGCAACAAGCGAGTTTTCCAGCAGATCGATGTTTTTGGCGTGGCCGGCGGCCCGTCGGATCCGCTCTACGTCTCGCCGTCGTTCGCGCTACTGAACGGCTGGGACATGACCGTCACCAAGCTGCAGGGGACGAGTCGCTCCATCGCCTGGTCGATCCGCAAGGCGGGCTGACGCGTGTTCTTCTTCACGCTGCTACTGGAGGCGGCGTCGAGCGGCGGCGCGACGTATAGCGTTGACGTCGCCGAAGCCGCGACGGCGGCCGATACCACGGACTCCGTGGAAACTCTGGCCGCCGAGGTAGACGAGGCCGCCACGGTGGCCGACACTGTCTCAGGCTTCCTCACTACTGCGGCGGCGATTTCGGAGGCCGCAGCGGCCTTGGAAGCTGCGGGCGTCACCATTTCGACGCCCCAGTCCGTCGCCGAGGCGGCCATGGCAGCCGATTCCGTGTCCGCCCAGGTCGGCGACGTCGCGTCGGTGTCCGAAGCTGGCTCAGCCTCCGACCAACTGTCGGCCGCCGCGATGCTGGCCGCCCAGGTCACGGAGGCCGCCACGGCCGCCGACACGGTCGACGCGACGACGGCGCACATCCAGGCGATCGTCGAAGCGCTTTCGGCCGCCGATTCCGCCTCCGCTGCTGGCGCGTTCGTCGCCGCGATGTTGGAGGGCGCGAACGCCGTCGACACGGCGTCGGCCGTGGCCTCCATGGCTGCCACTATCTCCGAGCTGGTAGCGGCGGCCGATGCGACATCGTCAGGCTCATCCTCTGGCGTGAGCGTATCGGAGGCGGCGACGGCCGCCGACGAGCAATCATCGTTCTCCGGCGCCATGCTGGAAGTCGACGAGGCGGCGACGGCTGTCGATGCTCAGGCGGCCTCGGCGGTGTTCGCGGCCCTCGCGCTGGAAATCGGCGTGGCGGCCGACGACTTGGCCGCGTCCACCATCCTGGCCGCCGCGCTGGCCGAGATCGCCGACGCCGAAGACACTGTCGCGCAGCTTTCCGGAATCCAGCTGAACGTCGCCGAGGCAGCTGCGCTGGCCGACGCGGTGTCGCTGCTGAACCTGACGTACACACTGCTGCGGCTATTCGTGTGGCCGCCCGAGGGGCGGGAATTCACCTTCCCGGCAGCGCCGCGCCTCTTCACCTTCCCGCCGGCTGGCCGGCTCAAGACATTCCGAGGGCCGCCCTATGGCTGAACCGAACACCTTCAAGCCTACGGTAATTTTCGATCCGAACGCTCGCCTCGATTACGGGTTTGGCTTCGCCAACCTCATCGACTCCGGCGACGTCATCGTCTCGTGCGAGTTCGCGGTATGCGTCGGCAACCCTGGCGGCGAGCCGATCACTGGCGCGCAGTTGACGCTCGGCGTCATCGACGCTGAATCGTCCACCGTGTGGGCCTGGTTCACCGTCACGGATGAGAGCCTGGTGAACAAGACCATTGCCGGGACGTGCCGCTACACCACGGCCGAGGGACGGAGTGATGATCGGACGATCTACTTTCTGATCCGGAACCGCTGAATCAGTCGCGTTCACGGACGAGCCCGGCCGCTCGCGCGGTATGCCTCCAGCTTCGGCAGTGTCTCGCGCGCGAGCGCCAGCGTGTCCTCGGCGGCCGTCTTCTGTCCGTGCAGGATTGCGAGCTGGCGCCGCTTGCGCGCGATCAGCGCCCTCAGGGCTTCCACGTCGGTGCGGTGCAAGTTCTTCGCGCCGGACGTGGCGGCGAACAAGCGATCACGTGTGCGCCATTCCGTACAGACGAACCAGGCGCCGCACTTCGTGACCTTCTCGCATCGCCAAGTCGTCCACGAGAGTTCCATGCCCTCGTAAACCTCGCTTCCGGTGTCTATCCACGCACCGTCCACGCGATGCCAGATATCGCCCACGGCGGCGGGCTTGGGCGCGTGCTTGCGCATCGTTTCGGCGTTGAGCAGCGCGAGGGCGGCGAAGTCCTCTGGGGTCTTCTGGGTGACGTCAGACATGGCTAGTTCCTTCCGCGCGGAGCGCGTCCTGGATGGCGCGAACGATGCGCTCGACATAGGATTCTTGCAGCTTGCGAGCCCGCGAGCGCTGGAGATCGCCGGGGCCGTACAGCAGGCGCCCCGCCACGTAGTCGGCGGTTGCTGTGCAGACGAACGAACGGACATCGTTGTCGCCCATCGCGCCCCACCATGCCGTCCAGGCTTGAGCGTAGCAGCGAACGATCAGGCGACCTTGTCCAGGCGCGTGGTCGATCATGATCACGTCGATGGGGTCGAGTGCGTTGTCCGTGGTGATCGTGATCACCTGGGCGATCCTGGTGGATTCGATGCGTGGATTAGCCATGGCGTCTCCACGCGTCGAACGAGGCGATCATGCCGGCGACTTGCAGTCGAAGCGAAAACGCGTCGTCTGACTCGGGGTGCTTGGTGGACTCGTTCATGAGCGTCATGACGTCCACCAAGGCGCGGCGATAGGTGTAGAGCACAAGCGACCGGGCCGCCAGCAGATATCCGAGGACGATCCCGAACAGGGCGGCCAGGATGGTGGCGATCACGATGCCGCCTCGTCAGCTGTCGGAGCGTCCCAGCTGTACACCGTCTTCATTCCGCCAACCGCGCCGGACTTCGTGATGATCATGACGATGGGGTAGCCATCGGACGCGAACGCCTTGATCTTGCCGCGCCTGATGCTGCTACCGTGCTTCCACTTGATCATTTGGCCCACGGAGAACGGGCTAGCGGCCTCGCGCTCCTTCTGTTCGAGCGCGCGGATCTTCAGGCTCAAAGCCTCGCGCTCGGCGCGTAGGCGGGTCAATTCTTCGGATTCGATCATGATGGGGTTTTCTGAGTGTTGGTGGAGTGCGCCTTCAGGTGCTGCTGTCCTTCTGGCGTGATGAAGTAGCCCGACCATGTGCGCTCCGAGAGCCGGCGAACGAGGCCGCGCTGTTCGAGATCCCGGACGATCTTCGCAACAGCGAAGGCAGCGCCTTGCGGGGCCTTGAATCGGTAGGTGGGGAACGCGGCGTAGCCGATGCTGGATTTGTTCAGCCCCTCGCTTGCCCTACCGCGATAGATTGGGAGGTTCCGAAGGATGTTTAGGTCTGCCTCAGCCTGAGACGTGCGCATGCCGATATTCCGGCGGTTTCTCATGACTGCGGCGCGCCCATGATCTTCGCGCGAAGCGCTTCGTACTCGCACCCGAGCTGGCCGCCGCGCGCGGTCTTGTGCAACTGATAGAACGAGAAGAACCGCTCCGCGAGTTTGAGCAGTTCCGGCGAATTCGCGAGAAGCCGCGCGATGTCGTCGAGCCCTTGCATGGAGTCCGCCGGCTCGCTGACCGTGATCTCGCGCGGCCTCATGTAGCCGGCCGGCATGTCGAATTGAATGGCCGGGAATCGATGCTTGCTTCCCGGAACGAAAGTCCAGCCCGTGAAGTGAGGTGCGTTGATGTTCATGGTCAATCCAGGCGCGCGAGCGCGTTGCGAATGTCGGCGATGGCCGCGCCCAGCAAGTCGTATTCGGCGCGGCGGTTGCTCGTCATGGACGAGCGGTTCCCGGGCTGGCGCTCCAGGCAGTCGAAGCGGGCGATCAGCGCCAGGGCATGCGCGCGGAACTCCTGAATCGTCATGGCGGGGATAGGCAGGGAAATGGCGTTCATGGCACGTACCTCTCTCCGTGGATCAGGGCATGGCTCGGCGCGATGAATTGGCCATCGATCACGCTGGGCTTCGTTTGCATCTTGACCCAGCGGTGGAACTCTTCGTGCGTCAGGCCTTGCAAGTCGCGCATGGAGTGCGCGTCGATTTCCACCTCGTAACGGCACGCTTCGGCGGCGTCCTGGCTGGTCATAAATGCGCAGCTGTCGGCGCGCAGGAAGTCGCGCGCCAAGACGGCCGCTTTCGCTTCATCGAAGCTGTTCCCGGCGGCCAAGTGGCGCCGGTAGTTGATGCGGCCTTCGGGAGTTGACTTCAGAAATTCGAAAACGGTGTAAATGCGGGCAGTCATTGGCGGCTTTCGTCGAGGTTGGTGTTGTTCGATGGGCCTACTATATTCGGCAACCCGAAGTTCGGGCAACCGAAAATGCGAAACTTTACAATCAGAACGGCAGCGGCTCGTCTTCCTCGACTGGAGCGTATTCCGAAGGACTCTGCTCGACACGCTTAAGGTTGGCCTCCCATCGAGTGGTCGCGCGATCCTTACCGGCCATGATGTTTTCGCTTTGCGTCACCAGGGCCGCCAGGTGCGACGGCCGGATGCAGTCCGGCGATTCGCATCGGTGGTCGAACTGCAGGCCGCTCGCGCGGACTTCGCAGTAGGCGAGCCACAAGTCATCGCGCGACAGTGGCCCCAGGTGGTCGAGAAGCCAGGCGACTAGGTGCATGGAGAGCCGGCGCGTTCCGTTGGCGAGTCCTCGGATCCGAACATCCATGCGGGCGTACCCGCCACGGCACAGGCGGACGCCGCGCCCGGTCGCGCACCAGCAGGGGCCGAGCGCGGCGTCATCGCCGAACCACTGGGGGCGAAGCTCGGTTCTCTCCCTCAGGTGCTCAAGGCAGATCGGGGCGCGCAAGGTCACGCGGCGCCGCTCCAGCGGGCGAGCGCGTGGTCTACGACAAGGCGAACCTCATCGGACGTCGCGGGGCGGGGCTCGGCACTTCCCCAGGTGGTTCCCGACGGCCAAAAGACTCGCGCCGAGTCGTCGGGCGTAGGCTCCTTCCGGATGATCGTCACGGTTCCGTCGGCGGCCTGAGTCTCGTGGATCACGTCCGGCGCTTGCCTGTAGCGGTCGCCGGCCAGCAACCGTTCAGGCGAGATCATCGGCGAGAGGTATGTTCGCGCAGGCTCCGACTTGAAGTAGCAGCCGGCGCCGGGCTTGATCGTGGCCCAGTCGTACGGATCGCCGCCCCAATCGCCTTGCGACTCGACGTAGATCCGATTCACCAGTTCGCCCGACAGGATGGTGGAATTCAGCGCCCATTGAAGATGGTCGTGAATCATCGAGACGCCTGGCACGCGCAGGCGCGCATCCCACACGTGAAGACGACAGTTTCCGGGTAGGTGAAGGCGAATGAAGCCCATACCCTGAACCGTCCACTTGAAGGCCTGGGCGCTCTCCAGGATGGCACGTGCGAGCGCTTGAGATTCGACGGTCATCCGAGCCTCTTCGACCAGCCAGAGGGCGCTTCGCCTCGGAAGCGGGGCTCATCGTAATCGACGAGCGAATCGTCCGGGTGGTAGGGTGCCGTTTTCTCGGCGAGCCTGCGGCACCGCTCGCGCTGTTCAGGGGTGCGCGCGTCGTTGTGCTGGTTGTGTTTCGATTCGGATTTCGTCATGGTGTTGATGGCAGTTCGGGAAACCGAAGATTACAGGATGAGCGGCGGTCGCGCAACTAGTCCGGGCGGCCGGCTAGGGCGCGAGCGATGCGGATAGTCCCCTCGCGTGCCCGCCGGTTGCGGCCGTACTGGCGGCATCGTTCGGCGTTCGGAATCGTGGCCGGCTTGGGGGTGTCTGGAAGCCGCCCGAGCTGGAACATCGGAAAGCAGTGCTTGTCAATGTTGGGCTCCCAGTCCGCCACGCGCACCAACCCGGCATCGCGAGCGTGCGCAATGAACTTGTAGATCGATGCGCGACTTACGCCCGACTCCTGGGCAAGGTCGGGGGCCGTGTGCGGCATCCTCAATGCATCGACCAGGCGATGGAATGCGATTCCTTCGATACCCGGCCTTGTCGCGGTGGCCTTGGCCGATGTCTGCGCTCGCCCGCTTGCGCCGATGGGCGGCGGCGCGTCCTCGCGGCTTCCGTCGGCATTGAAGCCCCATACCCTTGAGAAGTTGCGTTCGTGCGAGCGAGAGGCGCGCCAACCCTTCACGTAGACCAACCCAAGGGCGTGCAGCTGTCGCAGCACGTGCAATAGCTGGCGCTGGGTGATCTTGAACCGTCCGCACAGTTGCTGAGCCGTCGCCGGGTGGCCCCATATGCTCCCCAGGATGGAGGCATAGCCTCGCATCCCGCGAATGAACGGGCGTTGCTGCGCGCTGGTCATTTCTCGACGGCCGGCGGCAACGGTTCGGCCGGGTATTTCTTGAACGCGAGCGGCTTGATCTTCGCGCCGAAGTAGGTTCCCACCGAGTCGGCACGGATGAATTCGTCATGCGTCTCGATGGTGACGCCCGGATAGTGATAGACAGGGACGGGCGTCTCGCCGGTAGCCTTGGACTTGAACTGAACGGCCAGGGTCTTCGTCTCGGGGTCATATCCGACGGCGGCGACCTGGCTCGATTGGACTCGCTGAAGCGAGATCGGCGGGCGCGGTTCGGTTTCGGTTGCCTGGGGAGGGGTGTGGGTGCGCGGCATGGCTTCCTCGGGTTTAGAGTGGACTAGGGATTTCGGTGCTGTCGACGGGTGGCTCGGACGGCATGCTTACCGGCTCAGCCAACGGGTCGGGATCGGTTGTGAAACTCACCTCCAGGCCAGCCGGGTAGCTGGTCGTCTTGATATCCGTGATCCGCGCCGAAGGATCTCCGAAAATCGAGGTGGCCTGGGACTTCAGGAGTTCGCGGATCGCGGATTCCGTGAAGGTGATTTTGTTGGTGCCGGGGAACTTCATGGAATGCCTTTCAGTGGTTCGACAGGAACGTGATGAACTCGTCCGCCGTCTCGAACTGGCGAACGCTCGGATGATGGTGAAACACCGTCTCGCGCGGGCCGATGATGTACAGCGGCCGATGCAGCGCGAGGGCCATGCCGAATTCGACATGCCGGCCACCGCGCGAGTTGTTGCGCGGTTCCTCCATGAGGGAAACCATCGCGTCGGCCGAGAACACGTCTTCCATGTCCTCCAGGCAGAAGCGTTGCCGCTCGCTATCGGCCGCCTGGGCGCTCAAGCCGGTGGGGAGGACGTGGTCAGTGTCGGGCTTGACCCATCGACTAGTGATCTCGTGGCCCAGCGACTTGATGCGGTGGGCGAGATCGTTGCACTCGGGGCGCCGGCTGAAGCGGGCGGCAATGTAGAACTTCATGGGTTGGCTTTCGATGGTTGATGGTGGCGGGCATTCCACCCGCCTGGCCTTCAGGCTCGCAGAGGACTCATTGCCCAGGGAACCCGGGATATGTCTTGCATCAGGGACTCTCACCCCTGTGTCCGATATTGCAGCGCTGCTATCGGATCACGCCCCAGCGCGGGCCATGCTCCCTACGCGAGGGAGCGGGTTAGTTCGCGGCTTACACCTCAAGGGGCGAAGTCAATGCAGGCAACGCCGCGAACCGCACTTCGCCCGCATTCAGTCCACGAGTGCGCTCCTGTCGCAATCGTCGGTGAGTCGATTGGCGCGCGAGGCCAACGCACGCAGGATCCGGCGCCAGTCCGATTCGAAGTAGAGGACGGCGCCTTTCACGGTATCGCGCGGCTCGATGCCCAGTTCAACGCGAAGGAAGGTCGAATCCATGCGCGAGCCCCAGCGCTTGCCGATCTCGCCGAGGTTCAGCGTGGGCACCTCCGGCGCAGGGCTCGGCGCGCGTGGCGCGGGAGCGGCGGCGAGAGGGCGATAGGCGGCCGGAGCCGCCTCCACCGTCGACAGCCCGACCGAATGGACGGACTCCGAAACGCGCTCGCGCGGCGTCGGGTTCATGCCATCCATGTCCGGGTCGCGATGGTCGGCCTGCTGCTCCAAAGCGGCGGCTTCGCGTGCCTGCGCTGCCACGCGGTCGGCCTCGGCCTTCGCTTCGCGGTCGCGCGCCTCCTGAGCCTCGCGCTCGGCCTTCGCCTTGGCGGCGGCCTCGGCCTCCAGGCGGGCGCGCTCCTGGGCGCGGATCTTCTCGCGCTCGGCCTCGGCGGCTCCCTCGGCCTTGCGCTTCTGCTCGGCCTCGTGTTCGACAATGCGCCCCTTGACGATGGCCGCCACCGCTTCCAGATCCTTGTGCACGAGCGTTGCCGCATCGTTGAACAGGAACGAGAAGGCCGGCGCAGCTTCGATGAGGGCGCGGTTCGCGCGGATCCGCTCGGCGGCCTTCGTCGCCTCGCCCTTGGCGCGCGTCAGCTCGGCCGCCAGGGCGCTCGACATGGATTCGAAGTTCCGCTTGTTCTTGAGCTGGCCGGCGAAGTCGGTCGGAATGGCGGGAAGCGCATACGGCGACAGCGAGCCGTTCAGGCCGGACGTGAACGTGTGCCACATGGCGGCCGTCTCGCTCACCAGTTCGGTTTTCCGCTCGGTCTTGCGGCGCGTGACGAGCTTCACCTGCTCGATCCGGATGGCGGCGGTTTCTTCGATGATGGAATCGATCGTCTTGAACAGCTTGTCGATGCTCTCGGTCTGCGAGAGCGCATGCTGCTTGGCGGCCTTGAGGGCGGCCTCTTGATCACCGCACCACTTGACGGCCTTCTCGGCGTCGGCGAAGTCCTGATCCGTGTTCAGCGTTCGATTGATGCTCCGCAGAACAGCGCGCGCCACGTCGGCCCAAGCGTCGATATTCGACTCTTGAACCTCGCCCTTGACGAGCACGCGCAGGGCCGGCAGCGAATCCATGGACTTCCCGATGGGTTTGGCGACCGACGCGGGCGGCGGTGTCCAGACGTGAACGTCTTCGAAGAACTGCGCCCACCCTTGCACCAGGACGGGAACCCATTCCGGATCGGGCTCGACCCACATCCAGACGGTGTTCTCGCGCGTGCCGTCGGAGATCGTGAACAGGAGCCGCCGCGCGCCCGTCACGTGCAAAAGCTGTTGGCACTGCGGAATGTGCTTCTCGGGCAGGACGCCGCGCTCGACGAGCGCCGCGTCAGCGGTGTTCCACTGCTTGTTCTCCCAGGCGGTTTGCCCGTCCATGGTCAGGCCATCACACGAGGCGATGAGCGCGCCCAAGCGCATCGTCACCGGGTAGAGGTCTTCACCCTCCAGAAGGGCCTCGGCGATGGGGCGCGCCAGCGCCTCGATCTCGTGGCCCTTGGCGAGGACGTGCGTCTCGAACCACTCGGAATACTCGCGGGCGATGCCGGTGGCCTTGGCGGCCAGCAGCGCTTCACGGGTCACGTAGGGTGACATGGACAGCATGGCCGAGGCTTCGCTGGCGCCGCCGCCAGTCAGGCGGATGGAAAGCCACTCGGGAGAGCCTTGGGGATGGTTGATGATTTCGCGTTGCATGATGATGGTTTGTTGGAAACTTGAGTATCGGTTAACCGAAGTCTTCGGTCAACCGAAAGTTACTTTGCGCGGCGAAGGGACTTCAGCTTGGCCGTCTGGACGGGGTTGAGAACCCCGACCGTCGACACCTTGGCGATGATGTCTTCCGCCGTCATGACGCCCTGAGAAACGCTGTCCGTCCAGTTCGGCAAGTTCTTTTCGAACTTCTCTTTCGGGTACGGGGGCAGCGGGCTGCCGCGTGCGGGCGGCTGGTCTTCGGCGCGCTCGCGCGTGGTGGCCGGCGTCCCGTCGATGGGCGAAGTCCCGGGCTGGTCATCGCCTGGCGCATCGTCGTCCCCTTCGCCTTCGGGGTCGAATGACGTGGCCGCCGTGGGAACAAGGAATTTGTTGAACAGGGCGGTTCGCAGGGCGACTGACTGGGCCTTGGTGATTGCCTTGTCGTTGAAGTCGGAGCCCTCCCCATACGTCTCGGCGAGCTGGAAGCTCCCGTCCTCGTGCTCGAACTTGAATTCGCACTTCACGACGGCGATTCGGATGAACTTGCCGGCCTCGGCTCGCGCATCGTGGCGAACCTCGCAGGAGAGCGTTCGGGGTGTGAAGGTGATCCCACTGACCGTGAGGATGGCGGACAGGGTGTTCATCGCGGCCTCGACACCACGGAAGGCGACTTGTGATCCCCCCATGTTCGCCTTGGAGTCCTTGGCAATGCCCTGTTCCGCGCACAGGCGTTGAGCATGGATGACGGCGGCGTGGATGCCGTTCGGCCGATTGGTGGTTTCGTTCATGGTGATTTCAGTGGCCGGCAATCAGGACGACGATGCGGCGCCCGGCTTGTCCGATGGTGCGCAGGAGGCGCGGGGGGTTGATGGGCTGGCGGGGAGGCTCCGGCATCGGCAGAACCTCCAAGCTGGTGTTTTCGCCGAACGCGTCTTGAAGAGAGCGCGGCCAGCGGCGCACGCTGTTGGTTTCGGGGTTCGGCAGGTTGTCGGGGCGAACGATCACGACTCCACTCCACGCAAGTCGAGCCAAATCGCGCCGTCGCTCGACGATCCATTGGCGTCACCTCCGAGCGTGATCGTGTGCGAGTTCAGTGGTGGGCGCGCCGCCATGAGGCTGGCTTCAGCAAGCGCCAGAGATTCGGTCAGAGCCGTGGCGATCGTCTTGATGTAGTGGCCGGCATCAGCCCGCTTCGCGAGGAAGGCGTTCAGTTTGTCGCTGGCGTCCTGGGCGGCGCGCAGCTGCTGGGCCACGCGGTCGAGTGCGGTAGTAGCCATGTTTCCCTCGTTCCGTTCAATGCGATGAAAGAACTGTATTCGGAAAACCGAAGATGCGCAAGCGTGAGCAGCGAAATAAATTCGCTTGACCGAACTTCGGGCGACCGATACCATGGAGTCATGACCAAGGATCAAGCAATCGAGCATTTCGACGGGCGCGCCTACAAGCTCGCTGAAGCGCTGGGAATCTCTCAAACCACGATTAGCGAGTGGAAAGAGGTTCCGCCCATCCATCAATTGCGGCTGGAGCGGATCACCAAAGGGGCATTGCGCGCGAGCGCTGAAGCCTGGGCGCCCGCTCGCGTCACCCCCAAGAACGCGACAACCTTCTGACCATGAAAAAGATTCTCGCCATCGTCGCCGTCTCGCTCATCGCCTTTGGTGTCGCGGTCATCGCGAACGCTGGCGGGAAGCACGCGACCACGCAACTGCTGTACATGCACGGCGCCGCCGACCAATGAAGGGAGATCCCATGCGATTCCTCACCGAAGAACAGATCCGCGAAATCCAGTCAGAGCTTGTCGCGGCCGAACTCGCCGACGACGCCGAGCGCCTGTGTCGTCGCGCCCGTGACGCGGACTGCGTGGTCGAGATCACGTCCATCGCCGACGTGTTCGGCGTGGTGTCCGTACGCCCGCGCGACCGGCATGCGCAGGCGCGAAGCACGGCGGTTCCCGCATGAAGACGCGCCTCAACCTCGTGGCCCAGGCCGACCGCTGGCGCGAGCTGGACAACTCGGCGGCGGCCGAATTCCTCCGGACGATCCTGGCCGGGCTGGTGTCGCACGCCCGCGCGAATGGACTCCGCATCGAAGTTCGCGAAGTGAGTCACGCCCAGGCCATGGGCGCAACTCATGAAGAGATCGTCGTCACGCCGTCGCGCGACGGTTACCAATCCTCCAACTGAGAACACCCCATGGGCGCCAATTCGAAGACCGTGTACGGAGCCGATGGCTCTACTTCCCTCCTGAGCTTCTACCCCGAAAAGCTCACCGTCATCATTGATCCGGCGCATCCGCTGTACGACGAGCGCCACAAGCTCCCGTATGACGAGGCTACCGTCCTGAACATGATGGCCTTCGGCGTGCTCGAACCGATCATCGTGACGCGCGACACCGAATCCGGCGCCGTCCTGGTGGTCGACGGCCGGCAGCGTGTGAAGAACGCCACCGAGGCGAATCGCCGCCTGGCCGAACAGGGTCGCCCGTTGCTGCTGGTGCCCGCCACCACGCGCAAGGGCGACAGCCCCGCCGTCCTCATGGGCGTCATGGTGGCGACGAACCAGCTTCGCCAGGAAGACCCGCCCATGGTCATCGCCCGCAAAATGCAGAGCATGAAAAACCTGGGCGTCGATGACGCGGCCGTCGCCATCGCCTTCGGGTGCAACCCCAAGACGGTGGACGGATACCTCGCGCTGCTGGACTGCGCCAAGCCGGTGCAGAAGGCCATCGAAGGCCAGTTCATCGGCGTCACGGATGCCCGCTACCTGTCGCGTCTGACGCCGCAGCAACAGGCCGACAAGGTGGCCGAGATCATCCGCAACGTGGCCGGCAAGGAAGGCCACGCGCGCGCGAAGGCGAAGCGGGAAGTCCTCGCGAGCGCCGCGCCCGTCGGCAAGCCTTCGGCGTCGAAGATGAAGGGTCGGAGGGAGATCGCGGCCATGATCGAGAAGTTCAAGGCGGCCCCGAGCGAGCCAGCCCTGAATCACCACGTCAATTCCGGTTGGATCGCCGCCCTGGAGTGGGTTATGGGCGCGCCCGCCGAACCCGAGAAGGACACCAAGACGCGCGACCTGGTGGACGAACTGGAGGCCACCAAGTGAGCGGGCGCGGCAGGGCGCCGGCCTTTCCCGTGGAGATCACCAACCGTAGCGCATGCCCAATTGAAATTCTGGATGGCGACAGCGAGGCAATGGCCCAACCCATCGGGCCAGGCGCAACCATCAGCTTCACCGGCATGAACGAACGCACGTACATCGCTACGCGCGCCATGCAAGGTATGTGCACCGGAGCGCCCTGGCCCGACAACCACGATAGCGCCGAGATCGCACGTAGGGCTGTCCACTTGGCGGACTGCCTCATCGAAGAATTGAACAAGCCCGCCAATATCGGCGGCGGCGGAACCGGCTGAAAGATTGCCTCCCTCGGCTGCATCGCGCAGCCTTCGCCCGCACGCTACGGCCTGCGGGCGCTTTTCGTTGTTACAAAAGATCGGTTGACCGAAGTTCGGTAAACCGAATATAGTAGAGCCATCGAACAACGCACCGGAGATCGAACATGAGCAAGCGCCAACAGTCCCTCGCCCACAATGCCGCCGCCGTCCTGGAGTGGCGCGCGAAGGGCTGGGGCGAACAAAGCATCAATCGCATGCTGATCTGTTCGCTGGAACTCACGCGGAGCTGCCATCCGAAGCCGGCCGCCGACGCAGTGATCGTCCTCGAAATTGCCAACGGTCAGCGGTGCGCATGATCGCCGCCCTCTACGTCGAGACGGAAGGGGCCTATTTCGGGCTCGGGGATGTCCAGCCATGGGATGAGGCCAGGGACGCCCGAAAAGCCTGGGGAATCGGGCCTGCCGTGGCTCACCCGCCGTGCCAGCGCTGGGGCCGGTTCTGGCACGGCAGCACGCGCAAGCCGCATCAGTTCGAACTTGGTGCCGATGGCGGATGCTTCGCCGCCGCCCATGACTACGTGCGCAAGCATGGCGGCGTGATCGAGCACCCGGCCGATTCGCTGGCGTGGCCTGCGTTCGGCATCATCAAGCCGCCGCGCTCCGGCGGCTGGGTTCCGAGCGGCGATGGCGGGTGGACGTGCTGCGTCTATCAGGGTCACTACGGGCATCCGGCGGGCAAGGCCACGTGGCTGGTCGTCTACGGCGTGCATCGCACCGCGTTGCCCGAACTGCGCTGGGGCAAGACCGAGCAGCGGATTCATCCGCGCGCGCTTGAGCTGTACGGCTACGAGAAGGCCCGTCGCGTCGGCATCATGGCGATGATGGGTGGCAAGAACAAGACACGCGACCGCAACGCTACCCCCCCCCCAATTCCGCGACGAGCTGCTGGCAATCGCGCGACTCGTGTGGGGTGCTGAATGACGGTCAGAGTCGTCATTCCGCTGAGCGGGGGAAAGGATTCGCAGGTCTGCCTAAAGTTGGCCTTGCAACAGTTCCAACCCCATGAGATCCGCGCCCTGTTCTGCGATACGAAATGGGAGCATCCCGTCACGTACGCGCACATAGAAAAGCTGCGCGATTTGTATGGGCCAATCCAAATCGACATCGTCAGCGCCGGATCTGTTCCGGAGCAAATTGCAAAGCATCGACAGTTCCCGCAGGGCGGTTCCCGCTTCTGTACCGAGGAACTAAAAATCTGGCCGGCAAAGCGCTATTACGAGGCCCTGGCGCGCATCCAGGGTTCGGCAATTCAAAACAAGCGCAAGAAGATCGCGGCATCGCAGGAGGGAGGCTTTGAAGTCTGGTACGGGATGCGATCGGCTGAAAGCGATGAGCGGCGCGACCGCTACGCGGATAAGTTGGACACCGATCTCTATCACCCTCACGAAGTGCTAGCCAAGTACCCGCAAAGGCTCGGCAAGCTGGGCGTTCGGTTCCGCCTGCCCGTCCTGGGCTGGTCGACGCCAGAAGTCTTCGATTTCCTCGGCGGCCACCCGAAGGACTCGCCTGCGTCTGAGGCTAATCCGCTTTACCAGTGGTTCGACCGATGCGGGTGCTTTCCATGCCAGGCGGCCGGGGACGCCACCATCGAGCGCGCTTACTCGTTCGATGAGGTCGGGCGCTCGCGCCGGGTGATCATCATGAAGCTGGCGCAACAGCTCAACAAGAGCCCATTTTCATCGGCCGGGGGGCAAGCGAGAAACCCTCATCAATGCGCGCTACATTGCGGAGACTGAAGAACCAAGCCGGCCACGAGCCGGCTTTTCTTTGTGCGCCGAGCTGTACGGAAACCCATGTGCATGCATACCGGAATAATGCTTGCCTATTCGGCACGATTTACGGCAGAATGCACTCATCCGCGCTGCCCTGTGGAGTTCAGAGCCCTCAAGCTCTGTCATTCAGCCCTTCAATGGGTACGGGGTGGGCAGACCCCGGAGTGACAGGCCTTGAGGGCTTTTGCATTGGCGGCGCGGATCGGTCGGGCTGGGAACGAAAGCAACGGCGGCCCGAGCTGTAGCGATACCGTGGCGTAGAGCGTGCAACATCGCGCATAGGGGTGGCGAAGACAGAGCCCCTCGCTCGCAAGTCTGTCGGGGTGATCGACGTTCCTCGCGGGCGCGTTTCATTGAAGGTTCCCCGGCTAAGGCTGGGGCTCTCTCGGAAGCCTCCAGGGACAAGAACAAACCCGACGGGGCACGGTTCTTGAATTGGAGTATTTTCTACCGGTCTTTAAGCGCCGCAGGCCCTGAGTGAAACAAGCGGAGCGGAGCGAACGCCAGCTGGCGTTCAAACACCTTGAACGATGGGGAAGTTATCCACAATGCCCAGGCTCACCAAGGAACAGAAGGCGCAAGCGCTGCTGTGCGCGATACCTGGGTGTGGACGAAAGTGGGTGACGTCGTTCTACGGGAAGCGCTGCCTGTTGCACAACGACCGCGCGCCTGCGCCGCCGCCTCAATTCCCCACCAAGCCCCCGACCCGAGCATGGGCTGACCCTGAACAGGAACCATCCGAATGACCGATACGAACGACAGCGCGCAAGGTGGAACACAGCCATTCCGGCGCGAGCTGGTATGCGAGCTGATCGCCGCCATCATGAAGCAACCGCGAACCATCGAGAGCGCCATCGAAATGACCGGCGCGCCGCTGCAAACGACCATGCTCTGGTTCGAGTCGTTGCGGGAATCCGGGCTCATCCGGATATCGGAGAGGCTTCCTCGCGTGACGTCAGAGGGCACGCGACAGCACTTCACTCGGCGCCTGGTCTGGCAATGGCAGTCCACCCCGTTCGCCGAAGCGGACATCGCGCCATGAAAGACGGGGCGCGCACCAAGGTCGTTCTCCTGGACGGAACCGTCACCGACACGTGGTCGGAAGGCTGGCGCCTCGAATGCATGCGGCGCAACGATCACGTGCAGCATGTCCTAGGGCTCCTGGGCGCCTCCAATCGCGGCCGTCGAGAAGCGTACTACGCTCAGGTCTGCAAGTTCGAGGGCGCCGAGGCCGAGAAGCGTGTTCGTGCGGCCGTTGAAAACCTATGGAAGGCCGAGCGAGCGAACCGCGAGGCGAGGGCAGCATGACGGAGGCCGTCGATACCGTCGTATCGACGCGCGAGGGTGCCAACAAGGTCGCCAATCTCGTGTATCAGCAAGCGCGGCTGTTCATCGCCGACGGCAAGCGCGTTCGCATTCGATGCGACGAGGCCAAGGACGTTCGCAGCTTGCGCCAGAACGCGTTTCTATGGGGCCACGTCTATGCGGAGATCAGCCTGCAGGCTGTGGTCTGCGGCGAACGGTGGATCTCCGAGGCGTGGCACGAACTCATGAAGCGCCAATTTCTCGGCTACCGGTACGAGGTCGTTGAACGCCTTCCGGGGCAACCGGAGATCTCCGACAAGCGCAAGAAGGTTCGCCGCGTACTGCGATCCACGTCGGAGCTATCCGTCAAAGAAATGAGCGCGTACATCGAGCAGGTTCTGGCCTGGGGCGTGACGGAGCTGGGCGTCACGTTCGAGACGATGGACTGGAACGCCTGGGAGCAACACGGGGGGCGACGATGAAGCGTGGCGCGCCGATGAGGCGAACGGGTTTCAAGCGCAAGCCCCTTCAGCCGATGGAGCGGGCAGCCACCGATCTCGCGGGCGGCGAGGTGAAGATGCGCGCCCTGCTGTCGGTCTGGCGACCGCCGGTTATCTTCGCCAGTCGCGCCGATGTCGCGCCGGTCGTTCAGCCAAAGGCCCAGGTTCTTCGGAGCGAGTCGTATCGACGATACGTCGCATCGTTCCCGTGCTTCGATTGCGGCGCCCCACCGCCAAGCCAATGCGCCCACGCGAACGAAGGTAAGGGACTGGCGATGAAGGTCTGCGACTCGCGAACCTTTCCGCTCTGCCCGGGCTGCCATGAAGCCCTGGACAACTCGCGCGGACTGACCCGCGAACAGCGGCGCGAGACGGAGCGAGCGCATGTCCAACGCATGCAGAAGATGGCGCGTGAGGCCGACCGCGAGGAAGCAAAATATTTCGCCGAAAGTGCTTGACGGATGAACTTCGGTTAACCGATACTTCGGTCAACCGATGCGAAGCGGACGGGGCGGCAGGAAGCGAGAAACGAAGCCCCGGAAACTCGCCTTTCGCAAGCATCGATATCGAACAAATGTGAAGTGACCGAATGGTGGTCGCGGGCGCGGACTGACAACCGCGTCGGCGCATAGCTGGCAATACGATCCGCCCGATCCGAGGGCGCCGGCATCGAAAGATAAGAGATCGAGGACAAGCGAACCCCATGCGCCCGTCAAGCCACGTTCGCAAAGCCCTTGGATATCCCGCCAACACGCGGGGCCTTCAAGCCTGCCGCTAGCACTATGCATGCACGTCAGAGATGACATCAAGGCGTGCGGACTGACCTGGCGGCAGGCTTGAGGGTGGGATTGTTTAGTTTGTTCTTCAGCGCCCGCAACCGCGTAAGAACTACCGTGGCGCCCACGATAGCGGCGATGACTGGTCAATGACCCTTGATCCCCCGGACATGATCAACCTGGGGGCCTTCAAGTCTGGAACTCTAGACGGCCACTCCCATGCAAACCACCAGATGCGGTGGCTAGCGGGTAGCACCGAGACGCCCGACACCGTACCGTGGACACACGGCGAGGCGGTGTCGGCGGGTTCCAGACTTGAGGGTGAAGGCGAAAGCCTGACGGAGTTCCGACCCAATAGGCGCGCAAGCCCTATGACCGTTGCGCCCCTGCCCGCGAAGAGCCGAAGCGAAAGCTGAATGGCCGTGACGCGCGGGAGGACAGCAGTACGGCCGGCACCCTCTTCTATAACCGAAGGAAACCATGAGCTACAACATCCAGGCGCGTGGCGCCACGAAAGACGAGACGAAAGCGGCGCTGGCCGCCGCGTTCGATAAGGTCATCGAAGACCAGCCTTACCACATGGTCGACAAGGCGTCCGCGCTCGCGTCGGCCGGCTCGCTGATCGACGGGCTGAACGACGAGCCGACGCACGACATCATCGTCTTCATGAACGGCAGTGTCGGGTACGTGAATAGCGCGCCGCGCTCGATGACGTGCAACGTCACGGCGTACCTGGTGGAGCGCGCGACCGACTGACGAAAACGCACGCATCGACGGACTCAACCATGAGCTACGATGTAACTTCCTCGGCGACGTGGAAACCCCATCATTCCCGGAGTTCCGCCGGGCTCGCAGGGGGCAAGCTGCGAGGGTTCATGGCGTTACGCGCGCCGACGTTCGGAATTGGCGCGCGGAAGGCAGGCTTCCAGCCCTCGAAAGAGGGTAAGGCCGGAGACGAGTCGGGGCGTCATCCGGCGCGAGCGTTTTGCATGCGTTCGACCTATGGGGCCACCCTTCACCACTGACGGAACCAGCATGCAAACCGTGACCATCGACGAAGCGCATTCCGCGCTCTATCTGGCTGACTTCGACCAGAGGCTGCAGAAAATGGCGGAACGCGCGGCCCCGGCGGCCCGCCTGGAGTCCAGCGGCTCCGATACGACTCTGAAAACCAAGTTCACGGCCGCCGCCTTCGCGGCGCGCCTGTACGCCCAGGGCCTTCGCGCCCATATCATCGACTGAGGAATCCCCATGGACGAAGAACTCGCCACGGCCATCGCTGCCGTACTGTGCCGCGTCGTCGACTACCACCACGCGCGCCAGTCGGTCGCGAACAAGCACCCAGACGACGCGCGTCACACCCTCCAGGCGGCCGAGGCGGCCGTTTCGGCGGCGCTGGTGTACGTCCCCGACGGCAACTGACGTGGACGCGGCCGAGCGCGCCAACCGGCTCCGCATCGCGGCCGGGATCCTCGGACTTTCAGAGCCTGAAGCGCTCCGCGCAATCCGCGCCATGCCCGACGAAGAACGCGCCAACCTGTCCGCAGATATCGACTGGGTGACGGCGTTCGAGTCGAACGATATTCCTGACTACCACGGGTGCCAAGGCGCCCCTTTCTGACCATGGCACGACGCGGAAGAAAGCCCCTCGGCCCTGAGGCCAAATCGGAACAGATATTCGCTCGACTGACGGTCGCGCAGAAGATCGTATGGCACGCCGCAGGCGGCGCCGCCTGGCTCCGAGCCAAGCTAGCAGAGTACCAAGCGAACGAGGCCGTATCGCCGAAACCATCGGCGCATTGCCCATTTCCATTGTCTGAGACTGCCCTCAACGCCAAGGAAACCCCATGACTTCCCAACCCCGCAACGGCGCGGCCATCGAGCTGCCGCCGCTTCCTGAGCCTGCTGCATGGCAATGGCGTAAGCGCCAGACCTGGTTTGAAGGCAAAGCCGATGAATGCCATTTTTGGTCGGAGTGGGAGGCACTACAGCCGCCCTACATGGACGCGCGTGATCTTGCGATTTCCGACCCGGAGAACTACCAACTCCGTTCGAACTTCACCGCCGACCAACTCCGCGAAGCCCAGCGCGCAGCAATCGCCACCCACGTCGCGAAGGCTCCTGCAGCCGGAGAAGTGGCGGAGATGCTTGCCAAAGTCGCAGACGCCTACGGCCATCTCTGGCACGTCAACAACGAACCCATGGCGCCCATTGCCTTGAGGTCGCCGGAGAAGGCCGCCTACGAGGCGCGCAAGATTCTCCGGGACATGCTGACTAACGAGCAGCGCGGCGAAGCGATCAACAAGATTGGTCGGGAGATTGAAGCCGCCACCTCCCCCGCACCCGCAGTAGCTGAGCCGGCCCACGTCGCGAAAGAGGCGCAAGGGGTGGTAGCCGTGTATGACTTTCTTAGGGCACGTAAGCGCGCGATCTATGACGCCCAAAAAGACCCAGCCACCGGCCTTGTAGGGGTCGGGCCACATCGTTCGGCGATGCTGGCGTACTCGCAAGTCATGGACGACCTTGCATCCCTCGTCGCCCCAGCATCGCCCGCAGAGCCGAGCGAGCCCGACATGCGCGCAATCTGCGAGGCGCTGGGCTTCGACCCGACCAACCACCACAACGCCGCGAAGTGCCCGTACTGCCGCCCCGCGCCGGTGGCTGTGACGAGGGAGCCGCTGACGGATGACGATATTTGGATGATTCGCAACCAGGCCATGCAGGAAGTGAGCGGCGATCAAGCTCAGGCCGTGTTCATCGTCCGATCCATCGAGGCCCACCACGGCATCGCCGCTTCTCCTGCAGGCGCTGAAGGGGCGGGGTCGTGAGCCGCCGTCGAATTGACCCTTGGCTTTTGACTGCGGCGCTGGCCTACGCGGCAAACATCATCGGCTGGGCACTTTACTTCATTCTGAAAGCGATCCATGACTGATAACCACATCGAGGCGATGCGACTGGCTGATGAGGCGCTCGCCGACTTGGCTTTGATCGTGAACCAAGAAATCGGCCATGCCCGAGCGATACAGGCTGCGCGCGTGAAGGACGCCATCAACCGCCTCCGCGACCTCGCATCCAGCACTCGTGGGGACGAAGCAAAGGGCGAGGTGGTGGCGTGGATGCACCCTGAAGACGGTCGGGTGATTCCAGCCGCGACGATGAACGGCGCCAGGAAGGACGGTGGCGCGATGCTGTCATCCCTCCGCGGCCATACCGTCCCGCTGGTGCGCGCCACCCCATCCACGCCCATCGGGCATCGGCAATTCCCGGCCGGCCCGGATCGCTTCACGCAGAATCAGTGCGCGATCACCGCCAAGAACGAGCAGCCATGAGTCTCAGCCTCCGCAAGCACAAGCGCCGCGCCTGCGCCGGCATGGCGCGCAGATCCATTGCATTCCGGCCGGATTACTCCGTTCTTCGCTGGGCAAACCTATTCCTGGAATTCCCGCGCGTCCTCGTGTGCTGCGACTTCGGGATTCCCCAGCCGGCGCGTGAAGGGGTCAAGGGCTGGCTTCGATCCTGCGACAGCCGCACATCATGAGCAGCAAGCGAGCTATCCGCCGCCGCTCGTGCTCGGGCAAGGTGCGCCACACCTCCCAGGCGAACGCCGAAGTAGCGCGCCGCGTGATGATCCGGGCTGGCCGCGCCGCGCCGGGCACGCTCAACGCCTACCGCTGCCAGTTCTGCGGTGGCTACCACGTCGGAACGCGGCCTGGATCCGGCGGCCTCCGTCCCGCCTGATGGCTCGCTCGAACGCCCCCTGTTGCTGCTGGCGCTGCTGCTCAGGGATGACGCACGTCCAGGCCGCCGGCCGGCTGATCGACTTACACGACAAGCCGCCCAGCTTCAACGATCAACGCGCCGTAGAGGGCCACAAGGCCGGATACGGATCCCAGCTCGCCGCCGAGCGCGATCGCGCCAAGTTCACCCGCAAGCGCAAATGAGCCTCAGGATCCAGCCGATCACCCTTCGCGAGGCCTGCGCGTTCGTTGAAGCCAACCACCGCCACAATCGGCCGCCGCGTGGTTGGAAGTTCGGTTGTGGGGTCTATGACGACTGGAGGCTGGTCGGGGTGGCGACAGCAGGTCGGCCAGTCGCCCGCCTGCTGGATGATGGCGTCACGCTGGAGGTTAACCGCACATGCACCGATGGCACCCGCAACGCCAATTCGATGCTATACGGGGCGATCTGGCGCGCCGGGAAGGCGCTCGGATACCTGCGCTGTATCACGTACACCCAGGGAGACGAGGATGGCGCCAGCCTCCGCGCCGCCGGGTTCGTCAGGGTCGCCGAGATCGAGGCCGCCCCGGGATGGAATCGCCCCGGCAGACCGCGATCCGAGATCGGATCCGGCGGCGTGAAGCGCCAGCGGTGGGAGATCCGCGCCGCTGAATGGCGTCCTGCTCCGCCTCCGCCGCCATTGGAGTGCGATGTGGACGATCTGGTGGCGCAATGATGCATCCATGCCCCGTGGAGCGCCCCCAAGCCGGATGGGCGGGCCGCCAAGGCTTCACCACAACGTCGCACGCATGGCCGGAGGGTGCGCGGGGCTCCGCGCTCGTCTGCATCCACTGCGGGCAAACCCCAACCCAAGCCGGCAGCAACGAGCATGCCATGGTGTCCCCTGGGGCGCCCAGAGAACCCGGAAGATGGGAGAACGTCACCTCCGCATTGTTGAGCCAGGGCGAGTTTCAGGCAGAATAACGAAAATGGGACGGCCATCGAAACTTACTCCGGAACAATGGGCGATGCTAGGCCAGCGAATGCTTGCCGGCGAAGCGGTCACTGACTTGTGCAAAGAGTTCGGCATCTCCGCTGCGGCCGTTTCGAAAAAATTCGGTAAAGAAAAAGAGATTGCGAAACAGGCTGGGCAGGAGCTGGCACGCGCGCAACTGGCCGTCCAGGCTCTGCCGCCGCCGGCCAGGCGGGCCGCGACTTTGTTGGCTGACAAATTGGTGTCGATCTCGGAGAAGATGGCCGACGGCGCCGAGCACGCAGCGGCCACGTTCCTCGGGCTCAAGTCGATGGCGAACGCCCAGTTCCTCAAGATAGATCCGGTGAACCCGATCACGGACGCGGACTCGCTGCTGGCGTTCAAGACCCTTGCGGCGCTCACCGAGCTTGCGAACAAGGTGGCCGTGTCGCCAATGAACCTCCTGGCGGCGAACAAGGAAGCCTTCCGCCATGGCGACAGCGAGGGGGCCGGGGTGATCCGGCTGGTGAATGATCCGGACAGCGACTAGCGACGTCCGGGTCGAGTTCGTCAAGTTCCACGACGATCAGCGCCGGGTCTACCGATCCTTCAAGCACCATCGCCGGGCGCGAATCGTCCTGCGCGCGGGGCGCCGGTACGGGAAGACGACCCTACTGGAGCAGCTCGCGGCCAAGTGGGCGCTTAACGGCGAAAAGGTCGGATGGTTCTCGCCGAATTACAAGCTGCTGTTGCCGTCGTTCAAGCGGATAGCGAAGCTGCTGAAAGGCTGCATTGCCCACAAGTCCAAGACGGAAGCCATCATCGAGCTAGTGCCGACCGATGGGCGCCTGGAGGGCGGCTCTATCGAGTTCTGGACGCTCAACGACGAGGACGCGGGGCGCTCGCGCCATTACCATCGCGTCATCATCGACGAGGCCGGGCTGGTACTGAAGGGCCTAAAGGACATTTTCGAGCAGGCCATCGAGCCGACACTGCTCGACCACGGTGGATCCTGCTACATGGCAGGCACGCCCAAAGGCGTCAGCGAGGAATCGTTTTTCTACCTCGCGTGCACGTCGCTCAACGTGGCCGAAGATCCGGAGCGCGGCGTATGGACGGAGTTCCACGTCCCAACCCAGGCGAACCCGTTCCTCAACGCCGATGCCATCGCCGACCTGGAGCGCAAGACGGAGCCCCTGGTCTACCGGCAGGAGTACAAGGCCGAATTCATCGACTGGCGAGGGCATGCGTTCTTCGGGCTCGATAAGTGGCTGGACGCGGACGGAAAGGCCGTCCCGTACCCGTCAAAGTGCGATTCGGTGTTCTGCATCATCGACTCGGCCGTGAAAGACGGGAAGGAGCACGACGGAACGGGCGTCACCTACTTTGCGCGCACCAAGCATGCCGGCATTCCGCTGGTGATCCTCGATTGGGACATCATCCAGATAAAGGGCGCGATCCTGGAAGAGTGGTTGCCTTCGGTCTATAAACGACTGAAGGAGCTTGCCGAGGCGTGCGGAGCCCGCGTCGGCGCCATCCCGCCGTACATCGAAGACAAGGCCTCCGGAACGATCCTCTTGCAACAGGCGGCCCGACGCGGGTGGCCGGCGCATCCGATCCGCACCGACCTCGTGGACGCCGGCAAGGACGGCCGAGCCTTCATGGCCTCCGGCCCGCACCATCGCGGAGAAATCAAGATCAGCGAATATGCGTTCAACAAGCGCGTTCGATTCAAGGGCGTTGAGAAAAACCACCTCGTCGCCCAAGTGATGAGCTATCGCATCGGCGACAAGGATGCGCCAAAGCGTGCTGATGACCTGTATGACACCTACGTCTACGGCGTGAGTACGGCCCTGGGCGATGCCAAAGGCCATTGAGGCCGACCAGCGACTGAAGGACAATGCCCGGATGAGCACCATTCAAATCAGCGGAACATCCCTCGGCTCCAGCCTCCTGGAGATCATGGGGGCCGACGACTTGCAGCCGGGCAACTCGCCCAGTTACCAGGTCTGCAAACAGATTTGGGCATGCCACCCCATGGGCGGGAAGCTGGTCGAAAAGCCCGTTGCGCTGGCCCTCGGCCAGAAGCGCAAGATCAACGTTCCGTGCGCGCTGGAGGAACGCCTCGTGAAGGCTCACGAGGAAGTCTGGGAGCGCCTCCAATGCACCCGATACATTTCCGACCTTGCGCACGTCTCGCGCGCATACGGCGTTGGCGCGCTGGCCTATGGCTTCCCCGGCTTCCCGACGGACGAGGCCATCGACCCGTTCAGGCTGTCGAAGATGAGCGGCCTGTATTTCAACGTTCTCGACCCGCTGAACACGGCCGGCTCGATGGTGACGAATCAGGATCCGAACGCGCCTGATTTCCAGAAGGCGTTCAAGGCGATCACCGCCGCCGGCCAGCCGTATGACCATTCCCGGACGACAACGCTGTTCAACGGAACGGCGATCTATCTCGACTATCAGTCGTCTGCGTTCAGCTTCTCGGGCCGATCGATCTTCCTTCGTGCGCTGTACCCTCTGAAGTCGTTCCTTCAGTCGATGCAAGTGGACGACATGGTCAGCCTCAAGGCGGGCCTTCTCATCGCCAAGGTTCAGCAGAACGGCAGCACCGTCGACGCTCTCATGGAGTACGCCACCGGCAAGAAGCGTGATTTCGTGAAGGAAGGGCGAACGGGTCAAGTGCTGTCCATCGGCCCTGACGAGTCGATTGAATCGATTGACCTTCAGAACATCGACGGCGCCATGAGCGTGGCGCGGGACAACATCATCGCCAACATTGCGAGCGCCTCCGACGTGCCCGCCATCCTCCTGAAAGATGAGAGCTTCGCCAAGGGCTTGGCAAGCGGCGAACAGGACATGGTCGCGGTCGTCCAGTACATCGACGGCATTCGCGAACAGCTCGCGCCGGCCCACGCCTACATGGATCGGATCTGCCGCTATATCGCCTGGAACGAAGAGTTCTTCCAGGCCCTCCAGAACGAGTTCCCAGGCGAGCTGGGCGGCCAGAGCTATCACGCCTGGTTCTACCGCATGTGCGACCTGTTCTCGGCCGAGTGGCCGTCGCTCATCAAGACGAGCGACACGGAGGTGGTGGATCGCAACGCGAAGAAACTCAAGGCGATGTCCGACCTGTTCAAGGTGCTCGCGCCGGGCCTCGACCCCATGAACGGCGCCAAGCTGCGCACGTGGATCGCGGACGCCGTGAACGACATGCCCGAGGTGTTCACGAACATGCTGGTATTCGACCCGGTGGCGTTCGAGGAATACGAGCCGCCGCAACCCGTGGGCATGCCGGGCGACGAAGAGGGCGGGGAAGGCGATGGCGACTAAGGCGCCGACGTTCTACGAAGAGGTAACGGCCGCCGTCAACCACTTCAAGCAATGGGGATTCCGGTCGCAGGCGGAACTCGACTCGTGGACGGCCCGCATTCGTCGCTCGGCCCTGCTGCAGCTCAAGACGCCCGAACAGATCGACCGCGAAATGCGGGCGATGCTGACCGACCGATATCGCGCGCTCGTCACGCGCGGCGGCCTGCGCGCGAAGATGCCGGAGGTATCGCGGATGGGTCTGGAGCGCGTGAAGCCCAAGCTCCGCAAGGAACTCGACCGCCGAATCATGGCGAGCGCGAACCTGATCAAGTTGAACCGCCAGCAGGCCGTCGACAAGACATTGCAGCGCTTCCAGGGTTGGGCGACGTCGATTCCGGAGGGCGGCTCGCGCGCGGTCGACGTGAAGCCGGTGAAAGACGACATCCGCAAGTCCATCGGACAAATGGATTTCGTCGAGCGCCGCGTCTCCATCGACCAGTCGCACAAGCTCGTCGCCACGATCCAGGACATCACGGCAACCGAAAACGGCGCGCTCGCGGTCAGGTGGAATTCCCCGTGGCTCCGGCCGGGGTACGACTTTCGCAAGGATCACAAGGAACGCGACCAGAAGGTCTATGCAATCAGGGGGAACGAGGCGTTGGAAAAGGGCCTCATGAAGGCCGGAGACGCCGGGTATTACGACGAAATCACGAACGTAGGTGAAGAGGTGTTTTGCTCGTGCTGGGCCACCTATATCTTTGCCCTGCGCAAGCTGCCGCCCGACATGTTGACGAAGAAAGGCGCATACGCGCTCCCGGTGGCCGCCAAGGCTGAGCAATAATCGCGGCCATGCCCTCGCCCGTTGAACCTCAAGCCCCGATTGCGCCGCACGCTGGCCCGCTCGGTCGCGCGGCCGGAATCCTGTTCCTGACGCCGGAAGGCGAGACGCTCCTTCTCCTGCGCGGCGACGGCGGCGATTTCCCGCGCCACTGGGGATTCCCGGGCGGCCACCTGGAGGAAGGCGAGACGGACGAACAGGCGGCGCGCCGCGAGGCCCTGGAAGAAACCGGGTTCGCGTACGACGGCCCGCTGGAGTTCCTGACCTCGAACGGTCAGTTCGCAACCTTCATCGCCCGCGACGTCCCGAAGTTCGACGTCAAGACGTGCGACGAGTCGATGGGATTCGTCTGGTGCAGGCCTGCCGACGCGCCGCCGCCGCTGCATCCTGGAATCACCGACGCGTTCGAAATCGCGGCGATGCATACCGAACTCGACGCCGCGCGCCTGGTGCAGCGCGGCGTCCTGCCGAGCCCGACGCAGTTCGCCAACTCCCTCCTGTTCGCCATTCGGATCACCGGCACCGGGCAGAGCTATCGGTCGAAGCTGGAAGAGCACGTATGGCGCGACCCGTCGTTGTACCTGAACGACGAGTTTTGCCAGCGCTGCAACGGCCTGCCCGTTGTCTGGCAGCACCCGGAGAAGCTGGCCCTGGATACCGTTTCCTTCGCGGAAAGCGTGATCGGGACGATCATGTTTGCCTATATCCAAGGCGATGAGGTGTGGGGCATCGCGCGCATTCTGGACGTGCCCATGGGCCTGAAGATGGCCGCCGAAGGGGCTGAATGGAGCACTTCTCCTGGAACCCTCTTCAACAAACGTTCCGGAAACGCTACAGTCGCGCTCACGGACGGGTCGAAAGCCCTGATCGAGGGTAACCCGAACCTGATCGACCATATCGCAATCTGCGAGCTGGGCGTTTGGGACAAAAATGGCCCGCCCATGGGCGTCCAAGTTGATCAACCAATCGAGGTGGAAATGACCGAAGAAGAGAAGGCGCGACTCGCTGCCGAAGAAAAGGCCAAGGCGGACGCCGCCGCTCGCGCGGACAGCGCCGGCCCTTCCCTGGGTGACATCCTGAAGGCCGTGTCCGCCCTGAGCGGCACCGTCGGCCACATGGTCGCGCGCCTCGATTCCGTCGAGAAGAACATGCCCAGCCCGTCGCTGGCCGCCGACGCCCGCAAGGACGCCGAAGAGAAGGAAGAGAAGGCCCGCAAGGACGCCGAGGAAAAGGAAAAGGCCGAGGCCAAGGCGCGCGCCGACGCCGAAGAGAAGGAGAGGGCCGACGAGAAGGCTCGCGCCGACGCCGATGCCGAGGCCAAGCGCGCCGATGCCGACGAGGCCATGATGGCCGATTGCCAGGCTCGCGCCGATTCCGTCTACCAGCAGCACGGCAAGCAAGCGCCGCGCGCGATGGCCGGCGAGAAGCCGCTGCAGTATCGCCGCCGCCTGCTGCGCCCGATGCAGGCCCATTCGACCGCCTGGAAGGACGTCGACCTCTCCGCGATCAACGACGCCGCCGCCCTGGGCAACATCGAGAGCGTGATCTACGCCGATGCCGCCCGCGCCGCCCAGTCCATCGGCGTGGACGTCGGCGACGGCCTGCGCGAGATCCGCCGCCGCAACGACAGCGGCCACAACGTCACCACGTTCGCCGGCCGGCCCGGCGCGTGGATGGCGCCCTTCAGCGCGCCCTCGCGCGCGCTCGTCCAGTTCAACAAGGGTGACAAGCAATGAGCGCCACTTCCGTTCCGTTCAACCCGGCTGCGACGACCAATCTCGCCGGCCTGTTCTCCGTCCAGGCCGCCGGCCTGTTCCAGGGCGTGTTCCTGGATGACCCGGCCGTCCGCTACCAGATGAATGGCGGCGTCCTCGCCAGCACCGAATCGCTGCCCATGTGGGGCGGCGTCGGCATCTACGAGGACATCCCCGTCGGCGGCTTCAACGCCCTGGGCAGCACCGTCGGCCGTGCCGCCGACTTCGCCCACCTCACGGGCTTTTCCGTGTTCAACCAGGAAGGCGGCTGGATCAACTCCCCGCAATCGCCGGTTCCGGTGGGCCTGCTGGGCGGCCAGGTGAACTTCTTCCGCTTCGGCTCGAACGCGAAGATCGTGGTTGCGTGTGACCCGGCGCTCGCGTCCCTCGACGCCGGCCTCATCACCCAGCAAGTGAGCTGGGACTACACGAACCAGAAGCTCATCGCGTACGACAGCGCCCACGCGCTGCCGGTCAAGGTGCTGTCCATCCAAACGTCCGGCTGCAAGACCGTGTCGTATGACGGCACCAGCGGAAACGCGACCTGGGCCAACAGCGCGAACGCCTGCGCGATCATCCAACTCTAAGGGAGCCCGACAATGCCCGCAATCTTTCCCGCGTACGTCGTCGCGAACCCGTCGTTCGTGATGCCGGAGATCGTCCTCCAGTACTCGCAGGCCTCCGGCTTCGCCGAGGCGCTGGCCGGCGGAACCGTCATGCCGCGCCTGGGCGAGGGCGACCTCTACGTCTACGCCAAGGCCCTGGAACTGCGCACGCAGATCGCCGCCGGCCAAACCGCTTACGAGGCGCTCCCGAGCGTCACCGTGGCGGCCCACATGGCCTCGACGCCCACGTACCTGATGCGCGCGCGCGCCGAGTACAGCCACCACGACGTCCAGCAGGCCGGCGTGTGGAGCGTGTCCCTTCCCGAGGCCCAACGCCTGGGCATGCGACAAGCCACGTTCCAGCAGACCCGCACGGCGGCGCTGTTCGGCATGGGCGGCACCAACGAAGGCATCGCCAACACGCCGGGCGCCACCGCCGTGAACCTGCCGGCCGACACCAACGGCAATACCACGATTTCGACGTACGACAACGGCCAGCTCGCTCTGTTCTTCCTGGGCCAGATCAGCGCGCTCAAGACGCGAACCATGCTGATGGGCCAGGGCGTCCGCATCAACATCCTGGCGCCTCAACGCGTCCTGGGCTCCATGGAGTACCAAGGCGTCGTTCAGCTGACGCAGTTCCAGCGCGACGGTGCGGGCGTGGCGACGACGGTCGACATGGTCAAGAACATCGCCGCGCGCCAGGGCGACACCGTGACCTTCACGGCGGATGACACCCTCATCGGCGCGGGCAGCGGCGGCGCCGACCTGATCGTCCTGAACATGCCGGAGGTGAACAAGCCGGCCACCCAGTCGAAGATCAACACCAACGCCTTCGCCGACCTGTCGCCGTCGCTGGCGGCGGCCACGCTGCAGCTTTCGGACATGGTGGCTCCGCGCGAAATCCAGTGCCCGCTCCCCGGCGGCGCGACCGACGTGGTGTCCGAAATGCGCGTGACCCCGGGCTGGACGATCCGCCCGGAAACGCTGACGCTGATCTCGGCGAACTACTGAGCGCCGGCCCACGAGGCCGAATGAGAGGAAACGCCCCGGCAAAACCGGGGCGTTTTTGCTGGGCAGTGGTGTACGATTCGAACGCATCATCAACCACCTGGAACCATCATGAGCCTGTTCGTCGCCAATGCCACCTCGCGCCGCTTCCACTTCAACTATCGCGTGCCCGAGGTGACGCGCCTTTTCGACACCTACATCGAGCCGGGGCACCAATACAAGGTTCCCCAGGACGGCCCGGACGAGATCAAGCACATCGTTCACCAGCTGACGCAGTACGGCGCGCGCCCGCGCTCGGAGATCGTCGACAAGGACTTCTCTGGCATCATCTTCGATACCAAGCCGATCAGCGTGGAAAGCATCCGCGCCGGCATGAGCGAGGTGGACGAGGCCGCCATCCAGCGCGCGCTCGACGAGCGCCAGAAGAACGTCATTGCCGCCGACCACCAAGTCGCCAAGCTCGCCCAGGAGGCGGGCACGGGCGTCGGATCCCTGACCCTGTCCGTTCAGGAGCAGGCCAAGCCCGGCGACAACCCGAACGACCTCCAAAACACCACGGTCGCGGTCGAGCGCGGGCAGCCCAAGTCCGCGCGCTCGGCGGCCGAGGCAACGAAGGCGCGCAGCCGCGCCCGCAACTGACGGACGCACATGGCCGAAACCACGCCCTCGCTTGAAGGCTTTATCGCCTTCTGCCGAAGCATCGTCGGAATCCCCGAGGATGCGATGGCCGACGATGATCCGGGGTTCCAAGACGCCCTGGACTTCGCGTTGGCGTGGATGCCCGATGTCCTCAAGTGCGCCCCTGGGCGGATGCGTCTCCTGTACGTCTCGTGCACGTACAACTGGGGCGCCTCGCTGATCCTCCAGTTCCAGCAAGACCAGGTTGGAACGGGGTTCTTCGCGGCCATGCGCGCCAAGTTCGGGACGCTCAACTTCGTCCCTGGCGTGGTGTCGTCCACGGCTGACGAAAGCACGTCCACGACGCTCACCGTTGGCAAGGCGCTGCAGAATCTGAGCTTGATGGATCTCCAGCGCGCGAAAGATCCGTTCGGGCGCCAAGCGCTGTCGATCCTGATGCAGTTCGGGCCGAACGTGTGGGGGGTTTCGTGACCGTCCTTCACCTTGGCGTCGTCGACCTTCCGCACCCTGGCGGCGAGAAGTCGGGCCTGACCACGGGCGACCTGGCCGAGATCCTGGAGGGGAAATATGGCCTCTATTCGTCGTTCGTGGAGGACGAGGCTGAAATGATCGCGGGCGCCGTCACGGAGTCGCTCGGGGACGCCGTGGACAACATCCTCGCGGGCCTGACTCCTTCAGCCAACCCCTTCGCGGCGGCCGAACAGGAAGTTCGACAGCAGTTCATCAACTTCCTGGACACCCGGCAAATCGAATCGCTGGGCATTCCCGGCGTGCCGACGCAAGCCGCGCTTGATGGCGTGAACCACCGCCGAGGCAAGGTCGGGCATGGCCCGCGCCGCCCATCCTTCATCGACACCGGAACGCTTCGCATTGCGACGGCAGCCTGGGTGGATCCTGACTGATGCCCGGACTTCTCGACGAAACCGCATCCGCCGCGCCATCGGGCATGGCGTCCGATCTCATCGCGGGCATTCAGCAGCTCTCGGCGGATCAGCAATTCACGTTCACGCGATACACGCGGCTGGTCTTGCCGGCCGACGGATTCGTGTTCTTCGCGCCGGCCTCGGCCGTCTCGCAGGACACGGACATTCCGTTCTGCTTCTCGACGAACGGTAGCCTTCACGTGACGCAGACCTTCCAGCAGGAGCCGGAAGCGAACTACGCCCGCCAGGACATCACCTTCACCACCAAGGCGCAGGCGCTGGAGTTCTCGCAAGTCGCCCCCGATTCGCTATGGGTGCTGACGATCCCGAACGGATCCCTCGTGGCCTTCAGCGGGCAGCGCGGCCGGTTCGATCAGGCCGGGATTTGGCACTACTCGGGCAAGGCCCTGTTGCCCTTTGAGCAAACCCAGTTCATCGAGAGCGCGGCCGATGTTCTGCCCGACTCGCGCGTGGTGTCGAACTCGCTGCCGATATGGATGGCGATGTCCACCGACGACCTGCCGGTGTATCCGTCGTTCCTGGTTCCAAGGAACGCCATTCCGCCCTATGTCGCTGTCGACATCAAGGGGACGGAAGGCATCGCAGTCGCGCCTTACCTGGGGCCGGACGACAGTCAGACCCAGTTGGCGACCGAGGTGGCTCGCTTCACGTTCTACGGCCTTCGCAACGATCAGGCGCTCGACTTCCAGAAACTTCTCCTGGACAATTCATTCATCGGCGTCTATGGGGTTATGAACATCCCCGTCCCCGTCGATGGAAAGAGGGCGCAAAGCGACTTCGGAATCATCGCCCAGGAAAAGGCGATGGATTTGCAGATCAACTATCACCAGGCGCGAGCCCGTGATATTGCCCGCAAGCTGATCTCGTCCGCGTTCATCACGATCACCCCAGCGTAAAGGAAACGCACCATGCCGCAAGGCCCTCTCCAAGTCTCCGCCTCCGTCAAGCCCAACGGCTCCGGCAAGTCTGGCGCCCCGATGCAGCTGGACGCCGCTGGCGCGCTCCTGACGGGCAAGGGCAACAACACGGCCCTGAACATCACCGCCGAGGCGGCCACCGTGGTCGACGCCGCCGCGCGCCGAATCTGCAAGGTGATCGTCAACACCGCCGCCAGCGCGGCCGGCGGCATCTACGATTCGGGCACCACGGGCAACGTGAACGCCGCGCATCTCGTGTTCGCGATCCCGCAGACCGCCGGTATCTACGACGTGGACATGCCGCTCTCTGCCGGCCTGGCGATCATCGTCGGCACCGGTGGCGTGGTGTCCCTGAGCTACCAGAAGTAAGCCAAGGGGGCTGAATGTCCAACGCCATCATTGTCGTCAACGTCTCGCAGCAACTGGCGTCCTCGCCGGATACGCTGCTGAAGACGGGGGCGCTCGTCTCCCAGGGGGCCACCACGCTCGCGGCGAACGCGTCGTCGCTGCTGACCGAGGCCGCCGACCTTACCCCGCTGCTTCGCACG
>OUNM010935367.1_pt1 | contig 49058 bp, 28 predicted proteins | sample 1769961 | NCBI WGS metagenome assembly OUNM01 (sample SAMEA3914820, study PRJEB12502) | metagenome | biome: forest; material: soil | place: USA | collected 2012-03-12 | depth 0.3 m
AGGCAGACTGGCGCCATTTTCTGACAAACTCGGACGGACCGGTGCCTTAACTGGGGGTCCCAGGGTGCTACGCCACGCCCCTGCCAAGCCTGTTTGGGGGCTACCTTGGGCGCCGGCGCCGGGCTGGGTAATCTGCGACGCAAGGGAGGAGAACTCGCTAACAGCTTCCAGGTGGACGCCGTGTACCGCTCGCTGGGCCTCGTGGTAGCAGCGTGCTGAGACGGAGGGGGGGTGGAAAATAGCAGCCAGGGACCGCAACACCCCAGCGCCAAACCCACGCCCCAGCTTCGCCCACTCTCAGTTCAGTCCACTTCCGCTTGGTCGCCCAGCAGGTTGGGATAACTTAAATCTCAGCTCCCTCGTTGGCTCTGCGCTCTTTTGTTTTTGCTCTCACCCAACGGCCAACATTCCTTTCTTGATTGCGCTCAGTGAGCCCACCTTCATTTTCGCAGTACCGACTCTGTCACAAACACAAACAAAAATCATCGCACTCGCAAGAAGCTTCTCTTGCTCTCCAATCATTCAACCTCGACAGGCTCGGACCACACACCAGCAAAGCAACGCTGCAGCACCCATTGATATTTCGGCCCCTTGAACGCGTTTAGCCACCATGAAGTCCGCCGTCTTTGCCGCCAGTCTGCTGGCCTCGCTCGTCGTTGCCCAGCCCCACGGCCATGGTCACAGCCATCTGCACCGCAGGAAGGAGCACGGTCACCACAACAAACGCGGTGTGGTTGTCGAGGTGGTGACCACGACCGTCTATGAGACCGTCACCGCCATCGTCGACGACAGCACCACCGAGTTGATCATGCCCAGCACCAAGCCGGCCACCACGACGTCTACAACCCCGACGGTCCCCAGCCCCAGCCCTGGCCAATTCTTCGAGCATCCCGACACGAGCTCTTCCGCCGCCGCCGCCGCGCCCACTTCGCAGTCTCCTCCGGCGGTGCAGCAAGCTCCTTCGCCGTATGTTTCCCCCATCAATACACGGACCGTCCCGAGTTTTTGAACTGACATTACTCCCATGTATAGTCCTGTGGTTGAGCCTGCTGCGGTCCCGACCACCACTACCAGCGCCGCCGCGCCTGCCACCACCACCACCACCGGCAGCGGCAGCGGCAGTAGCAGCGGTAGCGGCAGCGGCTCGCCGTCCTACAGCGGCTCGCTCACCTACTTCGCGTTGGGCATGGGCTCGTGCGGCATTGACGACGGCGGCATGGACAACAAGGCCAACATTGTTGCCGTCTCGGCCGCGTTGATGGGCGCCCAGTCCAACGGCAACCCCATGTGCGGCAAGACCATCACCATCAAGGCCAACGGCAAGACCGCCCAGGCCCTGGTCCACGACAAGTGCCCGAGCTGCGCTCTCGGCGACGTCGATGCCTCCGAACAGCTGTTCCTCCAACTGTTTGGTTCGCTCGATGTCGGCCGCGGCAGCATCGAGTGGTGGTTCAACTAAGGCGTTGGCGCACCGCCGGTCGTTCGTGGATGGGGTTGACCCCGCAGTCGGAACAAATGGCGAGCCCGTGTTTGGACGATTCATCCACAAACCCCCCCTTTTCCGGCGTTATGATGTGATGCCAGTTTCACTTCTTTGACAAGTTGTTTACCCGTCATCCAAATATTTTTTTGGGCCGGGCTATATACCCCCTTTGGAGAGTATCCATGGAAACTACGGGCGCTTGGGATTTGGCGAAGCTCCGGGTTTGGAGCCGGGAAATGGGACAGGGCGCCATAGAGATCTTGCCCGGCTGATAGACTTCATCTTCTTTTGGACATACTTTCGGGGCAACCCGGGTTTTTGAAATTGACTTGGTTGTCCTGTCACTCATCTTGATCTGCGGTGATCACTTGACCCGTGATCTGCAATGCATGGTCCAATCAATGCATGGGCTTGCGAGGTGGTTTAGAGTCAGGTCTAACACTTTAGAGCATAACCTGCTGTGAACTGCTCACAGCACATCATACCCACTCTCGAGCCACTCTCACCAGCGACCAAAAACTAACCTCAGCCATCTCTTCTCACCGATTCAGACTCAACAAGCCTTCGATATACCTCCTCGTATCTATCCCAATTCCCTGCGCCAGCCGACTCGCACCGTCCGCCCACCCGCCCGCAGCACCACCACTACCATTACCACCAACAACGTACGAAGCACTGACGCCCCGAATCCCGCCCCCGCCGTTGTCGCTCGCCCGCCGGACGAGGAAAATCTCCTTGCCACCCACCACTGGCGGCACCTTCCGACTACCTGTTCCATCGTCGTCGGCAGTCCAGCCGCCGCCCTTCGTTTCGTCGTCGTCATTATCATCACCCGCATCAGACCCAGGAAAGGAGCGACTGCTCTCTCTCGCGGCAGCGGCAGCGACTGCGGCGCCCGGATCGAGGACCCTGTTCCAAACAACCCACCATCCGCGACTGGTCTTGCAGGTCCGCTCCAGGGCGGAGGGGTCGGCCCGTGTGCCGGTGACCATGCCCAGGAGTTGGTTGTGCGTGTTGAGGGTTTCGACGCGGGTCCATGCCAGCGGGGAGGGCGGTGGCGGTGGTAGGGTGCCGTCGAGGGGAGGGAGTGGCGGATCGGGGATGTTGGGGATTGTGGAGTGGATTGTAAGGGTCTGGGGGTCAAAAACTAGGTCGTAGATTTCGCTTTTTGTCGGGGACTTGGCCGGGCCTGGGCCGAGGTTGGGCTTCTCGGGGCGGTAGGCGGTGGAGGTAAGGAGAGGTTTGTGAAGGGGCGCGAGTTGGGTTTGGAGGGTCTGGGAGAACGTTTCCCAGGGTGGTGGAATGGTGTCGGAGCGGAAGAGAAGGATGTGGATGAATGGTCTGTGGACGTAGATGACGGGCCGGAGGTTTGCTGTTGTTGGTTTGTTCTGGTCAAGGGTGTCCGGACTTGGATTAGGCGGGCCAACGAGGTTCCCATCTTGACCGACTTGGTCTTCGAGCTCGACTGTGATCGTCCGTGGTCTTGCGGGACCTGTTTCTCCGGGAGAGTCTGGCTGATCGGGCTCCGTATGATGCTCGCCCAGACCGATCAGAAAATAACCGTCATTACTGCGGCCTATGGTAACAGACTGCTGGACCGTTTCTCCTTCTGCGGTATCGGCTGGGTTTGTCATCGTAGGTTTGTCGCCGGCGCTCGGGTTTGTTGTTGGGTTGGGAGTTCCCAGTGACCAGTAGGTGCCATATCCGAGCTTGAGATAGTTGAACATCTTGTCCATCCCGCCACCTGCTGCCTCAGCCTCCGCCGAGGCAGTTTCGACAGCAGGGCTAGTCTGCGAACTTTGATCTTGAGCCTGGACATCTCCGGTTATTTGCGACTCACCCGCGTTTGGGTCGCTTTTTGCTTGCCCTCGCTCATCGCCAGCTGCTGGGGATGGCTGGACAACTCCTGATTTTTTGCCAGCTGTTCGCCTTTTTTTCGTCCGCGAGCCGATCCCGGGAGATTTGTTAGCCACACCATAAGCACCCTCGCCCCATGCATAAATGTCCTCCATCCAACCCACCACTACCCGGAGCGATCGTCGGGAGAGCGCGCCGGTGCCCAAGAACACGGCTCCATCCTCAGAACCCACCTCATTCCCCAAACCCAGCCACCCTTCATCTTTCACGACCACCCCCTTCCCCATTCTCGGTTCCACCTGCGCTGAACCATACCTCCCCACGGCCACGTCCACCAGCCCCTCGACGCGGTCAACGAGCCCCTCGAGAACCTCCCTCTCGCCGCTGCCCCTGTCCTCCTCGCCAACGCCCATGCCCAGCTCGCCACAGGCGGCAATCTTGATACCGCCAAAGACGCTGGAGGCCGGGTTGCCGTGCAGGAGGACATTCCAGGTGGAGAGAAACTGGTCCCAGTAGCGGCTCAGCAGGGCGGTAAACTGGGGCCGCGGGACGGAAGCGAACAACGACGAGAGGGAGGGGCCGTGATGGAGGAGGAATAGGGAGTGAGCGCGGAGGAGGTCTTGTAGGAGTAGCACCGCCGGCTTGACTTCGCGGGACGAGTACTCGTATTCTGGCGCTGGTGGGGGGGATGGAGCGGAAGTAGAACTGCCGGGACCAGAGGTAACCGAGCCAAGAGGCGTCTTGGTTGGTGAGAGGGGTAGGCGAGTGAGATCGACGGACTGAGGGGTGTGTTCTCGGTCAGCAGTGTCCAAGACGCAGGAAGGGCAGGTTTAATCTCACGGCGAGAACCCACCAGCCAGGCTCGAGCTCATGCAACGCGACGCGGCTGCGCTCCGTGTCAATCGAATCGACGGCTTGGCCGTCGGAGAAGCTCCGGCCAAACTCGACCATGCCCTGGGCGAGGCCGATCTGCCTAAGGCGTTCGTTGCGCTCCTCCCTGGAGACGGTGTCGGCGGGGCGTCGATCCTTGGCGGAGCGGTGACGGCGGCTCCTGGGGCCGGGCTGGGTGCTAGGAGAGGCAAAGTAGACGATCTGGTCGTGGACCGTCTCGTCGGTTTTGCCGAACCCGGGATTGTAGAGCGCCAGGAAGCCGAGCTGGGCCGGCACGATGCCTGATGCCAGTGCGTTGGCCATGCTGGACAGTGCCAGGCATGCCACCTGTCTTGCTGTTTGTTTTCTTTTCCTCTCTTCTTTTTTCTTTCTTCTCCACCCGCTCTCTTTGGAAATGAGACGAATGGATGATGAATGAAGGATGGAGGATGAGCAGAGTGGATGGCGGGTGAGCTTGTCCAAGTTGTCAAGTGCTGGATTGCTCGATTGGGAAACCTCCCCGCTTTGAGTGGGAGAAATTGTTAGGACAATCAATGAATGACGAGGTCAAATAGTTGATGACATTGACTCTAGAGACCACCAGCTCGGCACAACAATGCATAATCTGACGGCTAATTGCAGGTTCGTATGTTGGTACATCTCTTTCTAGAGTCTAGTATCGTTCGTCTACTATTGTACAAAATATGTTCAGAGTATCTGTACATGGGCATAGCAGCCCTGGAAGCCTTCCACACCGTGTTTGGCTTCTTTCTCCCCGTCTGGGGAGACTCCAAGCTACAAATGTACCTCGGGTTATTCAAAAAGTAGCTGTCCGTCCATAACTGTTCGCTTCCCAGATGGGCAGGTGGCCGTCTTTGGCGGAATCCTGGGTTATTTCAGTCCCTACGTCTCCTTTGGGGCCGAAGACAGATCATTCGATGTGTCTGTCGCGTTAACGCCTTCGTCTTGCTGAAGATCATCGTGCTCTTCTCCTCTCGTCGGGCGATTTGGCCTTGGACTTGGGAATTTGTCGCCGCCTCTTGCAACTATTGAATGCTCCTTTGAGGTATGCGGCTCCGCGCTCTTCACTGGCTGTCCCGTGCATCATCCTCTCTTCCACTGGTCTCTTCTTCCCAAAGGTCGTGTTTATCGTTGCCGTTTTCCCCCCGTGGACCAAGTGGCGGCCTCCCTATCCACGAGCCAAAAGCCGGTCTGGACATCGGTTCGATCGTGGGCTCCTCTGGCTGGGACATTGAGTCCCTTTGCGCGGCGAATCTGGGATCCGGCTGTACCGCATGGATATCGTCTGGCCTCGCACCGTTGTGTTGTTGACTGTTCTCACCCAGCTCGGTGAACTCGACAGCCGGTTCCGGCCTCAGCGACTCGTCCTGCCCTTTTGTCCTTGTCTCCAAGTCATTGCTCCCGGCCACCGCGCCCCACTCTTCTTGCAGGACATCGTCGCCGGCCTGCTCCGCGCTTTCCGACGTCAGCATCGTCTTCAAGGGTAGCTCCACGGGGAGAAGGTCGACGGGCACCCCGTGGCGCACCTCCCCCACGCCTTGGTTCGCCAGTTTGTCCAGGCGATGGTCGCGGTCGAGCGCCGCTTGTAGGAAGGTGCCGAAGCGGATGTCGGGCGAACACCGCTGGCCGTTAACGTACATCCATCGGGTGAAGGTGGGGTACAGTTTTTGAACACTCTGTCGCTTGAGACGCCTTGCGCTGTCGTCCTCCGCTTTCTTGCCCCTGTCGCTACCGGGTTCCTTCTTCCCCTCGGCATCCGCAATGTCGGCAAAACGAGAACGCGTGCGTTGCTTCCCGGGAGAACAGGTATGTGGTGCTTCACAAGAGGCGTTCTGAGAGCCCGGATCCTCCTCGCCGTTTGTTCTTACGGCGGCCGTGATCTGCGCCGTGTCACCGACAGCTTTCTGGTAGTCCCACAGTAATAGGTGTCTGACAAACTGGGCCTTGGTGATTCTGCACTGCACCGGGTCCTCCCACAAGCGACGGACCCGAGTGGTGAGCGTTGAGACTTCACGTCCCCCCTCAGCTCCGCGCCTGAGCAGGCTCCAGCCGCGAGCGTGGGAGCGGTCGGTCATCAGCTCGACCAAGTGAGCGTACCGCCAAACGGCGCCGAAGAGATGGGGCCTGGACGTGTGCCGCGCCAGCTCAAGGAGCAACTGCATCGTGTGTTGATTGGCTACCGTGGGGCCTTGCTCGTCAAACATGCGAATGACTTCAACCGCGAATAGGACCTTGCGCTGATATTTGCAGCGCGCGAGGATCGTGTTGAGCGACATGGTGTCTGGCTTGCTATCTGGGTTTGCCCACATGTGCCGGAGAAGCTTCTTCAGATCGTCGAACTTGCCATGTCGTGCCAGGATGTTTAGATATTTGTTGGCTGCAGTCCGCGTAAGGCGCCACTCTGGGCCGTAGAGCTCTCGCAGACCGGCCAGGAAGGAGTCGGTGTCCTGGCCCAGTTGGACTGCGCGATAGGCGTCCTGCTCGCCCATTGCGGCTGCCACGCTGTTCACCGCATGGGGATTAGATAGGAGGCCCTTGGTGAACATCGATTGAAGGATGTATCGCCTCACTTCTTCAGCTTCGATAATGCGGAGAAAGAGAAGCCATGTCTGTGTGTCAGGCTTGAGGTTCCGAGCTAGCATGAGGTCAATCTTGACCTTGAAGGCAAGTAAGTTTTTGGACTTAGTTGCTGTGTTGGCCATCATGTTGAAGACCTCGGTGTCCATGGGCAGGCCCAGCGTCATGGCACGGTCAAACAAGGCTTGAGCGTGTCCGACAAAAGTTTCACCATCCTGCGTGAGATACGACAGAGCAAGCTTGAAGGCCGGGCTGGAGACGGCAGCCGAAGCGGCTGGATCGTCGAAGGCGGCGCGCAGTTGGGCCACGACGGCGTCTTGATGACTGTCGCCTCGAATGCCACGGTACAGCTTGTCGGAAAGACCGGGCGGGAGGCTACCCATGACGAGCGCGGCAACGTACTGCTCAAAAGTCTCGAAGGTCCACTCCCGGGGGCGTGGGATCCTGTCCGCCCTCATCTTAAGGTTGTAGGGCTTGTGTGGCACCGGCGTTTTGTGTTTCAGTATTGGAGTCACCGAGACCCCAATATCGGTCACCGTGACCGACGGTGCGGCGTCGCTAAAGGGTCTCCCGCCCTGAGGACCCGTGCTGCCAGAACCTGGAAGGTTGAGAACCCTGGCTTTTGAGGTGACGCTGAGGATCTCTGTAACAGCGGCGGTCATGGCGGTTGGCGGACCGCCGAGCATGATGTAGGGATCCGCATTCGCTTGCTCAGGGGGCTGATACAGCGTGATGCTACAACGCCTAACCCTCGATTTGATGTTCCACAGATTGCGTTGGGAATCGGACAAGAGAAGCTGGAGCGAATCCCGCGGTATGGTGACCTTGATTGCGTCCCGATGTGCTGTGAACTCGGGGGTCCATTTGATGAGGAGATCGAGAATGGCGCGCCAGTCGCCCGGCTGGTCACTCCAACGGCGGTCGTCGATCCGGATTTGCTGTACGAGCGCCTTGCGATTCCTATGCTTGGCTTCATGTCTCTCTTGTAGATGAGGAGGTACATCGACGGGTTTGACCAAGACCGAGTTGAATCCGCCGTGAGGGCGGAAGGGGACCTTGATGAGACGGTCGATCAACGAGGAAGACGGCGCGTCGATGCGGTCAGAGGGAGGAGAACGGCTGGTCGGACTGGCGATGCGGGCCTCGGCAGACTGGGCTTGCAAGACGGCCCCAAGGCCGAGGTGTCGCACGGTCGCATGGTTCGGCAGGGAGGATCGAGAGGGCGCAAGTCGAGGTCGGGGTTGGTGTCGGTGCAGTTGCGGGTTGAGGCGACGCAGCGGCAAGCACGCTTTCCAAGGGAGAGCGGAGCCTAGGGTCATAGCTGTCGTGAGGGCATGTCGTAGTTGGAGGCGAATTCGGTTGCCCGGTCGTCGAGCTGCACCGCTGACCACGTGTGCTCTGCAGCGGTGCCAGTGGTGTCCATCCCGATCCCGAAATTCCTCAAGTTTGGGGGAACTTTTTTTGACCCTTGCAAGGATGCGCGAATCCAGATCGGCCCGCCCAGCAGGTCCCACACCGAGACACCGGCCGCTCAGAGGCCACAATGGGTGGCTACGGCCCCACTTTTCATCCGAACCGCCAACACCCACAAGGAGAGCAGGGGTTTACATCTAGATAGGTATTACTACAGTGTTCCGCACAGAATACACCCAGGACCCTCGACTCCAGGTTTGTTCGGATACCGGTTAAAAACCATTATTCATGAATTGATGTCATGTTTCCGCCGCTCCAGGGCCGGGACCGAGACCGGGACCTCCACCACCTGGTTCGCCATCACCACCAGCTCCAGCACCAGCACCAGCACCAGCACCAGCACCAGCACCAGCACCAGCACCAGCACCAGCACCAGCTCCAGTACCAGCTCCAGTACCAGCTCCAGAACCAGCACCCGCCTTCTGCGTCCCTTGGTTGGGAGCCAGCAGCGCTGGCAAACCACATTTCCCCCCGCCTCGCCAGGTGGGATCCCGACCCCGCGGCTGATCCCCGACGCCGGCGTCGGCGCCGGCGCCATTCGAGCCTTCTCCCTCCCCGGCCACAGCCTTGACGTCGCTCCAGTACTCGAGGCGCCTCACTTCCTCGTCCGCATGCTTGACGGCTGCACAGAGGTTCTCCACTCTCCGTTCCAGGCCCGGCTCAACGCCGCCCTTGCCCTTGCCCTTGTCGTTCTTCTGTTCGGCGACCGTCTTGTCGCACACGTCGGTCAGCCGGCTCAAGAGGGCCCGGCGCGAGGCTTGGAAGACAAAGAAGGACATGACCTCGTGCATGATCTCGTGCAGGCCCGCCAGGTTCTCCTGGGCGTTTGCGAGGTAGTTGTTGACGGCTTCGATCTTCTCCCTGTCGATCCGAGACGCGCGGAGGACCCGCAGGAGCTGATCGGCATTCTCAATGAGAACGGGGGGCTGCTCCAGGCCCTCCGCGTGGACCGTGCTGACGCTTAGTCTGCTGCCACGGGCGCTGCTGGCCCTGCTGGGGCTGCGGTCCCGAGTCAGCTCCGAGGACGGCCGGACGGAGAAGTACGAGGGGTTCAGCATATGGGGGTCCTGCGACGGATAACCTCTGCTCCTCTTCACTCGTTTCCTGATCCACGCCCGCCGCCGCACGAACGAGTTCCACCAGCGCGACTTGTGCCACGAGAACTTCTTGTAAAAGGCAAACGAGTATATCCAGCCGTCCTCGTCTACGCCGTCGTCGTGGTTGATGCGCCACTCGGGCCAGGCCCAGTCCCAACTGGGGTCCGGCACTTGTGCCGTGCTGGTGTCGGTTGGGCTGGGCCGGTTTGCAAAGTTGGTCCACGGGGGCGGGTCGAGGTTGCCAAGCGCCTTGGACGAGAAGAGCGCAATGCCGCAGAGAAAGCCGCCTCTCTGGTTTTCGTAGAGGATGTCGATCGCCGACTCGGCCGATTTCGGCCTCGCCCTGCCGCCGGCCTTGGTCGTCTGCCGTGATGGCCCCTGAGGGTCCGTTCCAATCTGCGGCGTGGGTTCTAATCAATGTCAGCGCCGTCACGCTTTACAGTTTCAGAAAGAGAGGGTGCCTGCTCACCCTCGACCAAGACACAGGGCTGCTTATTCTGCTCCTCTCCGACGGCCCCACCCTGTGCAGCGCCCTCTTCATCGGCTGTCCCAACTCCAGGGGCGCCGGCCGGAGTGCCTCGGTGGGACGAAGACGGGCCACCGGCAGATGACGGCGGAGGAGAGACCTCCTCCTCATCCCGATCGACTAGGTTTATCTCGTGGTCAAAGTCGCAGTCCTTGGGAGGCGGCACGCGACGCGAGGAGCGGTGGTGTCTGATCTTGGGCATGGCTCCTCAGGCCTTCAGGCCTTCACACGTCCTGGCGTACGTTCCACGCAGCAAGTCATTGGCGTGATGGAGCAGGCGGATGTGTGGAGGTGCCGGTGCGGCCTGGTGTGGCCTGGTGCCTTGATGATGTCGACAACTGGGATTGGGGATGGAGACTACCGTAGGTAGGTGGACTGTGGACAAAGTGATGGGCACGGCCGACTTGGGAAAAAGGATGATGGGCTGTCCACAACAAGGGAGAACGCGGCCGGCAAACTCTAAGCTGCTAACGTTATTCCTAGAATTTTGGCATAGGCATAGGTAGCAGAGATCCCAGGCAACGATGGCGGGACTGCTGCGGAGGAGGTTCTCGCGACAGCGTCACCAACATGGAGGTGCACGGGGGCGATGCGAGATTGGATTGGAGCTCAGGTGCTCAGCTTTGCATCGGTGATGTAATTGCGCCCAGCCCTCCACAGCAGGTCTGCTGCAGCGTGTGCCAAGGCCCTAGCGCCCACATGCATCGTTTCGCTCGTCCGGCGCATTCCTCGCCAAACCGCCGCGGACCGCAGTGGGGTGTTTCTTGCTGCCGTGGCGCGTCACAGCAGGTCCCCGCTTCTACGTCACGCATACCTTGATGACCCAGGCTGGGACGAGGGAGGGAGGGAGAGAGCTCCAAGGGAAGCAGGGCGAGAACAAAGCTGGGGGCCCGAATCGGACACATCCAGGGAAGCATGACACCGGCTGGCCAAAGGGGCGGAGGCGGCGAGAATTAAAAGCGATGCAACCCCCTCGTCCTCGTCCCTTGACGCACCACAGAAAGCCACCCCCTCCCCCTCCTTCCCCTCGATCTGCCCAACCGCATCCATCCGTTCGTGTTTGTGCAGCAGCACCACCAGCAGCAGCAATTTCATCATCATCACCAGCAGCTTGAGATCAAGCTTACTTTCAGTCGACCAAACCCTTAGGATACAATCACCACCATGTCCCGGTCAAAAGCGCCTCTTGCCATCACTCTCGCCGCGGCGGGCGGTGTCGGCTACTACCTCTATTCGGCGGGCGGCTCGCCCAAGGTAGCAGAGAAGCAATTTGAGAGTGAGTGAGCGGGCGAGCGCTACAAGGCAAACCGTCGTCCACAATTCTCACAGAATCCAGGCGATGCGCACCGCGCCGCAGCCAAGATCAAGAGCGAGCTCCCGTATCGCTCGACAGATGCCGAACAACAAGGCCGCAAGGCAGGGCAGGAAATCGGCGCCAAGGTCGACCACGCTGTAAGTCCCACTTTCTTTCACACCCAGACAGCAGAGATGCAAGTAACCTTGCAGCATACTGACGGCGGAGAAACCACAGGTCGAGACCGTCAACAGAGACATCTCCAAGGCCAAGAGCGACGCCGAGGCCTACGCAAAGTCCGCCAAGGCCGACGCGCTCAAGAAGATCGATGAGTTCGACCGCAAGGTCGAGGAGGGCGCTTCCAAGAGCAAGGGCTACTTTTCGTCGTGGTTTGGGGGCAAGTAAGCGGTGGATGGCGAGAGTCGGCGAAGAGTGAATGGTTGATGAGGCTGGATTCCTTTTTGACTTGTTTCAATCGGACTGTGTGTGGTTGGGAACGAAATAGGTAGCAGATCACACTTGCTATCAAATAATTGAACACAGCTATCCACATCTGTGGGGTTCATCTTGACTTCTGGGATATCTATAAGTACGATGATAAGCATGGCACACGAGCCATGAAAAAAGTCACACCATGCCGGATCCTCAGCTCAACGACGCCGCCACCAGCTTCAAGATCTCCTCGGTCCCCTTGCCCGCATTCTTCGGGTCCTTGGCCAGCGCCTGCCAGTGCTCGCCGTGGCGCGGGTCGTTGAGCACGCACTTGGCCACGAGGTCGGCGCGCTTCTCCTCGGTGCCGTGCTGCGACAGGAACTTGTAGTACCACGCCCACGTGTCGCCGCGGTCGCGATCCAGCAGCAGCGCCCGCTCGAACCAGTTCTGCGCCCGGTCGAGCTTGCGCTCCGCCCACAGGATGCGCGCCGCCGTGACCTGCAGCACCGCGTCGTCCTCGACCTTTTTGATCGCCTCCGTGATGAGCGACTTGCGCTGCGTGCGCGCCTCGAGGTGCAGGATGCGCTCCGCCCACAGCAGCCCGCTCTTGGGCATCTGCTGCAACGCGCTCGCCATGAGGCTCTTGGCCTGGTTGATGTTGCCCGCCCGCCGCTCCACCCGGATGAGCTCCGTCCAGAGCTCGGGGGATTTGGGCACCGCCTGTCTGGCGCGGTCGAGGACACTGCGCGCCTTGACGACCGTGCCGGAGCGCTCTTCCAGCCGGGAGTAGAGGAGCCAGAGCGGCACCGACGACGGCACCGCTCGCACGCCCGTGCTGTAGGCCTCCCGGGCTTGTGGTAGCTTGCCCAGGTCTTCGTAGATCTGGCCCTTCATCATCCACAGCTTCGGGGCCGCCGGGAAGAGCAGGAGGGCATCCTGGGCCAAATCCAGCGCCGCTTCGTTGGCGCCCAGCTGCCTCTCGAAGGCGACGCTGCGCATCCAGACGCGGTCGGTCGGGGCGTTTTGCCGCGCCGTCCGGAGAAGATCCCGCGCCTGGTCAATGCAGCCGTTGTCAGCCTCCAGCTTGACCGCAGCAAGCCAGATGTCTTCGTTGTCCGGGTTTTGCTTGAACGCCCGCGCCAGCACGCGACGCGCCTCGTTGATCTCTCCGGCCTTCTCCTTGGCGAGCATCAGCCAAAAGGCCTCGACGTGGGGACACGCCTCCACGGCCTTTTCCAACGCCCGCCAGAGATCGTCTCTGGTGCCGTGGTTGCGCTCCAGGTCCACCGCCGCCAGATAGACGCTTTTGCTGTTGGAGAAGACGCGCAGCGCGTATGCGTAGATGGCGCGCGCCGTCGCGAACTTGTCCCGGCCGATGCTGGCCCTGGCATCCTCCATCCAGATCTCTTTCCGATCGTCGTCCTCGTCCAGGCCCCAGCCGAGGGTCTCCTCGATAATGTTGCTGCACGTCACGATGGCGCCTTCGTCCTCGCATTTCTCGGCCTCGGCGATCCACTCCTCGCGCTTCGGCATCGCATTTTGCCTGGCGAGGAACTTAACGGCGTTCTTCATGACCGGTCTCCTAGCGCCCTCTCCCATCTGCTCCTCCAAGCGGGCGGCGGCAATCCAAAGCTCGTGCGAACTGGGGAGCTTCTTGACCGCCTTGTTGAGCACCTTGCGGGCGTTCTCCGGGGTCTCCAGGCGCGCGAGCGCCAGCCACAAATCGAGCGACTCGGGGATGAGCTCTGTTGCCTTGGCCAGCAGCATCCGCGCGTCCGCCGGATCCTCCTCCAGGTTGACCGCCTCTTTCCACAGTGCCTCGGACTCTTGGTTGTGGTCCAGCGCCCGCCGGATGACCTTCTTCCGAGACCGGGGGTCATTCTCGAGCTTCATCGCCTCGACCCAGAGCCTCACCGAATGGGGATTTGCCTGAATGGCCTGTGCAGCGATAACCTTGGCGCTGCGGTTGTCGCTGAGATGGATGTTTTCGAGCCAAATGTCCTCACTCTTGGGACAGTGCTGGCAGCCCTTCGAGATCAGGCTCCGCGCCGCGCCGGGTTTCCCGGCGGCAACTTCCAACCTGGCCGCGGCGATCCAGCTGGCCGCCTGCTTCGGGTTCGAGTCGACGGCCGACTTCAGCATCTTGCGGAACTGCTCAATATCCCCGATGCTCTGCTCGGCTCCTTGCACATTCGCCAGGGAGGTCAGGTAGCCCTTGGGATCGATGCTCGTCGCGCTCCCGGCCGTGGCGATGCCGCTGCTGTGTGACTGCTGTTCCAGACGCGCCCGTAGCACCTTGTCACGGGCGGCGCCGATCTTTGCAAAGTCGGTGACGGTGCCGTCCTTGTTCCCATCGGCGTTGCCCGCGGCGGTGGCCGTCCCGTCGTCGGCGACGGTGGTTCCGAACTGTCCTTGGTCCCTCGCGGCGGCCAGGACGCTGTCGGGGACTGCGTAGAAGCGCTGCATGCGGGCCTGCCGGGCGCGCTTCGTTCGGCCGGTGAGATCCTTGGGGTCGGGCAGGCTCGCCCATTCTTCGTCCGTGACCGTCTCTAGCGCCCTCTTGAGTCCGGCGAACTGCTGCTGTATCTTTGGGTTCTGGCGCTCGTACTCCTCGCGTTCGGTGTTCTCTCGTACTTCCCTGTGCGATTATCGGTCGGTACTCTGCTCATCTATGCGGAACCGATAAACTACAAGCTCGACAGGAGGAAAAAGCGGCGTGCACTAACCTCTGTTTCTGGCGGCGCTTGGCCATCTTGTCGTCGACGTCTTTCCATATCCGATCAGCCTCTTCATCGTCCTTCTCGTAGATGCCGCCAGCGAAAAGCCCAACCTCGTTGTCGGGGTCCTGGTAGCGCTCGTCGTCGTCCTTGCCGTCGTCCTTGGCCTCGGTCAGACCGAGCTGGGCGGACCGCTTTGCAACGGCAGCCTTGATCTGGTCATCGCTGGGTCCTTCGCGCGCAGGGCCGAGGTCGGACCGCGTCGTGAAGCCCGTAGCTCCACGGCCGAGGCCAGCCACGTAGTTTTCGGGCGCCGGTTGGCTGAGAAAGTCGCGCCTGCTGGACATGGTGTCTGTCGTGTTGTCGCTTGTGGGATGCTTTTCTGGACTTGGAAATGGTCAAACAGGTCGGCGGTTTTAATGCTAAGCCAAGCAAGCGCCAAGCCAAGGCTTTAACCAAAAATCGAGGGTTAGGGTTAAAGTAAGATCGATGTCCTTGCGCCATGCTCCCATGCTGTCTCGATGTGTCTGACCAAGTCAATACACAATTTGCTGCATGTTTAAGTTATTTGGACATCGCATCGATCATAACTTCCTCTCCGCTGTGCTACCGAATGTGTGCATCTTGTAAGCACCTGGAAATAACCAAAAACCGCTTCTTGACCCCCCGTCATGACCATCCAAGAACACAGGCCCTGTGCCCCAGGGAAGGCTTATTGCAACAACAAAGTCTCGCCATCCAAAACGCCGAATAGCCCCTCAATCGCCTTGGCCACCACCTTAAGCTCCTCCGCGACTTGTCCCGTAACAAGCGCATAGGCATACAGCAACGCGTAATCCCGCTCCTCCACATTGACGTGCGCGAGCCGCCCCAAGGCAACGTAGCTCGGCCCCCCGCTCGCCGAGCTCTCGTCGACGTCGTGCTGATGCTCTTTTCGGAACTGGAAGATCTTTCCCAGTAGCCTGTCCCTCATCCTCGCCACGCTCGGGATGGCGTCCGTCAGGGGGTACTCCAGCATCATTGACGATGCCAACACTTGGAAGACGTGGCAGATGCGGTCGCACAGCAGCGCCCGCTCGTCGGCCGTGTACAGCAGAAGCGCCCGCTCGCCCTCGGTGAGGTTGCCCTTGCGCTGCGTCACGAGAGACATGGCGTAGAAGGCATCGAGGAGGCGGTGCGTGGATTCCATGAGCAGGCGGTTCTGCTCCGAAGGGAACGGGCCGCGGAGCTCAAACTCCCGGGCGGCGCTGGTGCGAAGGACGTCGAGGCGAGCGGCGTACTTTTGCAGCGCGGCTTGCTCACCCGAGCGGAGATAGGAGCGGGTGCAGTCGCTGCGGAGGAGGATGGCGAGCGGCCCCCGCTTCCAGATGAGGCCCATCTGCAGGTGCAGCATGCTGAGGCCCTCTTTGAACTTCTTGCGTGCCGAAATGGGCCAGATCAGCCGGCACACGATAAGCCCCCAAAGAATGCCAGCCGTCACCGCCGCGAAGCGATGGAGGAGAATCTCCTTCATGATGGGGTTCACGCCCCCCTCGTCATCGTCGTCGTCATCGACCTTCTGCGCCAGACTGTACGCGTACAGCGTCGACACGTTGTACGCCAGCAGTGTGATTCTCCCCATTGGCGCCCTACCCCTCGCAATAATCACATAGAAGCTCCCGAAGGCCACCAGCGATCCGAGAGGGATGAGAGCAAGGGCGCTTTGTTGGGACACGCCCCATGTGAGACCCGCAGCCCCGATGCCGACCAGGGTACCCAAGAACCTGGCCAGACCCGTGGTGTTGGCCGCGCCTACCGTCATAGAGCAGACGATCATAAAAGACAAGAGGCCCCACTCGCCCCTCCAGTGCTGGTACAAATCCCGGGTTTGCGGGATGAAGGCGAGTGAAGCCCAGAGGGCTGCCCCAACGCCAACTTTCAAGCCAAATCGAACTGCCCGAGGTCAGCATCTGAATGTTAAGACATCACTACTGATAGAGCGGCTCTCACTGTCATCCCTAGCCAGCCGCCTCACCGTCCCAAGGATCCTCTGGGATATGCTTGCAACAACCTTGCTTGTCTTGGTCTCCGGAGCGGCTTCCCAGCTGTACGTATCCCTCCGCCTGATCAGTGGTTCGGCTATCCCCTTCGGCATGGCGCTCTTTTTGATAGGCTTGATCATGGGGTCCCGTTCTCCGTTGTCATAAGGGAGAGCGACGGCCTTCCGGCTGCTATTCCGACCGTTCCGCCACCACAAGAGCCAGTGCCAACTGCGTTTCCTGTGTTCGCTGGCAAACTTCAAGTCGTCCAAGACGTCCAGGTACTTTTGCATCTCCTCTCCAAATGTCTGCAGACTGAAACTAAAGTGGCCGCAGGCGGCTGCAACTTCTTCCAAGTCGGCTTGGATCCTGTCAGACCTTGTGCGGTCTAGCTCGAGCGTCTTGTACAGCTCTTGCAGGGCATGCGCCCTTGCGTCGTTGAAAAGCGACAAGGCATCCGTAAGACTCTGGCGGAAATGGTCGTTGATGGAGATTTTGTACTCGGGGGCCTCTCCAAAGGGCGGATCGCGGAGCACCTCGGAGAGTGTGTAGGCCAAAGACTTCATCGACGGCCCTAGCAACTCGATGAAGAGCTCAAATATCTCCGAGGGGTGCCGGAAGGGGGCGAGCTTTATAGACGTGGCATCAGACGAACGTCTATCGCGAGCCGGCCCCCTCTCGTCCTCGTGGCTCTCTTCGGACGCCTCGTCGATCGACGACAGCGCAAAGAACCTATCCCTACCGCTTCTCATCGTGTTCGAGATGGTCCGTTGTAAGTTTGGCGAATAGAGCGGCGAGGTCGCGAATTCAGACGGGGAAGTGACTCGCGATAACGGAGCCATGGCCTCCATGGTCTCCAAGGGCTCTTTCAGCAGGGCAAATTCCGAGTTTGCCGCACTGCGCAACCCGCCAATGGACTGGGCCACTGTCTCCATCGACCTTACAACAGCCCTATCCAGCTGGTAGATTTTCTCATGCCCCAAGAAATAGCGCTCAAATTTTGCCTCGCGGAGGTTCTTGGTCATCTGAGGATAGATAGACGAGTAAGCCGACGAAGCGGCGGCGAATTCGGGCGATAACACGTCTTCCTCGGAGCCGCTGAGAAAGCCACGGGTAATCAGAGACAGCATATCGCCCAGGGAGACGGATGCCTTGGTCATGGATTGTCGCAGGGCTGACACGGCAGACGTCCTCCACACCGTGAGGTTGACAACCGTGGTGATTGTGATGCCCATGATGAGCATCTTGAGTATCTGCACAATTTTCTGGTTCGAGAAGACGCTCGTAAGCACGGCCGTCTCTTTGGTGACGACACCGATGATGGCGAGGGAGGCCAGAGTGCTGCCGACGTCAACTAGCGGGTTTCCCATCCTCTGCTTGACCCACCCCATGAGGCCGAAGCCTCCTCCGATGAAGACGGTGACGACTAGGCCGTGGGCCAAGGGCACCATGTCAAACACATCGCCAAACAAAACCGACGTGCACATGGACAGGACGGAAACCAGCTCGGCGTATGCGACGGCCACAATCGCGATCAAGACTGCCTCGATCATGGACCCCACGGACCGGGCGGGATGGAAGTAGACGGTCAAGGTGGCCACCACATGTTTGCCATCTGGCCTGCCCAGAAAGTCTGACAGCGGCGACCAGAAAGTTGCCAGGCTGCCTAGCGTGTACGCAAGAGTGCACTTGAGCACTCCACGGCCAACGGGCGAGTCCAGCCAGCGCAGGCCCCGGGCGCCCCCTGCGCGGACGCTATGCGCCACGGCGCGGCCTCGTTCTGACACGGATTGGCGAGAGAAGAAAGGCGCTAAAGTCGTTGCTTCGGAGGTACCGCTTCGGCTCGAAGGAAGGAAACTGGAGGGCCGGAGGGTGAAGGTGCGGTGCGACCGTTCACCGGTGGAAGGGATAATGACAGAGCCATTGCGCAGTTTCTGTGGTGAATGTTTCGAATCAGAGACGCCAGAATCAAGGTACGCGCATATCGACCGAGAAAAAGCTGTAAGGAGAGGAGGGGGCAGGTCGCAGCGCATCGGCGCATCGGCGCATTGGGATGTGGCTGGACAGTCCGACTCACGGTTCTCTTGGAAGGCCGTTGCGGTGGCCATTGGCCCGCCGACGCCGACGGGGAGGAGCTCATCTCATGTTCTCTGTCTTGGAGTGCTCGGCGAAAGATGCAGGCCGGAGTTTGGTCGCCCGATGTCGAGGGCCTTGTTGTTCGATGCTTGCAGCAGCTGGGCGAGCGGGGGAGAAAGGTCGCACACTCAGCGAGCTTGTCGAGGGTTCATCCTTTGTTGCTTTTGTTGGTTGGTTTTCCGAACAAGGGTACGCCATCCATCCTGATCCGCCGGCCCGCAGGGAACCTTGGAAGCCCGCTGCATGCCGCTGCAAGGATGCGAAGTGCCTCCCGTCCGCTCCACAGCAGCGGCGCGGGGCTGGGCGGCTCATTGTTGGAGCGCTCGGAGCCCGGCTTGGCTTCACCCCACCAAGCCACCAGCCAGGCTCCCGCAGAAAACGCGGCCTGGGGGTCCATCTTGCAGTTGACCGCAGGGTCGTGAGCCCGAGCCCAGACAATCTCAGGGAACTCATGTCCTAGCTAGCCAACCTTACACAGCAGCGAGCGCATCCCCGATCCTCATTCTCTGGTCGTCTGTTCGGTTCGTCTGCATGCGCAGATTCCGATTCATCATGCAGTCCCTACCAGAAACATGGACGTTTGCGCCGTTGAGCCGGCCCTACGCTCCCAATCCGTCAACACGGAGGCTGGAGGGGATTGTGTTTGACGTCGATGGCACCTTGTGGTAAGTTGGAGTTTTGTCTCTCGGCGGTTGAGCTTGGCAGGCTTCGTTCCTTGTTGTGGAAACAAATTATCGGTTCAGGATACTCGGCTCAAGTGAGACATTGAGTTGCAGCACGTTTCTTGAAACCTAGGTAGACCAGGCCCTACTATTGTTATTATTGTATGAACAGACCTCTCGACAGTTTCTCAAGGCTTGAGCAATCCTTGAATTCCCAAACGGAATCGCGCATTAACACCCCTCAGTGAGCCTCAAACATATATGTTCTCCGAGATGCGCTCCGCCCTCGGCATCACCAAATCCCAAGACATCCTCGAGCACGTCTACAGCCTCCAGACCCCCGAAGACCAGCACCATGCAATGGAGCAGATCCGGGACATCGAGCGGCGCGCCATGCTCCAGCAGGTGGCCCAGCCAGGACTGGAGCGGCTCATGGCCTACCTCGACGCGCGGGGCGTGCGCAAGGGAATATGTACGCGCAACTTCGACACCCCTGTCAACAACCTCCTGAACAAATTCCTCGCTGGTAGCGTGTTCGCGCCCATCGTGACGCGCGACTTCCGCCCCCCCAAGCCCGACCCGGCCGGGATCCTGCACATCGCCCGGAGCTGGGGCTTGTTGCGCAAGAGCACGGGCGAGGCCGGCGTGCCCGCCGACCCCGGGCTGGAGGAGGACGAGCGCCAGTTAGCCGGTGAGGATGGTGGAGAGCCCGTCGACGAAGAGGATTTGCTGGAGACGCGCGTTGGGGAGGAGGTCGCGGACGCGAGCGGGCTGATCATGGTGGGAGACAGCATCGACGATATCACGGCTGGCCGCCGGGCGGGAGCCCGGACCGTGCTGCTGGTGAACGACGTCAACAATCATCTCAGCGACCACGAGCATACCGACCTGGTGATATCACGGCTGGACGAGTTGATCGATGTTCTTGAAAACGGGCTGCTCTGAGCGCGAGGCCACTAAAGCACCAAAAGGCACGCATACGCTTCGATAAGCCGGTTCATGTTCGTCTAGTGTAACTAGAATATATGCCATACCGCTCCCGCACACAGACACGCATATAAGGCTCGCTGGCTTTTCTACCTCCAAGAAAAAAAAGAAAACTCCACGCAATGGTTCACCCAAATCCCGCTGGCCTGCAGCCTTGTCAGATCATGCCACCGCCTCGCCCCTCCCTTCGCGGCAAACACAAGCCGGTTTTGGTGCACAGAAGACCCCATCAAAAAACCAGAGACAAGCGGAGAAACGAGATCAAAAAGCTGACGCCGGTGAATGCTGAGTGGGACAATTCAAGCGGAGTGGCCCCAGATGAGGTAAGGCTACAGCGCCGAAGTTGCAGAGCGAAGAACGCCGAAGACATGGACGTGGGGGAAAATGTTGTTTTAGACCAGAGCCTGGAGAGAGACCGAAGAGCGAAGAGGGGTTGGCCGAAGGAACGGGAAGACTGTCGTGCGGTTCGCCAACAACGCCTGCTCGCAGGCAAGACTCGGCGAGAGAGAGCAGCACACGGTCATGGACTGGCGACTGATCATTGATCTTCTGGCATGTTGATGTAACAGAGTGTCCTGGGAGGTGTGGCGCCAGAGGCCTTGGGATGGGCTGCCTGTTCCCAGGGGCGCGGGGCGCCGAGCTTCACCGCGACGAGACCATATCTCCTTCCATAACCCCTCGGGAAATCAGGTTCGATGCCTATTCATGATCCCATTCCCGGATATACAGGCGGTCCACTTGGGCAGCCAGGTTGGCATGGTCGGCCGCTTGCCGAGGATCATTGCGGTACCCTACATTCTAGATTAGATAATGTTTCAGCGCGGTCCCTGAACTGCATCTTACCTGAAGTGGGTGTTTGTTGAGCCGCATATGTTGGGGAGTCGCTCGCACGCAAAAGATCCTGAGTTGCCGGAGAGAGCTGGGGCGCCAGATGGGACTTGCGATTGTCCCGATCCATCAGACTGCAGGCCCACTCTCTCAAGTCAACAGGAGTTCTCTTGGCTGCTTGCACAAACAGATCTCGGTCCTGCAATTCTGGTCAGCAAACCGAGGGTTGATGCTTCGGAAGAGTGGGTATATTGACGTACAAAAAGATCTTGGGGTGTTGGTCGCCGTTCAGGCTCCTTGTACAGACACTTCTGGATCATGTCTTCGAGAATCTGCGGGAAGGCATCGCTCTTGGGCAGCTGCGGAGCCGGTTCATGCACGATCTGCTGAAGCAAGTCGAGGATACCAGCAGGCGCGCTTTCAGCATCGGAGAGCTGCTCGCTCGCAGCAAAGGGAAATTTGCCGATCGCCAGCTCCATGATGCTCAAACCGAAGCTCCACACATCCGACTTGACCGTGTACCTCTCACCCTGGATCCTTTCAGGGGCCATGTACGTGGATGTGCCAACGAAGGTGTCGGCAACCGAGTTGATAAGCTCCCCAGACACGCCAAAGTCGCAGAGTTTGATGGAGCCCCGCGAGTTGACCAGGATGTTGGAGGGTTTGATGTCGCGGTGCATGATGTGGTGCTTCGAGTAGAGATAGGTAAGGCCGCCCAGAGTAGCCTCGGCGATCTTGCCTAGAACATCTACGCGGACGGGCCCAAACACGCGCGAGATTCGATCGAGGGAGCTATCAATACCAGTCAGCTTGAGCCCGGCGGAGTCATGTCCCTCTGAGATGAGATCACGCACCCGACATCCATGTATTCCATGCACATGATCACATCGTTATTCTCGTTGAGGAAGGCGCCGTAGAAGGTGACGATGTAATCGGAGTGGCAACCGTGCATGATCTGTAACTCGCGCACAATCCGCTTGCGCATCTCCTTCTTCGCCTCGACGTGGATGATCTGGGTCTCGCATTAGAAGCCGGTTCAACAAGGCAGTTGTACCGAGCGGCGTGATCAGACTAACCTTCCGTGCCATCACTGTATTTGTTGGGATGTGTCTGACTTTGCTGACTGTCCCGCCATTGCCGGCGCCGAGATCCTTGATGATGTCGAGGTCCTCAGGCTTCAGATCCAAGTTGAACTCGATGCCAATCTCCAGCTGGGCGGCGTTGTCGTCACCTTTTCCGTTGGCGGGCCCCGGACGGGCGTTTTCGGCTGTTGGGGGAGGTTTTGGGGCGGGCGCCTTTAGCGCAAGACCTTTGACGTTCTTGCGCTTCATGGAGCGCGGCGCGAAGGCGTCAGCCATGGCGGGCAACTCTGCTCGATCGCGGCGGTGGTCGGGAGGTTCTGTCTGGGTCGTCGGTGGATGTCTCGACAAGACTCTGACAAGCCTTTTCAGTCGCTGGGGATTGTGCGCGGCCGATCAAATTCCTGGATGGAACAGGGCGGCTCGGTGACAACGGAGGGTTTTGGGGTTGGGCCTCCAGGCGGCTTGGGCGAGTTGCAGATAAGCCGTCAGGGGCGAGGGAGGGGTGTTTGACACAAGAGTGCCAAGAAGGGTGCTTGTTTTCGAAGACCGGAGCAAGGCTCGTCAGAATTCCGTCGCGACGGGAGGAGTGTCGTTCGAGTCTGGGGCAGGCAGTGGGATGAGAGCGGTATTGTCTGATTCCGGCGACAAGTTTAGGGTGGATCGGAGAGTTGCACGTTGGGGGCGGCAGCGATCGGGCAGAGAGTGGAGGGTTGACTCAGGCTCGCTGTCCTCGGTTCACTTGCAGAGCCGCGGTCCACGGCGCAAACAAACTGACACTGAGAACTTGTGGACAGGCACGATAAAGTTGTGCAGAACCGACGACAAGGAGAAGCGTGCGCTCTGGGATTTTTTGGGAGACGTCCAAGGGGTCCTGACTGGCCGGTCTGCTGTGATGCCGATGGCCAGTTGAGTGTGGGGTTGTGGGTGGCCAGCCGCTTCAGTGGTTGCTGGTGGCGGCAACTGGATCATGCCTGTTGGTCCATGCTTTTCAGCTTTTACCCCTCGTGCCCGCAGCGACGCGCCAACATTCGAGTGAAAACGGCCAGCAAACGCTCTTCTCTCGACTTGACTTGTCGGAATGGGTTGAGCAATGAAACAGCAGATTCAGAGAACGAGGTCACGTGAGGCAAATGGTGTTTTAGCCCCCGACAGGAAGGAATCTCTCATGTTCTGACCGGTCACTTTCAGAAGGCCTCTTCGAGGAGCAGTCGGGAGCGCTTGTTCAGATGGAATATGTAAAGGGGTGGACAAGGCGGCTCTGGTGGTTCTCTGGCCATTCCGCCTTCTCCGCAGCGCACTCGAAGCACAACCTGAGCTTCAACCCCAACCCCAAATCTCCACTCGTACGTCACCAGGGGTTCTGCCTCGGACTCTCCACATGGCTTCTGGAGGACGCAGTACGTGTAGAATGGTGTAGCGTCAATTCTCCTTATTGAGAGGTTATCGAGATGCGAGCAGAGAAATAACTTGCTGTATACGTATGTGTCGAACGAACGGCACTTGCAAAATCGAACTGCTGGTGCTTGTGTTGCAAACGTTGCCGAGCGCCGATCCACGCACGGATCATTAAGCGAACACTGCAACCTTGAAGGGGCAAGGCTGATGAATGGATCAGTGAACGCGACTTGGCTTGTGCCGTCCATCTCTCAGAGCCCCAAAATTTCCCACCTTTGACCTTCAGCCTTTCTGTTTCTTTCCCAACCGACGATTCCTGCGCCATCTCCCCTTGGGCACTGCGACGCTCGGAAACTTGCGTCTTTCCTTTCCAAACCGACCTTTTCCCATTTCCCCGCTCAACCGCCTTGCTACAGTCTTCGTGTAGTGCAAGCACTCGACAAGCGCGCGGCGCAACCCTGCAACCAACATGAGCACCTCGATGCGCGACCTGATCGACGGGGAAGCCGAGCTCAATGACGAAGAGGACGATGAATCATTCGATGACGAGGCTGCCGAGCCTCGTGCGAGGGAGCGGAATAACATCCCAGATGATTCCAGCGACGAGGACGAAGACGACGAAGACGAGGAGGAAGCTCGGAGGGTATGGTGGTTGCCTGTGCATGCCCATCGATCACAAGCAATGCTGATTGGTTCGCGTTCGCCCGCAGATTCGAGAAGGTTTCATCGTCGACGAAGATGAAGAGGAAGACGCCGACGACTTGGGGGACCGCGAGCGACGCAAGAAGAAGAAGCGCCGCAGGACCGAACGCGAGGAGGAAGAACAGCTAGACGAGGAGGACCTTGATCTTATTGGTGAAGCCAACCCAGAATGGGAACGGAAATCGCAGGCCCAGGTATGTCCTACTCGCCTACGCCCACCATCTGACTGACGCTGTCCGCTTACCGTCCGTACCAGACAAAATTCAAGCGTCTCAAGCGTGGCCACCGCGACGAGGATCGGGCCAATGCGCGCCCTGGTCTTGCGGGCATCTTTTCGGACGACGAGGAGGATGCCGCCGATGAGCGAGCCTACGGTCGCCCGAGCCACCGCGCACACGCCGACGAGTTTGACGACTTCATCGAAGATGATTACCCGGAGGATGACGAGGAACGCATTCAACGCCAAGAGGACCTGGAGGTTGCTCGGCCCCGGGATAAGGGTCTTGCCGTGGACGCAACGGGTCTCGACAAGGACGCCCTCGACGACATGGAAGCCATCTTCGGCAATGGCGACGACTACGGCTGGGCTTTGGAGGTAGAAGATGACGAGGAAGAGCGCGAGCGCGCACAGCAGACAATCGAACTGAAGGACGTCTTTGAGCCGTCGCAGCTCAAGGAGAAGCTTCTCACCGATGAGGACAACCGGATCCGCGTCGTTGATGAGCCGGAGCGGTTCCAGCTCGACCGCAAGCCTTTCAAAGAACAACAAACGTCGGCCGAGTACTTCAAGGAGGAGGCACGCTGGATCACAAATCTCATGTGGCCCAAGAAGCAGTTGCCCGGCGATCTTCACAGCCCCTTCAACAAGGCTATCGGCAAAGTCCTCGAGTTCTTCATCATTGACGGCGTTGAGGTTCCCTACGTCTTTCAACATCGGAGAGACTACCTCATTCATGCGAAGAAAGTCAGGAACCAGGATAGCCGCGATCACCCCGATGCTCCAGAGTACACCGTTGACGCCGAGAAGCTCCTGACCCAGGACGATCTGTGGCGCATCCTGGAGCTGGACATCAAGTTTCGGTCGTTGGTCGAGAAGAGGAATGCCCTTGAGAAATCCCTCCACAACCTCAAGGATGTGGGTGTCCAAGACGACGTTCTTGAGGAAATGATTGACCAAGGCGCAACGCTTGAGGAGCTGCAAGACCTGCAGGACTACCTGAACTTTCAGTACTCGGCCCAGCTCAAAGACATTGCTGCCATGGGCAATGGTGCCTCAAAGGAGATGAAGCGGCCGGGTGCCAAGACGGCTCTTTTTGAGCGCATCCGAAGATCTCAGGCGTACAACTTCGTCCAGGCATTGGGCATCTCGCCCGATCGCCTTGCCCAAAATGCCCTCCGAGAAGGCAAAAAGGTCTCTTCTGACGACGATGCCAGATTGCCTGTGGACCTGGCCGATCATCTGGCCGACGACGACTTCCCGACCGGGGAGCAGGTGGTCAATGCCGCCCGCCAGATGTACGCCGAGGAGCTCTTTGTCAGCCCGCGTATGCGCAAGCACTTCCGCATCCAGTACTACGCCATGGGCTGTGTGAGCTGTCGCAGAACCGAGAAGGGCCTTCGAAAGATTGACGACGCACATCCCTACTACGAGATCAAGTATCTCGTCAACCACACCATCAGGGATTTGGCTGTCCGGCCCGAGATCTTTCTCAAGATGATGAAAGCCGAAGACGAGGGGCTTGTCGAGGTCACTCTGACGTTGGAAAACGACCGTGAGTTTCGGCGACAGCTCTACAGCGAATTTGCGTCGGATAACTTCAGTGATCGCGCCGATGCGTGGAATTCCGAACGTCAGAAGGTGTTGGACATCGCCTTCATGAAGCTGGAAAAGGTGATTGCAAAGGGCGTGAAAGACTCCCTCCGAACGGCCTGCCAAGAAGAACTTCTCAAAACGTGCCGGGAGGAGTATTTCAAGCGTCTTGACCAAGCACCCCTCAAGCCCAAGGGTATGGTACTTGGCACCACACCACGAGTGCTCACCTTGTCCAATGGCATGGATGATCCGAATCGTGATCCTGTCTGCTGGACGTGGGTTGAAGAGGACGGCAGAGTGCTTGAACATGGCAAGTTCATCAACTTGGCGAGGGATGAGAGCCAGCGGGAGGCCTTCACGGAGCTGATTCGGCGGCGAAGCCCTGACGTCGTGGGCGTGTCCGGTTTCTCGGCAGACACTCACCGGCTGATCAAGGATGTCGAGGGCATCATCAGCGAGAAAGGACTGATGGGACCCGAGTACGACGACCCGGACACTAACGAGTACCGCAGCGACCTGCTCGAGGTCGTCGTTGTCAACGACGAGGTGGCGCGTCTGTACAAGGACAGTCCTCGTGCGATTGCCGAACATCCCACCCTGAATCCTCTCACTCGCTACTGCATCGCCCTCGCTCGGTACATGCAGAACCCGATGAAGGAATACGCGGCGCTTGGAAAGGACATCACATCGCTACTGATTCACCCATACCAGCAGTACCTCCCCCAAGAAAAGCTGTACAAGCACCTCGAGACGGCCATGGTGGATATCGTCAACCTCTGCGGCGTGGATATCAACGAAGCCATGGGTGACCCCTACACGGCGAATCTTCTGCCCTACGTGGCCGGTCTCGGCCCGCGCAAGGCGCAGCTCCTCGTCAAGGGCATCAATGCAAATGGTGGCGTGGTCACTTCACGCGATGAACTCGTGGGCGATCCAGAACGGCACAAAATCCCCGTTCTCGGCCCCCGGGTGTGGAACAACTGCGCCAGCTTCTTGTACATCGAGCACGACAGCACTAACCCCGACTCGGACCCGCTAGACAACACCCGTATTCACCCCGAGGACTACGACCTCGCACGCAAAGTGGCAGCGGATGCCTTGGGGTTGGATGAGGAGGATGTCAAGGCCGAGACGGACGAAAACGGGCCCGGGGCCATTGTCCGCAAACTTTTTAAGGAAGACGAGCAGGAGAAGGTCAACGAGCTCATCCTCGAGGAGTACGCCGAGCAGCTGGAACGGGAGTACCAGCAGCGCAAGCGGGCTACCTTGGAGGCGATCCGAGCCGAGTTGATGGGCCCTTTCGAAGAACTCCGGAAGAACTTCACGGCGCCCGGTTCGGACCAGATTTTCACCATGTTTACGGGCGAGACGAGGGACTCTCTCTGCGAGGGCATGATTGTTCCAGTGAATGTCCGGGTCGTCAAGGATGATTTCGCCATCGTCAAGCTCGACTGCGGGATTGAGGGCCGGGTCGAGTCCCACGAGGTTTCTTATCGCCACTCGATCAAGGATATGCTGCAAGTTGGGCAGACCGCGCAAGCCAAGTTGATCGACGTCAACCGGAAGGATTTTGTCTGCAAGCTCTCTATGAGAGAGGAGGAGCTGCGGCGGCCTTACCGGAGGCACTACGACTACGGGCGTGGACAATGGGACTACAAGCAGGAGGATGACGACAGAGAGGCACTGCGTGAAAAGGACAAGGTCACCGGCCGCACCCAGAGGGTCATCAAGCACCCTCTGTTCAAGCCCTTCAACAGCACGCAGGCCGAAGAATACCTCGGTGGTCTTCCGGCGGGAGAGGTGGTCATCCGGCCATCCTCCAAGGGCAACGACCATCTGGCAATCACGTGGAAGGTCGCCGATGGCGTGTACCAGCATATCGACGTGCTGGAGCTGCAGAAGGACAACGAGTTCTCGGTCGGCAAGGTCCTTCGGGTTGGCAGCAAGTATACCTACACAGATCTGGACGAGCTGATCGTGGACCACGTCAAGGCGATGGCCAAGAAGGTGGAGGAGCTCATGCAGAACGAGAAGTTCCAGAAGGGTTCCCGCGCAGACCTCGGTAAGTCACGCCATCTCCGTGAAACATAAGGGCACCAGAGTCTAACCGTTGCCTGCTTGCAGAAAAATGGCTGACGACGTACATCGATGCCAACCCCAATCGGTCAACGTACGCCTTTTGCCTGGATACCAAGCATCCTGGTTACTTCTATCTCTGCTTCAAGGCGTCGCGCAACTCCAAGGTCAACGCGTGGATGATCCGGGTGATACCACAGGCATTCGAGCTGTTGAAGAGCCAGTATCCGGACATGCGGGCTCTCTGCAACGGCTTCAAGCTGCGGTACCAGAGCGAGATGCTGAAGATGCAGCAAACTGGCGGAGGGGGCAGGGGCCACTAGTCACACTCGCGGGGCCCCATTCTTGGGGAGGGGGAAGGATATCGGTTGGGGCAAGCAAGGCACGCCCGCCGGCAGAGGAATTCTTTGATTACCCAGGTACAAACAAAATTGTTTGCAAAAAGTGGCCGGGGCGCTTTGGCATTTGGAGCTGATATAGAGACGGCGGACCGATGGTTAGAGAGGCGACGCGGCCCTGGGAGTCGTCAACGGCTTACCATCATTGAATCGAATGCATAAATCTCTGAAAACCATGGAGACTCGAATTTAGTTTCACTATTGCACGGGCAGTGTATTCTGTAGGCCTCACTGACCGGGCTCGCTCCTCTCCCTGGAAGCCTGGATGCCCAGTCGAGCCAGTCAAGGCTTTTCAAGAGGCTGAACCATCTCAGCAAGAGTTGCGATTTCAGTTCCATTTCTGTGCTGCCTGGAAAAATACGCGTACCTACAGAGCAATCTTATTGGATAATCGGGTGCAGAAATCAGAAGCACAAGTCCCAGGCAGACAAACAGTCGTATCCATTCGTCTGTGCCCCGTTGCACTGGCTGGTCGTGTAGGGCTGAGGATGCTGACCCCGCCTGCCCGGCCCCTTGCCCGGACGGGCAAGGTCGGGGAGGTAGGCCTAAAAAAGAAACAGGATTGCCGGAGGGGGGGGCTGGGAAGTCCCGCTGACAGCGGGACACGGCGGTCCGTGACTGCCTGTAACTCCCCGCCGCAGTGTAGTAATTGCCCGGGCTTGCCGCAGCAGACAACGGAACCCGATCTGAACACCTTTGAAGAACAAGCCCTCCCAGTTCATCCCGACCTCGGGGACAGAACGGAATCCCTGAGTTGTGCTTTGACTTACAGGTACCCTAAAGTTAGTTGAGACGGCCTACGAGTCAGCCACCGACCTCGACCCCTTCCTGGACTCGCCGCCTAGCGCAGATTTTGTGACGTCGCAAACATCCGCCGCTCCAGCACAACAAGCCCCAGTCCGACTCTCCGGAACCCACAGGCGCAAACGGCAGCAACACGGGCGCAAGGGCACTGGCATAACAGCGCCGGCACCATGGCCGGCATTGAACAGCTGGAAATTCACAGCAAGGTGTGTGTGCTTGTGCCGTGCATCGCGACGGTTTCATTTGTGGTTGTTACGCTGCTGTGCGGGGATCGCATCTCCCTGTTGCGCCAATTGCTAACTGGGCGCCGTCGCCTCCTCTCAGGCCTACATCGTGCGATGGGTCAAGGTCGATGCCGGGCACACGATATCGTGGAGTGTCCAGCCGCACAAGAAGTCAATGTAGCTACACGGCTGCCCTCCTGAACCCGTTTTTTCCGGCCAACGCGCGCGCTGACACTGTTTTATCCAGCAACTTCGCCATCGTTAAACACCCTGGGACCGGCGGCACCAACCTCACCTCGCACCCCGACGACCTCAATAGCCTCGAGCAGCACACAGACGGCCTCGCCGAGTCGAAGCCTAGTCTCTTCGCCAAACGGGATGTCAGCACCGCGCAGGACCAGCTGGCGAAAAAGGGGTTTATCCCCATAAAGTGGCACGGCAAATGCGAGGCTGACAAGGTCTCGGTGGGCACCTACGATGTCACCCAGGGCGGCATGTTCGGTTTGGTTTTCGACAACACCTTCTCGAAGCAGACGTCCAAGACGGCGACCTTCGTGCTCTTGACTTATCCGACCGGCGCCCCCCCGCAGACTGCCCGCCATCTCCCAAACCTCCAAGCTGGCCCGGCCGCGAGCACCAGCCGATCGAGTCTAGGAAAGTACGCCAACAGTCCGCGCCTCGGCGCCGTGCCTTCCGAGTCCGTCGATAGCCTACACAGTCATGGCGCGGTTGGGCGCGGGCGCGCGCTGTCGGCCGCGGGGAAGAGCGACGGGGGAACGTCGACCTCATACCATGTCGGCGTTTTACTGAAAAGGAGGCGCAAGAAGGGACAAGGTTATGCCCGGCGCTTCTTTTCCCTCGATTACATCACTTGCACCCTTTCGTACTACCACAGCCGCAACTCGTCGGCTCTCAGAGGTGCCATCCCCTTGAGCCTGGCGGCCATCGCGGCCGACGAGAGGCGCCGCGAGATCACCATTGATTCCGGGGCCGAAGTTTGGCACCTGAAAGCGTCGAATGCGAAGGAATTCACCGACTGGGCCAGAGCCCTGGAACGGGCGAGCAAAATCGCGCGGGGGTTGGAGAGCGTGGCGCCCGAGCCGATGCCAGACTCACAGGGAGGGGCTCCCAAACCCTCCGCGACGGCCGCCCGCACACAGCAAGAGGGAGATAGGGATTGGGAACACGTCGAGGCTCTAGTCAGCAGGATCGTGGGGACCAGAGACGCCCTCCGCCGTCTAGTTAAGGACTTGGCGGCCGAGAAGCAGGCGGCTGCCAACAACCAAGGGTCGTACCCTTCGTCGAGCACCCCGACAGTGCCGGAGGACTCGGATGGCTACTTCACCCCGCAGGCTGACAAGCGACCATTTTGGAAGCGCAAGGCGAGCGGCTCTTCCTCGCCCCTCACTCCACAGTCGTTCCAAACCGCTGGTGGGGCGTCTCTAACGGTCCCAACGCCAACCACCACCACTCCCAATGGCTCGAGGTCGCAGGGGGACCGGGACACGCACGACAACTGCGCGGCCCTGCTGAAGGACCTCGACTCGGTCGTGGGCGAGTTTTCTACCCTTCTCAACACGAGCAAGTCGCGGAGGCGGGTACCCACACAACCGCCTACTGCGCCGAGGAAGAGCATGGAATCCACAGCGTCGACGGTTGAGGAATTTTTCGATGCCGAGGCGGGTGACTTGGATCAGTCGCAGCACCAAGTCCTGCTGATCAACCACCAAAGCGAGGAGGACACGGCAGCCTCCGACGTAGAGGAGGTTTCGATCAATGATGCATCGTCAATCTCGTCGATCGAGGACGAAGAGGTCCCGCACACTGGGGACGGCGTTGGCAGTCTGTTCCCAGCAAAACCAAAATCGCTGTCGCCCCTCCCCATTGCCGTCGCCGTCTCCCGCCGCAAGACCATACCGGCGGCCAAGGTCATGCCGCCCAGCCTAATTGCCTTCGTGCGCAAGAACGTGGGCAAAGACCTCAGCACCATCTCGATGCCGGTCTCGGCCAACGAGCCCATCTCGCTCCTGCAGCGCATGGCCGAGCAGCTGGAATACGCCCACCTTCTCGACACCGCGGCGCAGCAGAAGCAGCCGCAGTACCGTCTCCTCTATGTCGCCGCGTTCGCCGTCTCGCAGTTCAGCAACGGCCGCGCCAAGGAACGCGCTATCCGCAAACCGTTCAACCCTCTGCTCGGCGAGACCTTTGAGCTCGTCCGGTCCGACGCCGAAGTCCCCCGCGGGCTCCGGCTGCTGGTCGAAAAGGTCAGCCACCGCCCGGTGCGCCTCGCGATGCAGGCCGACAGCGCGCACTGGTCGTTTGCGCAGTCGCCCGCGCCGACGCAGAAGTTCTGGGGCAAGAGCGCCGAGCTGACGACCGACGGCCGGGTGCGCGTCAGCCTGAGGCTGCCTGACGGCTCCGAGGAGCACTACAGCTGGAACACGGCCACCGTGTTCCTGCGCAACGTCGTCATGGGCGAGAAGTACGTCGAGCCCGTGGGCACCATGCACGTCGGCAACGACGGCACGGGCGCCAGGGCCGCCGTCGAGTTCCGGTCCAAGGGGGTGTTTGGCGGGCGCGGCGAAGAGGTGCAGGTCGAGTTGCATGGGCCCGACGGCAAACACGCGGGGCTATCGATGAACGGGACGTGGACAGGCGCGCTCAAAGCTGTGCCGGGCGGGCAGGTGGTCTGGAAAGCCGGGGACCTGGTGGAGAACGCGGCGAGCACCTACGGGCTAACGACTTTTGCGGCGGGCCTCAACGAGATCACGGCAATTGAGAAGGGCAAGCTGCCCCCTACCGACTGCCGGTTGAGGCCGGACCAGCGTCTCGCGGAGCAGGGCGATCTGGACAAGGCTGAGGACTACAAAGTCAAGCTCGAGGAAGCGCAGCGGCAGCGGCGGAGGGCCATGGAGGAGCGGGGGGAGGAGCACCGGCCCCGGTGGTTTGTCAAGGCCGCGACAGGCCAAGACGGCGAAGAGGTCTGGCGGCTCAAGGGCGGCAAGGACGGGTACTGGGAGGAAAGGGCAAAGGGGACCTGGTCAGGGGTGATGGATCTCTTTGCTGATTAGGTGAAAATTAGGTGTACAAGCAGAGAAGCAGGCGCATGTTGTGCTCGGTCATGAATAGAAATGTGCTTGTGTGTGGCGTATGCGGCCAGCGAAGGTTTTGTGCCACTGTGCTTAAGTTTTTCCGTGTTGAGGCTTTGGTTTGGGCTAGGTTCAAGGGCTACATCTTTGAGGGTATTGAACCGGCCAGTTTGAGAGCGCGAAGATCAATACATACCTACCTCTACTTCGTGTTTACAGTACAAACAGCCTTGCGACCCGGGTCGGAATGGATGCCGCCCCTTTCTCACTCACAGCGAGTGGAGTGGTCGGGAGATCGGCCGCCAGCAGCCGAGGGCGGGGCATCCCCCGACAAGGCGAGCGCGGGGCTCCCGCCCGCAAGCGGAGCCTCGTCCGCTTTGGACAAGACGACACCCAGCAGCTCCGTTCACTCTTTGGCATATAAGTTGCTCCGAGCGTCCGTCTGATTACAAACTGCCGGAGACATTTTCGGGCAAGACTCCATATTCAGACCCAGTCTCTCCTTTCCCTGTTACCGACAGCACTCCTCTTGGGCTCCTCCTTTCCTTGAGTGGAGAGCCAACCCGAAGCTCCAACCCAGCTTGAGAGAAGCCCGAACTAGACACCCCTGAGATAAACTTTGCTCCCATTGAGACGACAACCCAAACCTCGCCTCACCCCGCCAACCATCTCAACACCACAAACATCAACAACGAACCCCCTGAAACTTCAAGGATCATCACACACCAACCACACCACACCACACCACGCCATACACACCATGGCGGCTCCCTCAGACCCCCCCAAACAACGGGGCATCCGCATCGCCATCGACCGCGGCGGCACTTTCACCGACTGCGTCGGCAACCTCGACGGCGAGGACGTTGTTATTAAGCTGCTGTCCGAGGACCCGGCCAACTACAGCGACGCGCCGCTCGAGGGTATCCGCCGCATCATGTCGCACTTCCTAGCCCGCGACATTCCCCGCGGCCAGGCCCTGGACACGGCTCGCATCGACTCCATCCGCATGGGCACCACCGTCGCGACCAACGCGCTGCTCGAGCGCAAGGGCGAGGCCATCGCCTTGGTAGTCACGAAAGGGTTCGGCGACTGCCTCGTCATTGGGAACCAGTCGCGGCCGAGGATTTTTGACCTGGCCATCCGGAAGCCCGAGGTGCTGTACTCGAGCGTGGTCGAGGTGGACGAGAGGGTCACGCTGGAGGATTATGCTGAGGATCCTGAGCGGAGCGTGACCAAGGTGGATGTGAAGGTTGGGAGTGCCGAGGCCCGGGAGGCGGAGCTGGTGATGGGGTTATCGGGCGAGGCGGTGCGGGTGTTGCAGCGTCCGGCGAGGGAGGCGGTGCGCGAGCAGCTGCAGAGGGTGTTTGACTCTGGGATTCGGAGTGTCGCCGTGTGTTTGATGCATGCCTACACATTTCCGGACCACGAGGCGCTCGTCGGGGAGGTGGCCAGGGAGATCGGGTTCCAGCACATCTCGCTCAGCCACGAGCTCATGCCCATGATCAAGCTGGTCCCGCGGGCGACCTCGGTGTGTGCGGATGCGTACCTCACCCCCGCCATCAAGAGGTACATTTCGGGCTTCCAGCAGGGGTTTGCTGGTGGCCTAGGCACCAAGAGCGTGCAGCAGGGGGAAGGAGGGAGGGGAGCGCGGTGCGAGTTCATGCAGAGCGACGGCGGGCTGGTGGACGTGGACAAGTTCACGGGGCTGAGAGCCATTCTGTCTGGGCCTGCCGGTGGTGTGGTTGGGTACGCCATCACGTCGTATGACGAGAAGACCAAAATCCCTGTGATTGGGTTCGACATGGGAGGCACAAGTACCGATGTCTCGCGGTATGGCGAGGGCCGCTATGACCACACGTTCGAAACGACAACAGCTGGGGTCACCATCCAATCCCCACAGCTAGACATCAACACGGTCGCTGCTGGCGGCGGCTCGATGCTGTTCTTCCGGAACGGCTTGTTCGTGGTTGGTCCCGAATCCGCTGGTGCCCATCCCGGCCCGGCATGTTACCGGAAAGGGGGCCCCGCGACGGTCACCGATGCCAATTTGTTCCTTGGCAGGCTGTTGCCCGAATTCTTCCCCAAGATCTTCGGCAAGAACGAAGACGAGGGCTTGGATCCAGAAGCCAGCAGGGAAGTGTTGCAGAAGCTGGCTGATCAGATCCACAAGGAGACTGGCAAGAAGATGGACATCGACGAGGTGGCGTTTGGTTTCTTGACTGTCGCCAACGAGGCCATGACGCGGCCCATCAGGAGCATCACCGAAGCCAAGGGCCATGACACGTCCAAGCACCGTCTGGCCACCTTTGGTGGTGCGGGTGGCCAGCACGCCGTTGCCATTGCTGAGTCCCTGGGCGTCAAGCAGATCCTCATCCATCGTTACTCCTCTGTTCTCTCCGCCTACGGCATGGCCTTGGCCGATGTTGTGGACGAGAGACAGGAGCCCGACTCGGCTGTCTGGAGCGGGAAGGGCGATGTGGTGGATCAGCTCAAGAGCAAGATGGAGGGCCTCAAGACCAAGGCTCGCCAGACCCTGCGAGACCAGGGCTTTGACGACAGCGAGATCATATTTGAGGAGTACCTCAACATGCGGTACCGCGGCACCGAATCTGCCCTCATGATCGTCAAGCCCGAGGACAACGGCTGGGATTTCGGCGCGGCGTTTGTCAACCACCATCGCTACGAGTTTGGTTTTACCCTCGACGACCGAGACATCATTGTTGACGATGTCCGGGTTCGTGGGGTTGGCAAGAGCTTCCGTTACGAGGAGAAAAGCGTGGACGAGCAACTCAAAACGGTCAACCGCAAAGCTGTGTCGCTCGAAAAGCGGCACTCCGAGGCCAAGGTCTACTTTGAAGGCGGCCGTGTCGACACGCCCATCTACAAGCTCGGGGACCTCGCCGTGGGAGACGTCGTCCAGGGGCCTGCCATGCTGGCGGACGGCACCCAGACCATTGTGGTCACCCCTGATGCTGCTGCCCTGGTACTCGAGACCCATGTTGTGGTTGACCTCCCGGAGAATGAGAAGGACCGGCACTCGAAAGAATCGGGGGAGCGGGAAGTGGACCCAATCATGCTCAGCATATTTGGACATAGGTTCATGGCCATCGCCGAGCAGATGGGACGGGCGCTCCAGAAGACAAGCGTCAGCACCAACGTCAAGGAGCGGCTCGACTTCTCCTGCGCCATTTTTGACGCCTCAGGCGGTCTGGTTGCCAACGCCCCTCACTTGCCTGTTCACCTGGGGTCCATGTCGACTTGTGTCAGGAGACAGGCCGAGATCTGGAAGGGAAAACTCAAGAAGGGAGACGTCATCATCTCGAACCATCCGTCATACGGTGGTACTCATCTACCGGACGTCACGCTCATCATGCCGGCCTTTAACCCAGCTGGGGACGAAATCCTCTTCTACGCCGCATCGCGAGCACACCATGCGGATATCGGAGGCATCACGGCCGGCAGTATGCCGCCGCATTCGCGCGAGCTACACCAGGAGGGTGCCGCCATCAAGAGCGAGAAGCTCGTCAGTGAAGGCAGGTTCAACGAAGAGCGTGTCGTGGAGCTCTTCTACACCGAACCCGCCAAGCAGCCCGGCTGCAGCGGCACCCGTTGCCTCGCCGACAACATCAACGACCTCCGCGCCCAGGTATCAGCCAACCAAAAGGGCATCTCGCTGATTGAGGGTCTCATCAACGAGTACGGCGAGGACACAGTGCAGTTCTACATGGTGGCCATCCAGAACAACGCCGAGCAGCAAGTCCGGCACCTCCTCCGTACCGTTCACGACCGCTTCCAGGGCAAGGACCTCTCGGCCGAGGATTTTATGGATGACGGCAGCCCCATCCGGCTCAAGATCACCATCGATCCTGATCAAGGAGAGGCCGTCTTCGACTTTGCTGGCACTGGCCCGGAGGTGTACGGCAACATCAACGCGCCCGAGGCCATCTCGTATTCGGCCATCATCTACACGCTGCGCTGCATGATCTCGGAGGACATCCCGCTCAACCAGGGCTGCCTCAAGCCCATCACGGTGCGCATTCCGCCGCAGTCGCTGCTCTCGCCCTCGGACAACGCAGCCGTGGTCGGCGGCAACGTGCTCACGTCACAACGCGTCACCGACGTCATCTTCAAGGCCTTCGAGGCCTGCGCCGCTAGCCAGGGCGACTGCAACAACCTGACGTTTGGCTTTGGCGGCAACATCGCCGGCCAGAACGCCGTCCGCGGCTTCGGCTACTACGAGACCATCGCGGGGGGGAGCGGCGCCGGCGCCACGTGGGAAGGTACCGACGGCGTGCACGTGCACATGACCAACACGCGCATCACCGACTCGGAGGTGTTTGAGCGTCGGTACCCCGTGCTGCTGCGCGAGTTCTCGATCCGGAAGGGGTCCGGCGGTCGCGGTCAGCACCGCGGCGGCCACGGCGTCGTGCGCGACATTGAGTTCCGCATCCCAGTGCAGGTGTCCATCCTCAGCGAGAGGCGCGTGTACCGGCCGTACGGCATGGCGGGCGGCGAGGACGGGCAGTGCGGGCTGAACTTGTGGGTGAGGAAGGTGAAGAAGGCGAGCTGGGAGACGAGTTTGCGGCGGTTGCAGAGCGATGATCATGGCGATGAGGATGCCGATGCCGCGGCCGAGTACGAGGAGCGCTTCATCAACCTCGGAGCCAAGAACAGCGCACCCATGCAGGCCGGGGACCGCATCATCGTCTGCACGCCTGGTGGTGGCGGCTGGGGCAAGGTCGGCGAGAAGAAGGCCCTGGGCCAGAAGGCGGATCCTATGGAGGGCTGGAAGAAGGGGTCGCACGCCGCGAGGGAGGACATGGCACTGCAAGCGTGATGTTATGATAGCCCCTTATAAAGAATAGCCGGCATACCCTGTCTGCTACCAGCTCACGCGCGCTTCAGGGCTGATGAGACGTCCGAGACTGCTCGGCTGTTGAAACGCTGAAACCCGTCTATGTTATTTCTGCACGCTTTGGTGACAAACTCGCTATGGACTGTGGTTGGACGCAGTGAGGTCCCTTAACACTGACTGCCAACCAGAGAACCGGGTGGTTGAGATCTAAAGGATTCTGATCTCATTGTGAAAACCAAAAAGGGGGTGCCGCTCGTTCGCTGCGACCAAAACCATCACCCGCTGCTGGGAGCAGCGCCCATTGCTCCCTTGGCAGTCTTGTCGTAGCCATCCAAAGGAGAACAAAAACCAAGCCAGATGGGGAAGATCTTGGCCATGGTGAGCTGGCAGGACCGGAAGGGTTCTAACTAATGGTAACCTGGCTGAATGTGGTTTCATATACCGACACCGTTCCAACATGTTACGCAACTAGACGCCATGGGCTCGCTATTGGCAAGACTGGGTGATCATCTCGCGCTGTGCGGCCAAATTTCCCTTCCTCACGATGCCATTCCAGGCACATACCCCCACCCCCAACCAACCAGCAATACGAAGCGTGTATCGAGAAGACCCCGATAGACAGCCGGTCTGGGGTCCGAGTATCCCAAGGTGAGGTAACCGGTGTCATCCCGTCTCTCTTCTTTTGGAGTGCGCTCGCCTCGGTTTCGCTCTTGTTGCCGAGACAACATCGCTGCAAGATGGCATAACTCCCGAACCAGTTACAACGCCGGGGGGGAAGGGCGGAAGACGAAAAAATGAGTGATCGATCAAGATTTCTAATCCGCATCGGCCAACTGCATGATAAGCCTGGCAGCCATGTCGAGGAATGGAAATGGACTTGTGACCTCCTTGTCCTCAAGGAGCTTGCCGTCCGACGTCTCGTACCCGTCGACCTTGAAGTCGACAAGGAAGACGTTGGGCTCCATTTCGTAGATCTGAATTTCCATGCGCATAGTGGCTACACGACCAACGTGAGAGGCCACCCCCGCTTCAGTCAAGCCAGAGGCAACCACCTGTTTGTGGAGTTCTAGATGAAATCGTGTCAGCCCCGGGTCATCAGTCAACGAATTAGCCAGGATGGGGACGGATCAGACGCACTGTTTGTCGACCAGCGAATGTTGAGGTGCCAGGGGTCTGCTGGGAGCTTGTACATTGCTGCCAAATCCTCCTCTGACATTGACTTCTTCTTCCGCGAATGCCGGCCGCCATCGTAGTCCCCATTCTCGTCGTCTTGGATGGCGGCGTCATAATCCTCATCCACCACCCACGAGGCCCCAAGTTTGTGGAGCGCCTTGAAGATGCACAGCAGGGCTTCCCAAGGGGCGTTCCTAGAGCGGATCCCAAACTGCCACCTCACCGGCTTGGTCTTCTTTGGCGGGTTGACTGGAGTGAGCCCCTGTGGACGACTGGCATCGTCCAGACGAACAAAGCTACGAGAATGAGGCTTCAGGCGGCGGAGGGTCTCCTCCTGCTCGGCCTGGCTCCGCGGCTGGCTGACGGGTTCGATGATGGTGGGGGGCGCGTCTGGGAGCTCGGTCCCTTCGGCCCGGGCCTTTTCTCGCTCCACGTAGGCCTTGTGATACATAGTCAAGCTGCCCGGCAGGATGCCAACCTTGCTGACGTAAGGCGGCCTGGCCGATGTTCCCGTGCTCGTGGAAGCGACTGACCGAGCCGATGAGGTCGGGTCTAGCAGAGGGCTTGGAGTAGCTCCATCCTCGGCGTTGAGGCCAGGGAGTTGCATGAACTTGTTCTCGCGAACAATCATGTACGCGTCCTTGATGGCCGACGGCTCGTCGGCCTCGAGGGCCTCTTCCACGTCCCGCTTGCCGTAGCCCATGGTCTTGCTGATCTTTTCCGTCACCTCGTTGTGAAGCTTCTCTTGCTCCTGCGGCGGCGCGCCGGGCGCGATGTCGCTCACTTTGATCGCCTTGTTCGGGTCGGCACCCGTGTTGAGAAACTCTTCGACGGGCGGGTGAAGGTAGGCGGGGAGATCCTTGAGGAACCACGGGTCCATGCGGATGTCCTCGATGGTGGCCCGCTGGACAGGGTTCACCACCAGCATCTTCTTGATCAAGTTCGCCGCGCCGGGGCTCATCCAAGTCGGCACCATGTAAGTGCCGCGGGCGATCCTGGAAAACAGGGTGGGAATGTGCTCGTGGTCGAAGGGGAGACGGCCGACGAGCAGGACGTAGAGGATGACGCCGCAGCTCCACACATCGACCTCGGGACCCGCATACAGCTTGCCGCCGATGACCTCGGGGGCGGCGTAGTTGGGAGACCCGCAGCTAGTCTTGAGGAAGTTGCCGTCGGTCATGATGTTGCTCAGACCGAAGTCGGCAATCTTGACATCCAGGTTGTCGTCGAGTAGGAGGTTCTCGGGCTTCAGGTCGCGGTGGACAATCTTGTGGCGGTGGCAGTACTCGACGGCGCAGAGCATCTGCTGGAAGAAGCGGCGGGCCTCGTCCTCCTGCATCTTGCCGTGGGCGACGATGTAGTCGAACAGCTCGCCGCCGGCATACTCGAGCACCATGATGATCTCGCTCGGGGTCTTGATGACGGTGTACCTGGCGATAGGGGTGAAGACACAAAAGGTCAGCTCAAGGTTGACCAGCAGAGCAACAGGCAGGAGAGACGAAACAAAACAAGAGAGGCGGGGTAGCTCACAGTTTGATGATGTGCGGATGGCGGAGCAGCTGGAGGTATTCGATCTCGCGCTCGACGCGGCCCTGCATGTCGCGACTGATGAGGTTCTTGCGCGAGATGATCTTGAGGGCGACCTGCTGGCCGGTGCTCCGATGCACGGCCAGCTTGACCTTGCCGAAGCTGCCCTCGCCGAGAGTCTTGATGATGTTGTAGGCGCCGATACGCTGCTCGGTGCGCGTCTTGTCGCGATGGTGGGGTGGCGGGGCATTGTGGGCGTTTCGGCCATTTGAATTGGGACCCGATGACGATGACGGGTCGGGCCCCGAGGAGGACGACATGATGGCGGCGTCGACGGAGGCGCCGGGGGTCGGGGTGGGAGTTGAGGGCAGCGGGGCGCGGCGGTGTTGTTGGTGCGGGTTCGGGGGCGGATCCGGGGTCGGGTGTGGATGGCGTTGTCCCTGCTGCTGCTGCTGTTGCGGTTCCTGTTCCTGTTGGCGCTGGTGTTGGTGTTGCTGCCCCTCGCCTGGCGGCCTGTTGCGCCGGATCTGCGATGGGGACAGGGAGATGGACAGTTCCTCGTCGTCGCACGCCTGGGCCATGGCTGCCGAGGACCGTCGCAGGCTCCCACTAGCTCTCGTCTAAAATGGGTTCAGATGGAGCCTTTTCGGTTGTGGGTGTGGAGTACGGTGGTAGAGCCGCGCGGAGGTGGGTGTGGTGGCTCGGGTGGGTGGTGGTGGCTCGGGGGCGGTGGGTGACTGATGAGTGGGTGAGCGGGGGTGCTCGGGGGTGCTGACGCTATGCCCTGCTTGGCCGAGTTGGGGGTTCAGCTGCAGTGCAGCCAAGCCCAGGGCTTGAATCCATAACGTTCACGTCAAGGGCCAGTGGGGATCACGAGCCACTGCAGCACCACGACCAAGACAGATGACAGCCTGATGCCTCTGTCTCCGCAACTGACATGTTGGTGCATCGGCGGGCATGCTGGCTGACGCATTTGGTTATTCCGTGTTTGCATTTTATGCTTGGTGACCTTCAACAGTGACATTTTTCACAAGCTCCGGTTCTCCTTTCTTGCATCCCGATTCTGCCAATCAGAAAGGCGCCTCTGCCTCTGCAGAAGACCTGCAGAACACAGGGCACCTCAGCAAGACCGCTGCTTTTCGGAGATGCCCGGCCGCCATCCCTCGCTCGTGCTGTGCCGGCATTTTCCGCTTCCCAAAGTCAGGTGCTTGCCACTGCTGATTATACGTTGGATGGAGAGTTTCAGCTTGTCAGAGTCCCCCTGCTTTCTGTCACTAGGTTGCGGTTTCCATCGGGGGGCTGGGATTGTAAAGAGGAGTGGTGTGGTAGTCGAGAAGATCATCTTTGCTACTACAGAATCGCCTTGGGTTGATGTTCTCTCGCACTGGCGGCTGCTCCACTCTCGTCCTCCTGCCTCAAAAATCTCATCTAGCCCCCCCCAAAAAGGGAAAACCTGACTCCTAGAGAGCAGATCCATCCAAAGATAGCGACTTCAGAGTGTGCTCGGCGTTGGGAAAACCGACGAAAGTGGCACCTGCCAGTACCACGAAGCGACCGCCATGGCACCAATGCTCATCCCAAATGCCATCAAAAAGTTGACATCGTTGTTGTCCAACAAGTCCCATCCGTTCTCCACCACCCTTGACGGCCCATTCTTCGGGCCCGGCGCCTGGTTCTTGTCGGGGGCACCGGCCCCGGCCTTTTTCGAATCCTGCTCCTTTGCTGGATGGTGCAGTTTGGGGTTGGGAGACACGAGCACCCGCAGGCCGCCCTCGCCCTCGATAATCTTGCCGCTGCGAACATCCCTGACGCTGTTTTGAAACAGTCCACCGAGGACGCTGTCCATGACGCTGCCCAGAAGGCCCCAGATGGTCAGGCCCAGGATCAAAGTTCGTCGCTGCTCGATCGACCACGGCGCTCCGCCGCCTAGCTTGCCCAGGGTCTCATCCGTACAAAAGGGGAGGAATAGCATGGCGGCCGTGACTATGATGACACTGCCGAGTAAGCCGGCAGCAAGACCTGTGAGCGTGACACCTCCGTTGGTGCCGCGGGGAACCTTTCGCAGCCTGAGGCTGGTGATCAATCGGGGTTGGCCCTTGGCGAGTATGCCCAGCTCGGAGCTGAACGTGTCGGCCGCAACACAGGCATAATTGGCGATGATTCCAATCACTAGGAGGTCGCCACCCCAGGCAAAGCAGAGGCTTCCAGTGTCATCCGGCGACGCGAGAAGGGACTTCTGGCGAGACCGCAACTGGTAGGCATGTAGAAGGGAGAGAATGGATGCGGTCAGCGAGTTGGCGAACACCTGCACATGACTGCGCGGGCCCTCGACGCCAGAGTAGCCGCCAGATTTCAGGGTGAGGCTGGCCTTGACATTCTCCTTGACCTGTAGAGAGGCGTTAGGTGTGTCTGAGTGGGGGCTGGACAAGAGGGAGGAGAGTGTCCGGCTTACGTGGGTTGCTCGGGTTCCGGCCAAGAAGAAAACGACGAGTAGGACGAATGGCAGATTCCACGGATGGACGGCGTGGGCGATGGCTGTCAGAGCCGCTGCGAGGATTCCGGCCGGCGTCAGCGACTTTTTGGCGTGGGCGCGGTACACAAGCAGCAGCGTCGCGGGAATGGCAATAATGGGCTTCATCTTGCGGTCGGAACCGGGGGTAGCATCAGAAAGATCGAGATCCAGACAGCGGCTATCGCATTCCCTTGAAATAGCACGCGGACAGACGATGGAAGCCTGGAAAGGCGGACGCGCACCTGATGGATCCGCTCTCAACGGGATTGGGATGATCCTGGCATGTGTTCATCAGGAAGACAGGAACGGATGCCAAGAATCTCGTGTGCACAGTCAGCGCAAGGTTCCGGACGAGCCGGACTTGATCCGTGCCACTCCGATTGAACGTTCAGAGGAAAGGAGGGTGTGCTAACCCTAACCCTTCAACAACGCCGACGGTGTGTGTCCTACCCGTCCTACCCCTGAGTCCTGGTCCGAAGCCCAACTCTTCACCTGAGCTTTGATTCTGGGGGGAAAACGGTGCAAACCCCCCTAAATGGAGCGAGCCTAGTATGTGGCGTTGAAGCGGGAGCTTTTGGTTTCCATTCGTTGGACTCCTGGGCACCTTCGGCAACCTCATGACCAGAAACGGGGGCTACGAGGAGTTGGGGGGGGCAGTGGGTGTGCTCATCGGTGGCCGGTGTGCCAACCCGGGCTTCATCCTTCCGCTACGGAGATAGGGTCTCCGTCAGAGGGCACTGAAAGCTGTCCCGGCCTCCAGTCTCGAACTAAACGAGACGACCAGAGCTAGCAGACATGCTGGTTGACTCACCCATATCTAGACCAGAACGTCGATGTTGAGCCTTACTGAGGGTTTGCCGCGGTTTCGTGGCCGGGCGCCACGAAATACTCAGTGCTAATCTTATTGCCCCTGACTTCTTTTTCGACCCTAGCTGGTCACCGAGCAAAAGACGCTCGGGGTCCGTCTCCCGACATCAGAGAAAGACTCGGGCTGTGCTGGGTCCGGCGCTGATGTTGGCGCCGATTTGTCTTTGTTGCGATGTCAATGTCTGCGTGAAGTTAAAACTCGAAATAAATCCAGGGTTAGGCTGACATGACGTGGCGCGGCCGGACTAGAATGCCCACCTCCTGCATTTCGGAGACTGGGCGGATTGTATTCCGGGGCCGAGGCGTGATGGCGTGAGAACGCTGCGACACGGTACCCTTGCCACGCCGAAGTTGCTGGGCTGGGCCTTTCCCAACGCATAAACTCTCCTCACCAACTCGGTCGCCTTCGAAGTCCACACCGTCAGCATCGGTGTGTGGTCGTGATGTGTCTGGGCAAATCCCGGGTTGGGCTGCAGCCTCTTTCCTTCCTGAATCCCACCTCTTGACCGTTCCATGACTCGCACACACCAATCTGTTTTGCTTTCGATCTCTGATCCGCTCGTCAAGTTCCCCTTTCTCTTGATGGCCCACCTCCAGAACTCAGCAAAACGTCAACGTTCTCCCACCACCACCACTCAGAACCCAAAAACGCATCGACCCTTCCACGACTAGGTGAGTGCCTAGACTGGACCCGGGCCCCCTTCAATGTCCTTGGCTGGGCTGCATCACGGCCTCGATGCCCGCGGGCAGTCTGGTCGGCTCGCTCATGTCGTCCTTCGTCGCCGACCGGTACTCGCGCAAGGTTGCCCTGCAGAGCTCGTGCGTCCTGTGGATTATCCAGGGCTGTAAAATTAGGCGGGCCGACATGGACTGGTGTCTGATCGAGGCTCGTCGTCGTCCTCGCTGTCGTCATCGTCCTCGCTATCGTCATCGTCATCGTTGTTGTCATCTTACCCATCATCGATTCTTCCTTCATCCCTCAACTTCAGGATGGGGCCATGCCACCTGGTTGCGGGAGTAAATTTACCCCACCAAGAAGAGTGTTCATGCCATTGCCCTCGGGTCGCGAACGACTCGTCTCTTTCCTGGTCGCCCTCTTGTCGTAGTTTCGTCGGTGGATCTTGGAATAAGACATCGACCCTCTGCCCATGGTGAGGCGGCATGGAGTAAGTTGAACTAAGTAGAGAAGTGACGAGCTAACCCCCTGAGGAAGGGAAGAGGAAAGGGTCAGGGTGGGAGAGGAGGAACACCTCTTATATACCTTGTACGTCGTTGCTTCGGGTCGTGGAACCCGGTAAATGATATGCGTGTCATCCGGGAGGCAGTATATCAAACGACGCCTACCCAGGCAAAGAAGTGAATTTGGCCGTCGACGGAATGCCTCCCCGCTCCGTGCCATATCGAGTGGTTTAGTACCGAAGGAGATCGGCCATGTTCCCTTGCCCCTCGGGGTTCATGTCCCGTTCTGTCTCGACGCCAACCACCCGTCTTGTGCCCCCCTCTTCCTCTATCGAAGAAGGTAGATCATACCCTCCTGCGCGGGAGATCTCGACGGTTGGCGGTTGGCGGCATGGGCTTGCGTGGATGGGGACAGAACGCAATATATCGCAACCAGCAGCCGCCGATGGCTGCGAGGTAACCAACGGCCGCGTGCTGCAACACTCAAGTTCTCCCCCCGTTCGGGTGGGCTTGCATGCAGGGGGGCTCGGTGTAGTCTCAGACAGAAGTATTTTGGAGGTTGCATAGACCCGTGGCAGCTTTCTATGCCAGCCAAGGGTGGGTGGCGGGTGTTGGTAAAAGGGAATATGAATGACAGGGAATAGGGGTAAGTAATAGATGACGCAGTGACGATACCTGGGGATGCCGCAAGCGTTCTGTGTACTCTGGCTTTTGTGTTCCTTTTCTCAAGTCCAACAACCACAAATATACCCCAGGGCTCCGGCTGGGTGACTTCGGTCTCAGATGGCGCCTTGGTGTCGACCACCTGGCGTTCTTCGGTGATAACCTGTTCGGGGATCCTGGTTGGGACGTGGCTGCGGGAAGGGCTCGGCACGTGCATCTCATTGATGAGGCGGCCAACAACCGGTTGGTCCACCAGCACGTTTGCTTCTCTTCAGCATGTACTGTGAAGGTATGGCCTTGTAAATGAAGATGCCAAGACGTATGGTTGCTACGTGACATCCGCGCCGGTGTTGGCCCAGGGGAAGCGATGCTACATGCCATTTGTCCCGCGTCCCCATTTTGCCCTATTTTCCGTCTATTATAGACTCAGAAACAAGGAGCACAAACCCGTCGATTCAGCACTTCTTATTTATGGGGCCGAAAGAGCCCCATTGATGCCTGGCCATCGTTCGCCAGCATACCAGCCTGCCCACTGATTTTGTGCAACAGAGGCGCCTGCAAACCCCCAACGGTCGGGATCTGTGCCGTTCATTGACAACATAGAACAGAGGTTTGACAGCGGTCAAGTCTACGGCAAGAAAGTCAGAGATCCATGTAAACGCAACAGATTTACACCCCTCAGTCCGCCTCTACTCGGGGCTTCCAGGTTTGTTTGTAAAGCCGACGGATCAGCCCTTGTGACCAGCCTTCGACTTCATCCCTCGACAATCTGGGCGCCGTGCCCAGGGACTAGAAAATTGTTCCATGAGACGGCCATCTCATGACCGAGTCATTTTGACGTGCGTCATGCTTTCGCCAACCTTCAGGTTTGACAAACGCCGTGCCCCTGAGCGAGCAATGTTCTAGAAACCGCTTCGGTGCCGAAGCCTCGAGGGAGAATGTGGGGCGTAAATCAGCGGCTAACATAAAGATGCGACTGATCTGTCCCAGGTTGGATGAGATCGGTATGAGAGCATGTTGCAGGCCGAACGGGCACGGAGATTGTGATGCAGGCGGTGCCGAACAATACTTTCCTCTGTTTAACCGGTCGGCCCAAGTGCTTTCTGGCTACACAGCTCGTACCCGCCTCAACAAGCGCCGATATGATGCTGCAGTCCACCGAGGCTATTATGGCGGGTCGACAGTTGAAACCGAACTCTCTAGTACGGTACGACGTGGCAAGAAGCCCATGGGATTTCGGCGGCTGAGGAGGTGGAGCTCGAAGGTTGGAATCAGGCATCGAGACAGATCAAGTACTGCAAGCTCTGCGTGCTCTACGCTCATGGAAAATACCCGAAGCTCCGAAGCAGCACCTATGCGACCTTTTCGGACTGCCTTCGTTGTGTGTGTGAGCCCTCATGCAAGACCACGAGCGGAGCTAGAGTAGGGATCAGTTCCTTCTAGGCTTTCAGATTCAGTGAGCCGGCAGAAGCGTTGACTCAAGTGAAACCAGAACTCACGCCAACGTGAGTGAGTGCTTAAGACCCGGAACGGTGCGAAATAGCCGGGTATTCTCTAGAAGAGGGTCGGCGTCTGTTCGGCGCCAGACCCGGTCGAGAGTAAGGCGTCGTACTCGGTAGGTATGTTGCCCGCGCCGCACCGGATATTACTGTTTGGTAATATATGTGTTATCTTGAGTATCAACAAATGGCTGAAGAGCAAGTGCCTGAGGCCCCGGTGCCATGGGGATCCGGAGGGACACCACGGCCTTGAACATCCGGCATATGCCGCGACGCATCGTGGCACAGCAGAAAAGGCCAGCAGGAGGCATTGGCTGTACGCTGTGTAAGACTCACTGCATTTCTGTTCAAATTCAGCATTCGGGGAGAGCAGGAGTGTGAACGGGTCAGATGCAAGCAGGAGAATCCAGTCCCAATGAACCACTATGGCAGGCCCTGAACGGCGGCCTCGGTGTCGGCTTATGCCCGAGATCACAACTAACTACTTCTGCGGGGGAGGTTTGTGCTGCCCACCGACCAATAGGGTACTTGACAACTGCTTCACAGCCGAAGTTCACCGCCGAAAGGGGCGAAATCAGCATGAGAGGCACCGCCTTTCCGTAGCATCGAGGGCGTGACTTTCCTCGCACTCACAATATGACACTGCCTCAGTTCTCGGGTGCCTTTCCATCCCGAATGACCGTTTAGGCCTGACGGCCGTCGAAGAAGAGATCGTGATTCGATCGGTTATCGTCCCGCAAATCTTGTGCTTGTTCAAGAGGGGATCTTGGCGAATGTTTCCCCGCCCGGGAGACCGTGGAGCCCAGTGGCTGATATCAACATCGTTCCCCGCCATCGACTGCGCTGAACCATATCAAGCCAGGTGCAGAGGCAGTGGAATTAGGTGTTACGGTCGATCAGAGAAGTGTAGCAGGATTGGCGTCCTGGCTGAAAAAGCGAATGACGAGGGGCGGGGAGACTGTCTCGGCGAAACACGATGCGCTTGAGAAGGTCACCGACGCCGTCCGGGCAACCGAGACGGTTGCTGTTGGACCGTTCACCGGCGAGAGAATACGAGATTGGGTGGTTGAGCGGAAGGGACTAGATAACAATAGCTTTGCTTGAGTTGATATTGGCTCGCGGTCTGGTCCGTCTTGTTGACAGGTTTCAGGGTGGTGTCGCCTCCGGCTGTCTTGCCTTGTAGGTGTTATTGTCACACGGCGTTTGCACCTCAGATCATGTGCTATGCCAATGTAGTAGTGACGTACTGCTGCCTCTCTTCCGTCACCAGAATCGCTAACCAGGGTACCTAGGAGGGATCCAGAGCATCATTGGCTCAAGGTAGCTCGGGGCTTCGCTCTAGCTTCTTCGGCCATCAAAGTGAGTATGAATCAAGAAGCTGATGGACAGACCTGGTGGACAGAGCTGATCGATGGAAAAGGGTCTTGACTACGTCAGCACTTGTCTAAAGCTTCACGCAGCTTCCCAACACAGCACAGCTTTTCCTGGGCCAACGCTGTGCCCTGCATCCCGTGTTCTGTGTCGTTGCCTGTGTGCTGTGTGCTGTGTCCGGTGTGCTGTGTCCGTTGTGCTGTGCCCGGTGTGCTGTGTGCTGTGTGCTGTGCCCACGGACACAACGACGGCAAAAAAGCACCGAGATGCCGAACATGTTTGGACTCGGTGGACGAGGTGAGCCGACGGCGTTCCACAACAGCCGTGCTAGAAAACGCCTTGCCGTAGAAATCGGACAGATCAACGGGCAAGCCTTTCGGTTGGGTTGGTGAGGAGGTACAGACCGGCTGGATGACTGGCTGGGTGAGCGACCGAGTGGCTGACAACGAGGGGTGTAAAGGCTCGAGGAAAGGCACCGCAGAGCGCCGGCTGATGCGAGTAACCGCGCCGTCGCACTCTCCCGCACGCACCCGCCGTCGTATCACGCCGAGCTTGCCTTCTCCCATCTGACGTGTTTCGACACAAATTTCTCGAATTCCCATCGCGGGTGCTCGATGTTGTGCAAGGAAATTGCGATGCCCTGCCGGAGGCGCATAGAGGGGAGGCAGGGGATCCGACCGGGGACCGTGCCCCTTGCTGAGCTGTCTGGTCTGGGACTCGTGTTCCCCAACTCGGCCACATGGCGCAGGGCGTTGTGGCCTGTCGGATCGAGGCTCGATTTCAGGTTCAGGGACGTCGGATGGACCGCACGCACCAACCCACGCACCCTGTAGTGGGGGTTGGGGGGGGGG
>OUNM010012318.1_pt1 | contig 48994 bp, 38 predicted proteins | sample 1769961 | NCBI WGS metagenome assembly OUNM01 (sample SAMEA3914820, study PRJEB12502) | metagenome | biome: forest; material: soil | place: USA | collected 2012-03-12 | depth 0.3 m
CCGTCCAGGCGAAAGGTTGGAATCCAGGCCGTGACGGAGGAGCGCCGCCCGTCCCGGCCTCGCGCAAGCACGGACTCGCAAACGAGCGAAGCGATCGTCGATCCAATCCGTCCCGGCCTCGCGCAAGCACGGACTCGCAACCGAGCGAAGCGGTCAACGTCGACGTCGACGACAACGACGTCACGCGAGCGCGCGCGAATCCGGCATGAGGGGCCCCCGTGGTTAGGCCCGCGGCCTGGCTCCGTACGGCGCACGCCCGGCCACCCGCCGCGCCGCCAGCAGCGGCAGCCGCAGCAGGAACTCCAGCATCAGCCGCAGGTGCATCCACGTGAGCAGCACGTTGTCGCGGCCGTAGCGGAAGTGGCTGACGCCGCCCTCCTCGGCGGTGAGGTACTTCACCGGCGCGTCCACGTCGATCGGCGTGACGCCGCGCCAGGCCAGTCGCACGACGGCCTCGGTGTCGAAATCGAAGCGGCGCATCCAGGGCTGGCGCTTCATGACGGCGGCCAGCGCCGCCACGGGGTACACGCGGAAGCCGTACAGCGAATCGCCGATGCCCGCGCCCAGCGTCTCCAGGTTGGTCCACCAGTTGGACACGCGGCGGCCGCGCACGCGCAGCAGGGGCGCGCTGGCGTCGAACACCGGCCGGCCCAGGATCATCGCGTCGGGCCGCGCCTGCGAGCGCGCCATGAACTCGGGGATCAGCGCGGCCGGATGCTGGCCGTCGGCATCCATCGTGAGCGCGTGCGTGAACCCGGCCGCCTGCGCCTGCTCCAGGCCGTGCAGCACGGCGGCGCCCTTGCCGCGATTCTCGGGCAGCACCATCACGCGCAGGCCGGGGTCCGCGGCGGCCAGCTGCAGCAACGCCTGGTCGCTGCCGTCCGTGCTGCCGTCCACCACCACCCACACCGGCGTCCAGCGCGCGCGCGCCTCCTGCACGGTCTCGAGCACCTTGCGGCCGGTGTTGTAGCTGGGAATCAGGACGAGGTGGGTGCGCGACGGCGTCATGGGGCAGGGGGCACGCGGTCCGCGGCGGCGGCCGAAAGGGGCAGCGGCGCGGCGTGCACGTGCGCGGCCATGTAGTGCTCGACCTCGTGCAGCGCGGCCAGCGTGTCGCGCGCGGGCGCGAAGCGCTGGCCCAGGCGCACGCGGTAGGCGATGGGCAGCGGCGGCAGGCGCCAGATGGGCCAGCCCTTGCCGAGGAACGGCGAGTCGGTGTCGATGAAGACGGTCTGGATGGGCGCGCCGGCCTGCTTGGAGATCAGCGTCACCACGGGCTTGAAGGCGTTCATCGGCCGGCGCTCGGTGCGCGTGCCTTCCGGGAAGATCACCAGCTGGCCACCCTGGCGCAGCTCGTCCACCGCCAGGCGCAGCATGCCGCCGGCGGAATCGTTGCGGATGTAGCGCGCCAGGCGAGCGCCCGAGCCCAGGAACGGGTTGCGCACCAGGCCGGCCTTCATGATGCAGAAGCTGCGCGGCAGCCGCGCGACCAGCAGCAGCGCGTCCAGCATGCCCGGGTGGTTGGAGACGACGATCAGGCCGCGCTCGTCCTTCAGCGCGGCCAGCACGTCGTTGTCGATGCGCAGCATGCCCGTGAGCGATGCGAGCCACCAGTACAGCCGGTAGCCGTGGGCGATGCCGGCGCGGCCCCAGCGGCGCCCGGGGGCGCGCGGCAGCAGGGGCAGCAGCAGCAGCGCGCCCACGTTGTAGACCGCGGACATCAGCCCCAGCAGGAGCAGGTTGGCGTACAGGCCCGCGTAGCCGAGGGGTTTGAGCCAACTGGGCAACGTGAACGTGCGCGGCAGCGGGCGCGAGGCGACGGGCGCGGGATGCGCGGGGGCGGGCCGCGCGGCCGGGCCCGGTGCGGCGCCCAGCGCGCCGGCGGGCTCGTCGCCCGGCGGCCTCACGATGTGACCTCGCCGCGGGCGTGGCCGTGCGCCTCGATCTCCACCAGGAGGTCGGAGCGGCAGATGTCGGCCTCCAGGTACACGGCGTTGCGGGCGGCCGGCGAGTCGGCGCCCACCGCGGCCTCGAACTCGCGGCGGATGGTGTCGGCATCCGCGGCGTGGCGCAGGTACACCACGCACTGCAGGCCGGACAGCGGGAAGCGCGCGCTGGTGCGGGCGTGGGCGGCCTCGGTGACGGCGCGCAGGTTGGCCAGCGTCTCGCGCGTCTGCGCGGCCACGTCGCCGGGGTGCCGGCTTTCGTGGCCGACGATGCTGGCGGTGCCCGAGATCAGCAGCGCCACCTCGCCCGCGCCCGCGCGCACCAGCGCCGCGCGCGAGAACGTGGGGCTGCGCGGCCCATACGTGGGCGGGTAATGGTAGGCCGAGACCTGGCGCGGGTTCTCCACCGGCACCGGCGGCACGGTGCCGGCCAGGAAGCGCACGCAGAACGGCCCCTGGCGCGTGCCGATGGCGCAGGCCGCGGGCGCGCCCTCGAAGGCCGGGCGGCCCGCCGCCAGGAACGCGTCCTGGCGACCGGTGTTGAACTGGCGATAGCGCTCCAGGCCGCCGCCGTCCGCGTTGATGCCGGGCAGGTAGTTCCACAGCCGCTGCAGGTGCTGGCAGCCGGTGGCGTCCAGCGTGCGGAAGACGTCGGCATAGGCCTCCTGCGCCAGCGCCGACAGCCCGCGGCCTTCCACCTGCTCGTCCAGCTCGATGGCGCCGAACAGCCACGGGCCGTTGGTGCGCCACTGGACGCGGCCGCAGTGGCCGTCGGTGACGGGGCCGTCGCCCAGGAAGGCGTCCACCTGCGCGCCGGCGGGCGAGAGCACGCGCGCGCGCACCGCCTGCGCGTGGGCCAGCTCGGGGCCGTACACCAGGCCGCCCAGCGCGCGCGGGCCCGAGGCCCAGCCGGCCGGGTCCAGCCGCTCCACGCGCAGGCGCGGGAAGGCGTCGGCGCCGGCGTGCGTGTTGCCGATCATGTCACCCATGGCGCGTCAACGGGCCTCCAGCTGCACGTTCTCGCCGGCCAGCGGGCCGAGGTCGCGCACGTTGCGGCGGCGCGCCAGCCACGCGCGCCAGCTGCGTCGCGGGTTGAAGGCGGAGACCGTCCAGTACAGCGCCTTCATGATGCGCAGGCGGCCCCAGATGGGCGTCGAGCCGAAGATGTCCCCGGCCAGCAGCGACAGCAGCGCCTCCTTCACGCGCCAGTCGTTGCGCGGGTACATGAAGAAATCGCGCATCGTCGGGTTGGTGACGCGGTAGATGAACCACGAGAACTCGCGCGGGCCGTGCTCCATGCGCTTGGCGAACGCGCGCCGCAGCGCGGGAGCGGTGGCGGGCGCATCCAGCGTGGCGGCCACCAGGGCCTGCACCTCGAACGCGCCCTGCATCGCGAGGTACACGCCCGACGAGAACACGGGGTCGACGAACGCGTACGCGTCGCCCAGCATCGCCCAGCGCTCGCCCACGCACTGCGCGCCGCCGTAGGAATAGTTGCCGGTGGCGTGCACCGCGTCGTCCACCAGCGTGGCGCCGGCCAGGCGCGCCTGCAGCTGCGGGCACAGCGCGATGGTGTCGTCGAAGAAGTCCTTCAGCGGCTTGGTGCGCGACTTCAGGTAGTGCGGCCACACGACCGCGCCCACGCTGGTGGTGCCGTCGGCCAGCGGGATGAACCAGAACCAGCCGTGCGCGAACCAGAAGATGGTGATGTTGCCTTCCAGCTTGCCGGGCAGGCGCTGCGCCCCGGTGAAGTGGCCGAACAGCGCGGAGCTGTTGTGGCGCGGGTTCTTCACCTTGGTCTTGAGGCGGTTGGCGAGGAACGTGTCGCGGCCCGACGCATCGATGACGAAGCGGGCGCGGAACGCGCGCGCGGCGCCGTCGTCCATCGTCGCCTTCACGTCGGCGCCGTCGGCGTCGAACTGCACCTCGCGCACGCGGCAGCCCTCCAGTGTGCGCGCGCCGCGCGTGGCGGCGTGGCGGAACAGCAGCTCGTCCAGGTCCGCGCGGCGCACCTGCCAGGCGTAGGGCATCGACTTGTCCCAGGCCTCGGAGAACTCGATGAAGGCCTGGTGGTCGTGGTCGGGCGAGACGAACTCCACGCCGTACTTGGGCATGCCGATGCGCTCGACCTGCTCGCGCAGGCCCAGCTGGTCGAACAGCTGCACGTTGGCGGGCAGCAGGCTCTCGCCGATGTGGAAGCGCGGGTGATGCGCCTTCTCGAGCAGGACGACGTCGCGGCCGGACTGGGCCAGCAGCGCCGCGGCGGTGGCGCCGGCGGGGCCGCCGCCGATCACCAGCACGTCGCAGGTCTCGGGGGTGGAAGCGTTCATGTCAGGCCTTCGTGGCCGTGTATTCGGAAAACATGCCGAGCTCGACGTGGCGCTGCACGTCGGTGAAGCCGGCGGCGCGCAGCGCGGCCAGGACCTGCTCGGGCGGGATGCAGGCCTCGATCGTGTCCCAGTAGTACCGGTAGAGCTCGGCGGTGGCGCGGTGGCGGGTGACGAGGCGGGCCAGCAGCGGCATGGCGCCGCGCATCCACGCCCTCAGCGCCCACAGCCCGAACCGGCCGCGCGGGCGCGTGACCTCCAGCACCAGCAGCCGGCCGCCGGGGCGCAGCACGCGGTGGAACTCGGCGAACGCCTGGTCGACGTGGGACACGTGGCGCAGGGCGTAGCCCATGCTGAGGAAATCGCAGCTGGCGTCGTCGCGCGGCAGGTCTTCCGCGCGGCCCTGCACCAGCTGGGCACCGGGCAGCCGGACCTGCGCGAGCATGCCGGCGCTGGGGTCGACGCCGGCCAGCGTGCCCGTGGGGCCGATCAGGTCCTGCGCCTCGCGGGCCACCAGGCCCGTGCCGATGCCGACGTCCAGCACGTGCGCGCCCGCGGCCAGGCCGGCGCGGCGCAGCGCCTGGCGCCGGTACCACGCGCCGGAGCCGAGCGCGGCCAGGCGCTCGGTGCGTTCGTAGTCGGGGGCCGTCTCGTCGAAGATGCGGCGCAGGTAGACATGGCGCTCGCCCTCGTCGCGGTAGTAGTCGGTGAGGGGGGCGTGCGGCGGCGATGCGCTGCCCGGGCCCTCCCGCGCTGGCATCGCGGTTGTCATCCTCGAATTATGGCCGATGGGGTGCACCCGTCCCGGGCCCCCGGGCGGGGGAACACGACTGAACTCATGCGGATTTGCGCGGGTGGCGTGGCGTCATGGCAGGCTGGCCAGGTGTTGCGCGAGGATCGCGACGCCCACCCCCACCAGCACCACCCCGCCGCCGGCCTCGGCGTAGCGGCCGATGCGCTCGCCCAGCCAGCGGCCCAGCATCACGCCGGCCGTCACCGCCGCGAAGGTGGTGGCGCCGATGGCGGCGGCCACCGGCAGGATGTCGACGCTGGCGAACGACAGGCCGGCGCCCACGGCCATGGCGTCGATGCTGGTGGCCAGGCCGGTGAGGGCCAGCGCCATGAAGCCATGGCGCGTGCGCGGCGGGGCCGAGGCGGCGGCCGGGCCGCTGTCTCCGGCCTCGCCGCCCCGCAGGCCCTGGAAGAACAGGTGGCCGCCCAGGCCGGCCAGGACGACGAAGGCGATCCACGGCCCCCAGGCCGCGACGTGGCCGGCGGCCACCGAGCCGATGGCGTAGCCCACCAGCGGGGTGATGGCCTCGATCACGCCGAAGATCAGGCCGGTGCGCACCGCCTCCGACCAGTGCGGCCGCTGCAGCGCCGTGCCCTTGCCGATGGCGGCGGCGAAGGCGTCGGTGGACATGGCGACGGCCAGCAGGGCCGTCTGGAGGATGTGCATGGGGGCGTTCCGGCAAGGGGGATCCGGCATTGTCGAGGCGCGGGAACGGGTGTTGCCGCCCCGGGAAGCGTGTCCCACCATCCGGAGATGGCCATGGCCGTGACCCCGACGACGACGAGCGCCTTCGACCCCGACCGCTGGGGGCCCCGGGCGCAGGCGCTGCTGCGCATCGTGACCGGCTACCTGTTCCTGCAGCACGGCACGGCCAAGCTGCTGCACGTGCCGCACGTGGCGATGTTCGACAACCTGCAGCCCCTGTCGCTGATGGGCGTGGCCGGCATCATCGAGCTGGTGGGCGGCGTGCTGGTGCTGGTCGGCCTCTTCACCCGCCTGGCCGCGTTCGTGTGCTCCGGCGAGATGGCCGCGGCCTACTTCATGGGCCACGCCTCGAACGGCAACCCGCTGGTGCCGATGCTGAACCAGGGCGAGCTGGCCGTGGTCTTCTGCTTCGTGTTCCTGTTCCTGGCAGCCGCCGGCGGCGGCGCGTGGAGCGTGGACGGATCGCTGCGGCGCCGGCCTTGACGTGCGGGGGGCCAGGCCACGGACCTGGCCCCCGCACCGGCTCCTTCAGGGCATGTACTGCCAGACGTCGTTCAGGTCGTCGTACTGGCCCACCGCGTCGGCACCGAAGCCGCCCAGCATCCACAGGCTGCCATCCGCGGCGCGCCAGGTGGCGGGGGCCCAGCGCGGGCCGGGCAGGTTGCTGGGCGAGGGCACGCCCATCGTGCCGTACGACGCCGTGCCATTGCCGGCGTTCGGGCCGCCCATCCACGTCCACTGGCGCGTGGTGGGGCTGTAGCGCCACAGGTCGTTGAACGTGGCCAGGGAGTCCGGGGTGGCGTCCACGCCGGTGCCGCCGAACAGCCAGAAGTTGCCCATCAGGTCGGTCCAGTGGGCGCTGAACGCGCGACCGCCCGGCGTGTTGCCGGCGCCCGGCAGGCCCTGCGTGCCGTAGGTGCCCGACACCGGCGAGGTGGCGCCCGTGGACGAGCCGCCCATCCAGCTCCAGGTGTGGCCGGCGATGGAGTACTTCCAGACGTCGTTCAGGTACCAGGTGGCGGACGAGTTGTCGTGGCCGAAGCCGCCGAACAGCCACAGGTCGCCGAAACCGTCCACCCAGGCGGCGGCGTCCGCGCGCGCGCCGGGCACCGTGGTGGCGTCGCCCGCGCCCAGCGTGCCGTAGACCCCCGCGGCCTCGGTGACGTTGGCGCCGCCCACCCAGGTCCACTGCGAGGTGGCGGGGTCGAACATCCACAGGTCGTTCAGCGTGCCGAACATGCCGATCGAGTCGACGCCGTCGCCGCCCATCAGCCACAGGTGGCCCGCGGCGTCCACCCAGGTGGCCGCGCCGGCGCGCCCGCCCGGCGTGTTGCCGGCGGCCGCCACGCCCTGCGTGCCGTACACCGCCGGCGCGCCGAACGGCGCCGCCACGGTGGCGTCGCCCGTCACCCAGGTCCACGTGCCGGCCGCGGGGTCGAACACCCACAGGTCGTTCAGCGTGCTCTGGTTGCCGGCGCCGTCCACGCCCTGGCCGCCCAGCAGCCACAGCCGGCCGTCGTGGCCCTGCCAGGTGCCGGCCGCGACGCGGGCGCCCGGCAGGTTGGTGGTGGCGGGCACGCCCTGCGTGCCGTAGACGCCGGGCGTGTTGGCGAGGTTGCCGCCGGCTTCCCACGTCCACAGGCGGGTGGCAGGGTCCAGCATCCACAGGTCGCCCAGCAGCGCCACGTTGGACTGCGAGTCGTAGCCCTGGCCGCCGAACAGCCACAAGCGGCCGGTGGCGTCGGTCCAGGACGCACCCATGTCGCGGCCGCCCGGAGTGTTGCCGGCCGCGGGCACGCCCATCGTGCCGTAGACGCCCGGCAGGCCGGCGCCGGCCTGGCTGGCGCCGCCCAGCCACGTCCAGCCGAACGTGCCGGCCGTGAGCTGGATGGGGCTGTAGGCGCCGCTGAGCGGGTCCTGCGCGAGGGGCAGCTCCGGCTGCAGCGAGTAGCGTGCCGTGATGGTGGTGGCGGGCGCCCCTGCCAGGCCCAGGGCGTCGAAGGAGGCGGACCACGCGCCGCAGATGCTGCCGTCGTGCCCCAGGGGCGCGGCCAGCGCGGGCGTGGCCGTCACCAGCACCGTGTTGGAGGGCGCTGGCAGGAAGCACAGCTTGCGGGCCGGGTCGAACAGGCCGGACGGGTCGCCGAATTCGTGCGCCGCCGGCACGGCCGACGTCACCAGCTTGCCGTTCGGGTCGGTGGCCGTGACCACCAGCGGGAAGTGCTTGCCGTTGGCCAGCACGGGGTCCGCCGGCGTGGCCAGCGTGAACGCGTTGACGAAGTACGGGAACGGGTCGACCGCCGTGGGCGCGTACAGCACCTGCTCGGACACGCCACCCTTGCGCGTGACGTGCTGGGGCGCCAGCGGCACGTACAGCTCGACGTGCAGGTGGGGGTTGGCCGTGCCCGCGCAGGTGGTGGCGTGGCCGGTCTGGCCGGTCTGGCCCATCGCCGTGGTGCCGTCGCTGGTGTACGACGGGTTGAAGCTGGTGGCGTCCGCGCTCGTGACGGGCGCCGTGGCCCCCACCGCGAACTGCGACAGGTGCATGAAGCGCAGGGCGAAGTGCTGGGCGTCGAAGCGCAGCGTCGCGTTGACGCCGGCGCCCGCGCCGGTGGCGCATTCGGGCGTGCCGGACTCGGCATCGTGCGACGCACGCGTCTCGCCGCCCACCACGACGCCGCCCGCCGGCGGCACCACGTCGGTGGGCGTGGCCGCGGCCAGGTCGATGCCGACGTGCCGCTGCGGGCCGGCGCCCAGGTTGCGGATGGCGTCGAACAGGCTGGATTCGGTGCAGGTGCCGGCGATGGGGCAGGGCAGCACCATGCCGTCGGGCGCGCCGCCCGCGCCCTTGCCCACGGCGCGCAGGAAGCGGCGGTGGTTGGTGGCGGAGGTGGCGTTGGCGCCGGGCGAGGCCTGCAGGGTGGCGACGCCGATCTTCAGCGTGGCCACGGCGCCCAGCTCGGCGTCGGCCAGGAACGCGTTGGCGGGCAGCACGGCCGACAGCAGGCCCGACTTCTCGTTGTACGTGCTTTCCAGCGGCAGGAAGGTGTCGGCGGCGTCGCCGGTGTCGGCCGCGCGCACCAGCATGTAGAGCACCGGCGCCTGATCGGCCGGCAGGCCCGCGTAGGTGGCCGAGGTGGAGACGGACACCAGCACGTCGTCGCCCGCGGGCGGCACCGGCAGGAAGGTGCGCAGCGTGGTGGGCGTGGACAGGTCGGCCGACAGCGCGGGGGCGGCGCCGGCCGCGCTCGTGTCGATGGCCGGGGCGCTGATGTGCTGGGCCGTGGCGATGCGGCCGGCCAGCGCGGGCTCGGCGGAGAAATCGACGGTGGTGTCGCCGTCGGTCACCGTGGCGGCGCCGGCGGCCAGCGTGGCCGAGGTGGAGGTCTGGACCACCGCGCCGCCCTGGGTGACATCGACGCGCGTGGTGGCCGTGCCGGAGCCGCCGGCGCCCGTGCACAGCAGCGTGAAGGTGGTGGCGCGGCTCAGCGCGGGCGAGGCCTGCGACCCGGACACGTCCAGCGTGCCGGACCAGCCGCCGCTGGCGGTGCAGGCCGTGGCGCCCGTGGCGGACCAGGTGAGCGTCGTGGTGCCCCCGGCGGCCACCGTGCTCGGCGCGGCGGACAGCGAGACCTGCGGTGAGCCGGGCGGGGCGGTGGGTGCGCCGCCGCCGCCGCCGCAGCCCGCCAGCAGCGTGGCCAGGCCGAGGCCGAGGAGGGCGGACGTGCCGGCGGCGCGCAGGCGCGGGAAATTCTTGGAATGGACGGACACGCGAGCGACTCCCGGGAAGCTGGGGCAGTGCGCGGCGGAACGGGCCGGCGCGCCTGCGGTTGGGCCGAGTATCTCAGCCCGGGTTGTCCGGAAGGTTGCGGGGCGGGGCGTTCAGGGGGGGCGGAAACCCGGACGCGACGGCGGCGACGCCCGTCCTGCCGGCACCGCCGGCCCGGCAGCGATCAGGCCGCCGGGCCGGACGGAGGCGTGGGTGTGGGCGCGGGCGTGGGCGCGGACTCAGGCAGGTCTGCCAGCGCCGCGGCCAGCCACTCACGCGCCACCGGCTTGGACGCGAAGCGCACGTCGGGCAGCAGCCGGCCGCGCGCGGCCATCTCCGACGGCGACAGCGACGAGACGGCGATGAGCCGCCGCGGCCGCGGGCCGTCGCCGGTGGCCAGGCTGCGCAGCATCTCGAATCCGTCCAGGTGCGGCATGTGGAGGTCGGTGACCAGCACGTCGGGCACGGCGTGGCCGATGCGCAGCAGGGCCTGGAAGCCGTCCGAGGCCGTCTCCACCTCCGCCGTGGGCAGCAGCGCCCGCACGTGCGCGACCAGCAGTGCCAGGTCCATCGCGCTGTCGTCCACCACCAACACCTTCAAGGCCCGGGAAGAACCCGCGCCGGCGTCCTCCGCGCCCGGGTCGCCGCCCTGCTGTTCCCGGAAGAGACGGTCGGCGCTCTCGGCGTCCACGCGCCGGTGGCCGCCGGGCGTGCGCCACGCCTTGAGGTGGCCCGCATCTACCCATCGCTGCACGGTCTGCAGGGAGACGCCCAGGCGACGGGCGACCTCGATGGTGGTGTAGGAGCGGAACGTGTCGGCCACGGAACGGATGTCCAAACGCAGGAGGCGGTCAGGAACGCAAAAGTGTATCGGGTCGGGCGGGACGAACGCTCCGCTTCGCACTCACGGGAATGTTAGAAGTGCACATTGCGAACGTGGGCGGTAGGTGCTAACTTGCCTCTTCCAGTCCGAGACAGGTTGTGCCCACGGCGATCGTGCGGATGCCGGGGGATGCAGGGAGCGGCTGGCAAAAAAGAATGTTAGGCAGCACGTGGATCTCATGTCGTTCCTCGCCCGGGGTGGATACCTCCCCCACGGATATTGCTTCACATGGTCGCCGGGCCTGCTCTGGACGATGGTCGGGGCCGACGCCGTCGTCGCGCTGGCCTACTTCTCGATCCCCGTCGCCATCCTGTACTTCGTGCGACGCCGGCCCGGCACGGTGGTCCACACGGCGGGGCTGCTCTTCGCCGCGTTCATCATCAGCTGCGGCCTCACGCACCTGATGGACATCTGGACGATCTGGCGACCGGACTACGGCCTGCAGGCCATCGTCAAGGTGGTCACGGCCGCGCTGTCGGCGGCCACGGCCATCGCGGTGTGGAAGATGATGCCGCAGGCGCTCGCCATCCCGCGGGTCGAGTCGTTGTCGGCCGTGATCCGCGCGCTGGAGGCCGAGGTCAGCCGACGCCGCACGGCCGAGGAGCAGGCGAGCGACACCGAGCAGCACCTGGCCCTGGCGCTGGCCAGCATCGACGCCGGCCTGATCGCCACCGACCTGCAGGGGCGCGTGGTGCGCATGAACGAGGTGGCCGAGCGGCTGACCGGCTGGCGGCAGGCCGAGGCGCTCGGGCGCTCGTACTGGGACGTGTTCGTCCAGGAGGAGCGCATCGGCAAGCCACCCCTGGACAACGTCGTGCAGGTGATCGCCGACCGCGGCTTCGACACGCAGCACGCCCACCGCGTCGTCGCGGTGGCGCGCGATGGGCGACGGACGCCGGTGGAGGTCACGGCGGGGCTGGCGCGCGACCCGCAGGGCACCGTGCGCGGGGCGCTGTCGCTGGTGAAGGACATGTCCCGGCTCGATCGTGCCGAGGAGGACCTGCGACGCCTGGCCGCCATCGTGGAATCCAGCTCGGACGCGATCATCGGCAAGACGCTGGAAGGACGCATCACCAACTGGAACCCGGCGGCCGAGGTCCTGTTCGGCTACAGCGAGTCCGAGGCGCTCGGGCAGTCGGTGCGCATGCTGATTCCCGATGAGCGCGCGGACGAGGAGATGCGCATCCTCGCCAACCTCGTCGATGGCCGCAAGGTGCCGCCCTTCGACACCGTGCGCTTGGCGAAGGATGGCCGCCGGCTGGACCTGTCGATCACCATCTCCCCCATCCGCGACGGCCACGGCCGGATCGTCGGCGGGGCCAAGATCGCGCGGGACATCGGCGAGCAGAAGCGGATGGTGGCCGCGTTGCGCGAGAGCGAGGAACGGCTGGCCTTCTCGCTGGAGGTGGCGCAGATCGGCAGCTGGGAGGTGGACCTCGAGACCGGGCAGGCGCGGCACTCGCCTCGCCACGACAAGTGCTTCGGCTACGACCAGGCGCTGCGCGAGTGGAGCTTCCCGATCCTCCTCTCGCACGTGCACCCGGAGGATCGGGAGCACGTGCAGCGCAGCTTCCAGGACGCGGTGGCGCGCGGGGGGGACTGGGGCACGGAGTGCCGCGTCGTGTGGCCCGATGGCAGCGTCCACACGCTGTCCCTCCACGCCAGCAACCGCGGGGAGGTGGGCGGGCGGCGCCAGATGCTGGGGATCGTCTCGGACATCACGGACCAGCGCCGGGCCGAGGAGACCCGCCTGCTGGCACAGCGGCTGGAGAACGAGAACCGCCAGATCCAGGAATCCAACCGCCTGAAGAGCCAGTTCCTGGCCAACATGTCGCACGAGCTTCGCTCGCCGCTCAACGCCATCATCGGATTCTCCGACCTGCTGTACGGGGAGGCGCTGCCCGTGCCGGCCGAGCAGCAGCACACCTTCATCGGCCACATCCGCACCAGCGGGCGACACCTGCTGCAGCTGATCAACGACGTGCTGGACCTGTCCAAGGTCGAGTCGGGCAAGTTCGAGTTCTTCCCCGAGCCGCTGGAGGTGCCCGCGGTGGTGCAGGAGGTGGTCAACGTGCTGTTCACGCCCGTGCAGCGCAAGCGGCTGAAGGTGGACATCGCGGTGCAGCCCGCGGTGGCCACGATCATCGCGGACCCGGCACGGCTGAAGCAGGCGCTCTACAACTACCTGTCCAACGCGATCAAGTTCACGCAGGAGGGCGGACACATCTCGATCCGCGCGCTGGCGGAGGGCGACACGCACGTGCGCATCGAGGTCGAGGATACGGGGATGGGTATCGCCGCGGAGGACCTGCCGCGCCTGTTCGTCGAGTTCCAACAGCTCGACGACAGCTACACCAAGCGCCACGAAGGCACCGGTCTGGGCCTGGCGCTCACGCGGCGCCTGGTGGAGGCGCAGGGCGGCAGCGTGGGCGTGCGCAGCCAGCCGGGCGAGGGCAGCGTCTTCCACCTGCTGCTGCCGATCGTGCCCGAGCTCGCGCAGCCGGAGCGCGACCGGCGCCTGCTGGTGGTGCTGGACGACTTGCGCCAGCAGACCCGCGTCGTGCAGGCGCTGGCCCGGGGGGGCATCGCCGTCGACCTGGCGTCCAGCACCCAGGAAGCGGGCCGGCACGCCTCGCTGCGCACCTACGACGGCCTGATGCTGGACCTGCTGCTGGAGAACGGCAGCGGCTTGCTCGCCCTGTCCCAGGTGCGCAGCCAGCGCACCAACTCGGCGTCGCCGGTCGTCGCGCTGGCCGCCAACACCACGCCGCGGGGGCCCATCGCGTTCGCGGTGGCGGACGTGCTGGGCAAGCCCCTGCGCGCGGGCGAAGTGGCGGCCACGCTGTTGCGCGCGGGCGTGCGACCGGGGCCCGACCAGGCAGTGATGGTGGTGGACGACGACCCAGTGGCGCTGGCGCTGATGCGCGACACGCTGGGCCAGATGGGCCTGGGCTCGATCTGCTTCGAGGACGGCCAGGCGGCGCTGGCCGCGCTGGCGGCATCGAAGCCCGCCGCCATCGTGCTCGACCTGATGATGCCGGACTTCGACGGCTTCATGTTCCTCGATGCCCTGTCGACGCTCGGGCTTGCGCCGCCACCCCCCGTGTTCGTCTGGACCGCGATGGTGCTGAGCGAGGCGGACCACGCGCGGCTGGCACGCTCGGCGCGCGACATCGTGCTCAAGGGCGGGGGCGACCTGGACGCGCTGATCGACCGGTTGCGGACGTGGAACCCACGGGGGGTCGCGCAGCCCGGGGTGACCCCATGACGTCGCGCCTCGACGTCCTGCTGGTGGACGACAACCCGATCAACATCGACCTGGTGGGCTTCGTGCTGGGGGGCCAGGGCATGCGCGTGCGCAGCGCGCGCAGCGCCGCGGAGGCCCTGGAGGCCCTGGCGGCGGCGCGTCCCGACGTGATCCTGATGGACATCCAGATGCCCGGCACCGACGGGCTCACCCTGACCCGACGCCTGCGCGACGACCCCGCCACGCGCGGCATCACCATCATCGCGTTCACGGCCTACGCGATGAAGGGCGACGAGGCGAAGATGCGCGCCGCTGGCTGCGACGGCTACCTGTCCAAGCCCATCGACGTGGCGACCTTCGCCCGCGACATCCTGGCCTGCGTGGCGGCGGCGCGAGAGGAAGCGGGTCGAACGGCCCCACCTTAAAGCATCCAAAACAACCAAAACCACTAAAGTTCCTCCGGCACGCCGTCGAAATACGGCCGTCGAGGCCTGCCAACCGGCAGGCCGCGCCCAGGAGGAACCCCGATGCCGCTCCCGTCCGCCTTCCCCGCTGCCTGCGTGCGACGCATGGCGGGGTGGATCGTCGCCGGAAGCGCCGCCGGCCTGATCGCCGCCGCCGCCGCCGACACCGGCGAGCCGGCCCGTCCGCTGCCACCCGTTCCCGCCCTGGACCCCGCCCGCGTGGCGCTGGGACGCACGCTGTTCCGCGACGTGCGCCTGTCGGGCAACGGCCGCACGTCCTGCCTGCACTGCCACGACCCGGCGCATGGCGGCGCGTCGCCCGGCCCGGCGCTGGGCGCCAGCGGGCGGCTGACCGACACCGACGTCCCGACCGTCTACAACGCCGCGCTCAACTTCCGGCAGTTCTGGGACGGGCGGGCCGCCAGCCTGGAAGAGCAGGTGGACCACGTGGTCCGCAGCCCGGTCGAGATGGCGTCCACGTGGGACGGCGTGATGCGTCGCCTCTCGGGCGACCCGGCGCTGCGCGCGGCCTTCGCCTCGGCCTACCCCGACGGCCTGACGCCCGCCAACATCCGCCAGGCGATCGCCACCTACGAGCGCACGCTGCTGACGCCGGATTCGCGCTTCGACCGCTACCTGCGGGGCGAGTCCGCGGCGCTGGATGCCGGCGAGCTGCGCGGCTGGCAGAGCTTCAAGCGCTACGGCTGCGTGGCCTGCCACCAGGGCGTCAACCTGGGCGGGAACATGTTCCAGAAGTTCGGCGTGATGCTGGACCGGCCGCCGGCGCGGCCCGGCGGGTCGTCGCCGGACCTGGGGCGCTACCGCGTGACGGGCCTCGAGGCCGATCGCGGCGTCTTCAAGGTGCCGGGCCTGCGCAACGTGGCCCTCACCGCCCCCTATTTCCATGACGGTTCGGCGCCCACGCTGGACGCCGCGGTGGAGACGATGTTCCGGCTGCAGCTGGGCCGCGAGGCGCCGGCATCGGACCGCGCCGACATCGTCGCCTTCCTGCGCACGTTGACGGGCCTGCCGCCCGCCACGCGATGACGCGCGCGGGTGGTATCGGCGGCCTCGGCATGGCGCTGGTGGGCCTGGCGCTGGCCGCGGCGCTGGCCGTCTTCGTGCGGACCGCGTGGCGCGACGCGGCCCTGGCGCACGGCGACGGCCTCCAGGAACAACTGGAGCAGCTGCGCGTCGGCAACGCCCGTTGGGACACGGGCGTGCTGCGCGTGCGCATCGGACTGGACCGCGACTACGACGCCCTGTCGGCCGTGCTGCAGGACGTCAGCCGGCTCGAGCTGGGCCTGGACGCGCTGCCGCGCGAGGCGGACCGCGAGGAGGCGGACGTCACGTTGCGGGAGGCGCTGGAGCACCTCCACGCGCTCCTGGCGGAGAAGGCCGCGCTGGTGGAGCGCTTCAAGTCCGCCAACTCGGTGCTGCGCAACTCGGCCACGTTCCTGCCCGTGTCGGGCGTGGACGTGCACGCGGCGCTGCCGCTGCCCATGCCGCGCGCGAGCGACCAGGCGGTCGCCGCCGCGGTGGACCGGGTGGCGCTGGCGTTGATGACGCAGCTGGCGACCGGGCAGGATCCTGCGGGGGTCGAGGCCCAGCTGCCGGGCACCGACCTGTCGGCCCTGGAGGCGGCGATGCGCCGGCGCGGGCCGGACGTCGTGTCGCAGCGCGTCGAGACCTTCGTCGCCCACGCGCGCACGCTGATGCGCGAGCGGGCGCGCGCGGACGTGCTGTTGCGCCAGATCGCCGACGTGGCGGTGGACGCCGCGGTGGATCGGGCGGACCGCGCGCTGGACGAACGTGCCCGTCGCCGCTCCGATGCCGCGGCGCGCGACCGCGCCTGGCTGCTGGGGTTCACGGCCGCGCTGTGCGTGCTGCTGGTGGCCGCGGCCTTGCGGCTGCTGCGGGGCCGCGTCCTGGTGGAGCGCATGAACGCGACGCTGGAGGAGCGGGTGGCCGAGCGCACCCAGGCCCTGTGCAGCGCGCAGGCCGCGCTGCGGCGCCGCGAGACGCTGCAGGCGGCGATCCTCGACTCGGTCCGCGACGAGATCGCGGTGCTGGACCGCGACGGCGTCATCGTCGCGCTCAACGCGCCGTGGCGCCACCTGGCCGCGCGCCGACCCGACCAGGTGGACCGCTGGGGGGCCTCCCTGGCGGTGGGGGACGACCTGCTCGCATCGCTGGATGCGCACGAGACGGTGGGCGACGGCGCGCTGGCGGCGGCGCGCGACGGCATCCGCGAGGTGCTGGGCGGGCGCCGGGCCAGCATGGAGCTGGACTACCGCTGCGACGGGGCCGGCGTGGGCGCGCCCGCGCCCTGCTGGATCCAGATGAACGTCACGCCGCTGGCCACGGACGAGGGCGGTGCGGTGGTGACCCAGGTGGACGTCACCGCGCGCCGGCTCTCGGCCGACGCGCTGCGCGCGAGCGAAGCCTTCCTCGCGCAGACCGGACGGGTCGGGGGCGTGGGGGGATGGCAGCTGGACCTGCGCGACGGCGCCTTGCAGTGGACGGCCGAGACGGCCCGCCTGCTGGAGGTGGATCCCGCCTGCGTGCCCACGGTGTCGGAGTTCGTCGCGCTGTGCGACCCGGCGGCCCGGTCGACGCTGGAGGCGGCGATCGCGTCGACCGCGGTGACCCGTCGCGGCTTCGACCTCGAGCTGCCGATGGTCTCGGGCCAGGGCCGGGCGCTGTGGACGCGCATCGTGGCGGCGCCCGACCTGGTGGACGGCGAGCCGGTGCGGCTGCTGGGCGCCCTGCAGGACATCACGCAGCGGCGCGAGATGCAGGCCGCGGCATTGCGCCACACGGCGCTGCTGCAGGCCATCCTGGAGGGCCTGCCCTGCGGGCTGGTGGTGGCGGACGCCGGCGGGCGCGTGATGGTGGCCAACGACCGCTACGCGGACCTGCTGGGGCTGCCCCGCGCGCTGCTGGCGCCCGGCCAGAGCCAGCTGCGCGAGGCGATGAGGTTCCTTGCCGAGCGCGGCGAGTACGGCCCGTGCGACGTGGAGGACAAGGTGTCCGAGGCGATGGCGCGCGCGCTGCATCCCGACCCCCAGGCCTACGAGCGCGTCCGCGCGAACGGCCAGGTGCTGGAGGTGCGCAGCGCGCCGATGTCCGGCGGCGGCGTGGTGGCCACGTTCACCGACGTGACGGCGCGGCGGCAGGCCGAGGACGGCGAGCGCCGCAGCACCCAGCTGCTGCGCAGCGCGATCGAGGCGATCGACGAGGCCTTCGTGCTGTTCGATCCGCTCGACCGGCTGGTGTATTGCAACGAGAAATACCAGGCGCTGTTCGGCGACGCCGCGTCGGCGGTGGTGCCTGGGGCGAGCTTCCGTGACATCAAGCGCGCGGCGCTGCGGCGCGGCCTCTACGGCGCGTCGGCGCGCGAGGTGGAAGGGTGGCTGGACGAGCTGGAGGCGGCGCACCGCCTGGGCGACGGCGCGCACGTCCATCGCCTGGCCGATGGGCGCATCCTGCGGTCGCTGGACCGGCGCATGGCCGACGGCCACATCGTCGGGTTCCGCGTGGACATCACCGAGCTGGTGCGCGCCACCGAGGCCGCGCAGGCGGCCCTCACGGCCAAGGGACGCTTCCTGGCCAACATGAGCCATGAGATCCGCACGCCGATGAACGCCGTGCTGGGGATGCTGGCGCTGCTGCGGCGCAGCGACCTCACGCGGCGGCAGGCCGACCACGCCATGCGCGCCGAATCCGCCGCGCGCGGCCTGCTGGGCATCCTCGACGAGATCCTGGATTTCTCCAAGCTGGAGTCGGGCCAGATGACGCTGGAGCACGCGCCCTTCGAGCTGGAGGGGCTGCTGCGCCAGCTGTCGGTCATCGTCTCGGCGACGGCCGGGTCGCGGCCGCTGGACCTGCGCTTCGAGATCGATGCCACGCTGCCCGCCTGGTGGGTGGGCGACGGCCTGCGGCTGCAGCAGGTGCTGATCAACCTCGCGGGCAACGCCGTGAAGTTCACCGAGCGCGGGGAGGTGGTGGTGTCGATGGCGACCCGGCACCGCTCGCCGGGCCGCGTGGGGGTGGAGATCGCCGTGCGCGACACGGGCATCGGCATCGCCCCCGAGCACCAGGCCCGCATCTTCGCGGGATTCACGCAGGCCGAGGCCTCCACCACGCGGCGCTTCGGTGGCACGGGCCTGGGCCTGTCCATCAGCCAGCAGCTGGTGGCGGCGATGGGCGGGCAGCTGCGCGTGGACAGCCGCGCCGGCGCCGGCAGCCGGTTCCATTTCGTGCTGGACCTGCCGGTGCTGGAGGATGGGCCGGCCCTGGCCGCGGCCCCGGGCGCGGCGACGCCCGAAGGATCGCCCGAGGGGCCGCCCGCGCCGGTGCACGTGCTGCTGGTCAGCGACAGCGCGGCGCGGCGGCAAGGGGTGCTCGCGGTGCGCCCGGCCGACTGGCAAATCACGGAGATCGACCTGGACGCCATCGCGTCGCGGGGCTGCGGCCCGTCCTCCGGTCCGGACGCCGTGGACCTGGTGTGCGTGGCCTGCGCCGACCCCGCGGCCCTCGTCGCCCGGCTGGACGACCGCAGCGTCGTGGCGGTGGCCCCCGCCGAGGGCCTGGCCTGCGCACGCGCCGGCCTGGTGCACCTGGTGCCGCCGTTCACCCGCGCGATGCTGGCGGAGGCAGGGGCGGCGGCGCTGGGCCGGGCCTCGGCGGACGCGACGTCCCCAGGCGGGTCGCGCGCCGCGCGGCTGGCCGGCCTGCGCATCCTGCTGGCCGAGGACAATCCCGCGAACCAGCTGGTGGCGCGCGAGTTGCTCGAGGAGGAGGGCGCGTCGGTCCGCGTCGTGGTGGACGGGGCCCAGGCCGTGGGGGCGCTCGCACCGGGCGACGCGGGGCCCGCGCCCTTCGACGTGGTGCTGATGGACCTGCAGATGCCGGTGCTGGATGGCTTGGCCGCCGCGCGGCGCATCCGGTCCGGCGAGGGCCCCGCCGCGGGCATCCCGATCATCGCGATGACGGCCAACGCGTCCGCCGAGGACCGTGCGCAGTGCCTCGCCGCCGGCATGGACGACCATGTGGGCAAGCCGTTCGACCTGGAGCAGTTGGTGCGCGCCCTCCTGAAGCGGGTGGGCCGCGCGGGCGGCGACGAGCCGTCGGTGGTCCCGCCCCGCGGCGTCGTGTCACCGCCGGATGTCGTCTCGCGCGCGGTGCGCGCGCAGGCCGGCGGGGCGGGCGTCGACATCGACGACGTGGTGACCCGGCTCGACGGGCACCTGCGCCTGTACCGGGCGCTGCTGTCGCAGTTCCTGGCCGGCCTCGACGGCGCCGCCGCGCGGCTGCGCGAGGCGACGCCGCACGACACGTCGGCCGCGGTGCACCTGTTGCACACCCAGCGCGGCCTGGCGGCCACGGTGGGCCAGGCCGCGCTGGCCGCGGCGCTGGCCCGCTCGGAGGCGATCCTGAGCGCAGGCGACGCGGACGCTGCGGCCTGCGCGCAGGCGCTCGCCAGCGCCGGCCAGGCGCTGGCGGCAGCCAGGCCCGGGCTCGCCGCCCTGGCGGAGGCCCTCGCGCAGGAGCAATCGGTCGAGGAGGCCCGCCGAGGCGACGGGCCGCTGGCGGCGCGGTCGGACGAACTGGTGGCGGTGCTGCGCACGCTGCTGGTCCAGCTGGACGCGGCGGACCTGGCCGCGTTCGACACGGTGCAGGCCCTGCAGGCGCGCGGCGGGCCGGGGGTGGAGGCGTGGCTGCGGGGCGTGGCGCAGCACGTCGACCAGCTGGATTTCGAGGCCGCGGCGGCTCAGGTCCGCGCGTGGTGGCCGGTCGCCTGCGATGACGGCCCCGAAAGCCGGTGCAATTCAAAGCATCCATAACATCCATAACATCTAAAGTTGCGTGCACCCCAGACGAAAAGTCTGCTGTCCCCAGCCCACACGCCGCGCCCATGTCAGCCCACCCGATCGCTTCCCCCTCGTCGCCCGCCCCGGGTGCCACGCGCCGATCCGCCGCGAAGGCGGCGCCGAGCGTCCTGCTCGTGGACGACGACGCCTTCACCCTGGCGATCGTCGAGCACCTGCTGCGCGACCTGGGCGTGACGCGCATCAGCGCCGCGAGCGGGGGGCAAGCCGCCCTGGCGGCGCTGCGCGGGCAGGCCGTGCCGCCCGAGCTGATCCTGTGCGACCTGAACATGCCGGGCGGGGACGGCTTCGAGTTCATGGGCGGGCTGGCCGCGACGGGTTACGCGGGGCACGTGGCGCTGATCTCGGGCATGGACACCCGCACCATGAACTCCGCCGCGCTGATGGCCCAGTTCCACCGCCTGCGCGTGGTGGGCACGCTGTCCAAGCCGATCCATGCGCACTCGCTGGCCGCGGTGCTGGACCTGGTGCGGTGATGGACACGCCCGTCACGCACGACGTCCAGCTGTCGGCCGCCACCGGGCGGCCCACGCTGCTGGTCGTCGACGACCAGCCCGTGAACATCCGTGCCCTGGCCCAGGCGTTCATGCCCGACTACCGGGTGCTGATGGCCACCGGCGGCGAACGGGCGCTGGAACTCTGCGCGTCCCAGCAGCCGGACCTGCTGCTGCTGGACGTGGCGATGCCGGGCATGGACGGCCACGAGGTGTGCCGCCGCGTGAAGGCCGACCCGCGCACCCGCGACATCCCGGTCATCTTCGTCACGTCCCATGACGAGGCCAGCCAGGAGGCGCTGGGCCTACAGCTGGGCGCGGTCGACTTCATCGCCAAGCCGGTGAACCCCGCCGTGGTGCGCGGGCGCGTGCGCACGCACATCGCGCTGCGCGATGCGTCGCGCCAGCTGCAGGCGCTCAACGGCAGCCTGGAGCGGCGCATCGAGGAGCGCACGCGCGAGCTGGCGCTCGCGCTGGAGGCGGCCCGGGCGGCGATCCGCGCGCGCACCCAGTTCCTGTCGAACGTCAGCCACGAGTTCCGCACGCCCATCAACGGCGTCATCGGCATGTCGCACGTCGCCCTCGCGGCGCAGCCCGCACCCGCCGAACGCGAGGCCCTGGAGAAGATCCTCGCCTGCGGCCTGCGCCTGCGGGCGATGGTGGACGACGTGCTGGATTTCGCGTTGCTGCAGGACGGCAAGTTGGGCGTGGACCTCGTCGTCGTCGATCCCGCCGAGCTGTGCCGGGACGTGGTGTCGCCCGTGGCCGAGGAAGCCCGTCGCAAGGGCCTGGCGCTGCACGTGGACGTCTCCCGTGCGTTGCCGCCGCGCCTGCTCCTGGATGCCCGCCGCGCCCGCCAGGTGCTGCTGGCGTTCCTGGACAACGCCGTGAAGTTCAGCGCCGGCGGCGAGGTGCGCGTGGCGGTGCTGCCCGAGACCGACCGCACGGGCGAAGGCTGGGTGCGCTTCGAGGTGAGCGACCACGGCATCGGCATGACGCCCGCGCAACTGCAGCGAGCCTTCGAGCCCTTCCACCAGGCCGACCCCACCGCCACCCGCGCGCATGGCGGCAACGGGCTCGGCCTGGCGCTGGCGCGCTCGCTCGCCACCCTGCTGGGCGGCGACGTGGGCGCGGACAGCCGGCCGGGCGAGGGCAGCACCTTCTGGCTGCGCCTGCCGCTGCGGCGGGACGACCCTGCGGCAGCCGATGGCAAGGGGGCGGACGAGCCCGCGCCGGCCGCCACGGCGCCGACGGCCGCCCACGCGCTGCGTGGCGCCCGAGTCCTGGTGGTGGAAGACAACGCGTTGAACCGCGAGCTGGTGCAGGCCCTGCTGGCGGCCTCGGGCGTGTTGACGGAGGGCGCGGTCGACGGGCGCGAGGCGGTGGAGAAGGCCGCGGCGGGCGCCTTCGACGCCATCCTGATGGACGTGCAGATGCCCGTGATGGACGGCCTGGCGGCCACCCGCGCCATCCTGGCCGGCGCCCGCGGCGGCGACATCCCGATCATCGCCCTCACGGCGAATGCCGCCCCCGAGGACCGCGCGATGTGCCTCGAGGCGGGCATGTGCGACATCCTGCTGAAGCCGGTGCTGCCCAACGACCTGCACGCGACGCTGGTGCGCTGGACCGCGGGGCCGGCGGCCCCGGCACGCGAGGCCGGGTCCGCGGCGAACGAGCGGGGTGCCGACCCCGCCCTGGACCTGGGCGTGCTGGCGCGCACCGTGCACGGTGATCGCGACAAGTTCGCGCACTTCGCGCGCCTGTTCGTCACCACCGTGAAGGCAGCGATGGCGGAGGTGGACGAGGCCCTGGCGCAAGGCGACCAGGCTCGCCTGGCCGACCTGGGCCATCGCCTGAAGAGTTCCGCGCGGATGGTGGGAGCCCTCGGGTTCGCGTCGATCTGCGAATCGCTGGAGGAGCAGCGCGACAGCGTCACCCTGGCCCCGGCGCGGGCGATCGTCGGCGCGCTGCCCGGCGCGTGGGCCCATGTGGCCGCCCGCATCGACGAGGAGCTGGAATGACCCGCAATGCCGCGTCATGGCTTGAACTGGTCGCGGCCGTGGCGCTGCTCGGGCTGTGCCTGGCGGTCGCCGTCGGCCTCGATCCGCGCACCGCGGCGCCGCTGGGCGCCGTGGGCACGCTGTCGTGCGCCGGGTTGGCCTGGCGCGCGCTGGGTCGCCTGCGTGGCGCCGCGCGGCCCGATGCGGCCGCGGGGGGCACGATGGATCCGCCTGCCTCGACCCCGCCGGCCGAGGCGGCGCTGGCGCGGCTGCTGGCCGCGGTGTTGCCGGTCTGGGGCGGGCACGTGCGCGCCGCGGGCCGGCAGACCGAGACGGCGATCGAGGACCTCTCGCGCAGCTTCGCCGCCATCAGCGCGCAGTTCGAGGCCGCGGGCTTCCAGTCCAGCGACGACCCCGCGCAGCGCGACGCCGCCCGCCTGAGCCTGCTGGTGCTGTGCGAGCGCGAGCTGCAGCCGATCGTCGCGTCCATGGGCAGCATCCTGGAGAGCAAGGCCGCGCTGGTGGGCAGCATCGACGAGCTGGCCCTGGCCACGCGCGACCTGCAGGACATGGCCACCGACGTCAGCCAGATCGCGGCGCAGACCAACCTGCTGGCGCTCAACGCCGCCATCGAGGCCGCCCGCGTGGGCGACGCCGGGCGCGGCTTCGCGGTCATCGCCAAGGAGATCCGCGCGCTGTCGCAGGTGTCCGCCCGGACCGGCGAGCACATCACCGAGCGCATGGCGCTGCTGGGCGCGCGGATGAGCGCGACGATGCAGGTCGCCGCCGAGGCGGCCAGCAGCGACCAGACCGTGATCGCGTTGTCCGGCAGCGTGGTGGAGGACGTGCTGGCGCACGTGCGCGAGCTGGGCGCCCGCGGCGACCGCATGCGCGAGCAGGGCGCGGTGATCGCGGCCGAGGTGGAGCGCCTGCTGGTGAGCCTGCAGTTCCAGGATCGCGTGAGCCAGATCCTGGGCGTGGTGGACGGCGACATGTCCCGCCTGCGCGAGGCCGTGGCCGATGGCCAGCCGGCGCCCGACGACGGCGCGTGGCTGCAGGCCCTGTCGGCGCGCTACACGATGGACGACCAGCGGCAGGCGCCCGCGGCCGCGGCTCGTGGCCGGACCGCCACCTCGTCCCCCCGCGCCGCCGCCGGTGCCGCGGCCGCGGCACCCGAAGTCACCTTCTTCTGATCCTCAACGAGACGACCATGGCCAAGACCATCCTCATCGTGGATGACTCCAGCTCCCTGCGCACCGTGGTGCGCATGGCCCTCGCCCGCGCGGGCTACGACGTGCACGAGGCCGCCGACGGCCAGGACGGCCTGGCGCAGCTCGAGAAGCTGCCCAAGGTGCACCTGGTGGTGAGCGACGTGAACATGCCCCGCATGGACGGCATCACGTTCGTCGGCCAGTTGCGCCAGCACCCGCGCCACCGCTTCGTGCCCGTGATCATGCTGACCACCGAAGGCCAGGACGAGCGCAAGGCCGCCGCGCGGGCCGCCGGTGCCAAGGCCTGGGTGATGAAGCCCTTCAACCCGCCGCAGCTGCTGGACGCCGTGTCCAAGCTGATCCTGCCGTGACGCCGGGAGTCCCCATGACCGACGCGCCCCGCCTGCCCGCCGAACTGTCGCTGCCCACGGTCGCGCAGGTCCGTGGCGACCTGCTCGCCTGGCTGGACGCGGCCCCGGCCGATGGCCCGCTGCGCGTGGACGCGCAGCGCGTCGACGAGGTGGACGCGGCGGGCGTGCAGCTGCTGCTGTCGCTGGCCGCGTCGCTGGCCGCGCGAGGTCGATCGCTGCGCCTGGTCGCGCCGTCCGCGCCGCTCGTCTCGGCCTGCCAGGCGCTCGGCGCGGGCGGGCTCGTCACCGACCAGGAGCCGTCATGACCACCGACCAGGCCGACCAGGCCTTCATCGCCGAGGCGCTGCCGCTCTTCCTGAGCGAGGCGCACCAGCAGTCCGAGGAGATGGAGCAGCTGCTGCTGCGCCTGGAGGATGCGCCGGGCGACCGGGAACTGCTGGACGCGCTCTTCCGCTGCGCGCACACCGTGAAGGGCTCCGCCGGCATCTTCGGGCTGCGCGCCGTCGTGGGCTTCACGCACCACGTGGAGACGCTGCTGGACCGGTTGCGCGACGGCCAGCTGCAGCTGACCCCGGGCCTGGGCACCTTGCTGCTGGAGGCCAACGACCATCTGCGCGCGCTGATCTCGTCGCCCGACAGCGGCGCGACGGAGGAGCCGGCGCTGGCGCCGTCCGGTGCGTCGCTCGTGTCGCGGCTCGCCGCGGCCAGTGGCCAGCCGGCGGCCGACGCGCACGCCGCGCCGGGCGCCGCGCCCGGCGACCCGACGGCCTCGGCGCCGGCGTCCGCGGCGGTCCCGGGCCGATGGCGCGTGTCGCTGGCATGCGGGCCCGACACGTTCCGCAACGGCACCGACCCGCTGGCCCTGCTGCACTACCTGGGCGGCTTCGGCACGGTGCTCGAAACGGTGGCGCACACACGGGACGTGCCGGCGCTCGAGGCGCTGGACCCCGAGTCCTGCCACCTGGCGCTGGACTTCGCGTTCGAGACGAGCGAGCCGGCGTCGCGCATCGAATCGGCGTTCGCGTTCGCGTGCGATGACTGCGTCGTGCGCATCGAGGGGGACCCGGCCGCCTCGCGGCAGGCACCGACCGCGTCCGCGCAGACGACTCGGTCGCCGTCGCCGGCCCCGGTGCCGGCACCACCGACGCGGGCTGGCGGCTCGGTGGACGAGTCCCGCTTCATCCGCGTCCACGCCGATCGCCTGGACGAGGTCATCACCCTGCTGGGCGAGCTGGTGATCGCCGGCGCGGGTGCGTCGCTGCTGGCGCGCCAGTCGCGCCAGTCGGCGCTGGTGGAGGCGCACCTGCAGATCACCCGGCTGATCGAGGAGGTGCGCAACGGCACGCTGCAGCTGCGGATGGTGCCGATCGGCGACACGTTCTCGCGCTTCCGGCGCGTCGTGCGCGACACCGCCGCCGACCTGGGCAAGGACGTGGCGCTGGAGATCGTGGGCGGCGACACCGAGCTGGACAAGTCGGTGGTGGAGCGCATCGCCGACCCCTTGACGCACCTGGTGCGCAACGCCCTGGACCACGGCCTGGAATCGCCGGCGGAGCGGGTGGCCGCGGGCAAGCCGGCGCAGGGCCGCCTGACGCTGGCCGCGTGCCACGAGTCCGGCAGCATCCTGATCCGCATCACGGACGACGGCCGGGGCATCCAGCGCGACAAGGTGCTGCAGCGGGCGCGCGAGCGCGGGCTGGTGGCCGCCGGCGCCGAGCTGTCGGACGCCGAGGTGTTCCGCCTGATCTTCGAGCCCGGCTTCTCCACGGCGGAGACGGTCACGGACCTCAGCGGGCGCGGTGTGGGCATGGACGTGGTCCGCCGCAACATCGAGGCCCTGCGCGGCACGGTGGCGGTGACGAGCGAGCCCGGCGCGGGCGCCACCATCATGATCCGCCTGCCCTTGACGCTCGCCATCATCGACGGCTTCCTCGTCGGCGTGGGCACCTCCAAGTTCGTGTTCCCGCTGGACGCGGTGGTCGAGGTGATCGAGAGCCGGCGCGGCGACACCGCGGTGGACGCGCACGGCCGCGGCTGCGTGGAGCTGCGCGGCCAGGTGCTGCCGGTGGTGTGCCTGCGCGGGCTCTACGGCCTGGACGCCGGCGACCCCGAGCGCAGCAGCATCGTGGTGCTGCGCGGCGCGGGCCAGCGCTTCGGCGTGCGCGTGGACGTGCTGCTGGGCCAGCACCAGACCGTCATCAAGCCGCTGGGCCGCATGTTCCGCAGCCTGCGCGGCATGTCCGGCTCCTCGATCCTCGGCACCGGCGAGGTGGCGTTGATCGTCGACACCGAATCCCTGGGCGCGCTCGCCGCGGCGGGCCGCCCCTCCCTTTCGTCTTCCTCCCCTCTCCGCAAGGACCTCCCGTGAAACTCCAGGACCTCCAGATCTCCACCCGGCTCGCGCTGGGGTTCGGCATCGTGCTCGCGCTGATGGCCGCCGTCGCGGCGGGGTGCTACCACAGCCTGCAGCGGCTCGATGCCTCGTTCGACACCGTCGCCCGCGACCGCGTGCCCAAGATGGTGGCGGTGGCCGAGTGGCAGAAGGACGTGCTGAGCGGCGATCGCCACATGCGCAACGCCCTGCTGCTGGACAGCCGCGAGGCCGCGGCGAAGGAACTCGACGACATGGTGGCCGACCAGCACCAGGTGGCCGACATCGTGCAGCGGCTCGCCAGCCAGATGAAGACCGAGAAGGGCAAGGCGATGCTCGCCGCCGCGCTGCAGCCGCGCGCGGCCTACGCGCTGCAGGAGGCCGAGTTCGAGCGCCTGGTCCGCCACGGCGACCTGGCGGCCGCGCGCCGCTACCTCGTGGACGTGGCACGGCCCGGCCAGGTGGCGTACCTCGCCGCGGTGGGCGCGTTCCTGGAGCATGAACGCGAGCGCATCGCGGCCGCCACCGACGAGTCCATGGCGGCGACCGCGCAGGAACGCACGACGCTGGTGGCCACGCTGGCGGCCGCGTTGCTGCTCAGCGCCGCGGTGGGCTACGCGCTCACCCGCACCCTGCGCCGCGAGATGGCGCGCGCCCTCGGCATTGCGCAAGCCATCGGCGCTGGCCGGCTGGACAACGAGATCCCGCGCGACGGGCGCAGCGAGGCGGGGCGGCTGATGGCCAGCCTGGCCGCGATGCAGGACGGCCTGCGCGAGCGGCAGGCGGTGGACGCCGACTACCGGGGACAGATCGCCGCCGTGGGCAAGGCCCAGGCCGTCATCGAGTTCCGCCTGGACGGCACGGTGCTCGCAGCCAACGACAACTTCTGCCGGGCCCTCGGCTACGAGGCCTCGCAGATCATTGGCCAGCACCATCGCCTGTTCGTGGATCCGGCCGATGCGGCGGCGCCGGCGTACCAGCAGTTCTGGGCCAAGCTGCAGCGTGGCGAGTACGACGCCGGCGTCTACAAGCGCATCGGCCAGGGCGACCGGGAGGTCTGGATCCAGGCCTCGTACAACCCGATCCTGGACACGAACGGCAAGCCGTTCAAGGTGGTGAAGTACGCCACCGACATCACCGCGCAGCGCCTGCGCGCGGCCGACTTCGAGGGCCAGCTGTCGGCCATCGGCAAGGCGCAGGCCGTGATCGAGTTCAGCCTGGACGGCAAGGTGCTGACGGCCAACCAGAACTTCCTGGACACGCTGGGCTACACGCTCAGCGAGGTGCAGGGACAGCACCATTCGATGTTCGTGGACCCGGCCCACCGCGCCAGCGTGGACTACCGCCTGTTCTGGGAAAAGCTCGGCCGCGGCGAATACGACGCGGGCCAGTACCTGCGCGTGGGCAAGGGCGGCCGCGAGGTGTGGATCCAGGCCTCCTACAACCCGATCCTGGACCTCGACGGCAAGCCGTTCAAGGTGGTGAAGTACGCCACCGACGTCACCGCCAACGTGCGCGCGGCCAACATGCTGCGCGAGGCCGTGGAGCAGGCCAAGGTGGTGGCCTCCGCCGCGATGCAGGGCGACCTGACGCGCCGCATCCCGCTGGAAGGCAAGACCGGGCAGATCGAGGAGCTGTGCGTCGGCGTCAACGCGCTGGTGGAGACCACCGCCGTGATCTTCGACGACGTCGGCCGCGTGTTCGGCGCCCTGGCGGTGGGCGACCTGTCGCAGCGCGTGTCGCGCGACTACGCCGGCACGTTCGGCCAGGTGAAGGCCGACGCCAACGCCACCAGCGAGGCGCTGGCGGCCATCATCGAGGACGTGGGTCGCGTGTTCTCCGGCCTGGCGGAAGGCGACCTGTCGCAGCGCATCACGCGCGACGCGCAGGGCATCTTCGACCAGGTCAAGCAGGACGCCAACAGTGGCACGGCCAAGCTGGTGGCGGTGATCGAGGAGGTGCGGGCCGCGGCGGACGCGCTCACCGGCGCGGCCAACCAGGTCAGCGCCACGGCGCAGTCGCTGTCGCAATCGGCCAGCGAGCAGGCCTCGTCGGTGGAGGAGACCACCTCCTCGATCGACCTGATGTCCGCCTCGATCACGCAGAACAGCGACAACGCCCGGATCACCGACGGCATGGCCACCAAGGCCAGCAAGGAGGCCGCCGACGGTGGCGAGGCCGTGACGCAGACGGTCGCCGCGATGAAGCAGATCGCGCAGAAGATCAGCATCGTCGACGACATCGCCTACCAGACCAACCTGCTGGCGCTGAACGCGGCCATCGAGGCGGCGCGCGCGGGCGAGCACGGCAAGGGCTTCGCGGTGGTGGCGGCCGAGGTGCGCAAGCTGGCCGAGCGCAGCCAGGAGGCCGCCAAGGAGATCGGTGACCTGGCGGGCAACAGCGTGTCCACCGCGGAACGCGCGGGCAAGCTGCTGGACGAGATCGTGCCGTCGATCCAGAAGACCTCCGAGCTGGTGCAGGAGATCGCCGCGGCGTCGCAGGAGCAGAGCAGCTCCGTCTCGCAGATCGGCGGGGCGATGGGCCAGCTGAGCAAGGCGACGCAGCAGAACGCGTCGGCGTCGGAGGAACTGGCCGCCACGTCGGAGGAGCTCTCGGGCCAGGCCGAGCAGTTGCAGCAGTCGGTGGCGTTCTTCACGCTGGAGGGCCCGCAGGGCGCCGACGGCGGGCGCCGGGCCGCCGAGCCGGGACCGGCGCGCATCGAGCGCCGCGCGCCCGGGTCGCCCATGCGCGGCGCGCGAGGCGTGGGTTCGGGCGCGGGCCCGGCCGCGCTCGCGCGCGCGGGGCAGGGCGGTGGCGGCGTCAGCGCCACGCCGGGCACCGGCACGCACGGCAACTTCCGTCCCTATTGAACGCGAGGCCTCCGGCATGACCCGATCCTCCGCTGCACCGGCCGGCGCCACGCCGCCGGCCCCGCCGGGCGACGCAGCCGCCCAGTACCTCACGTTCGCGCTCGGCGAGGAGGTGTTCGCGATGGACATCCGCACCGTGCGCGAGATCATCCAGTGCGGGCCGATGACGCCCCTGCCGCTGATGCCGGGCTTCGTGCGTGGCGTGATCAACCTGCGCGGCGCCGTGGTGCCGGTGATCGACCTGCAGGCGCGCTTCGGCCGCCCGCCGGCGCTGCTGGGCAAGCGCACGTGCATCGTGATCTTCGATGCGCTGCGCGATGGCGAGCGCGTCGAGCTCGGGCTGCTCGTCGATGCGGTGAGCGAGGTGATCGACATCGCCGCCTCGCAGATCGAGCCGCCGCCCAACTTCGGCACCACCGTGCGCCGCGACTTCATCCGCGGCATGGGCAAGGTGGGCACGCGCTTCGTGGTGCTGCTGGAGCCGGACCGCGCCTTCGACGTGGACGAGATGGCGAGCCTGTGCGCCGCCTCGCAGGGGGTGGCCGCATGAGCGCCCCCGTGCGGTTGCCCGCGGTGCGCGCGCCCCGGCCCGCGCGGCGCCAGGCGCTGCCCTACCTGGTGGAGCCCTCCCGCTCGGCGCCCCGGCCGCCCGGCCCGCGCCGGCTGGCGCTGCGGAGGCCGCAATGACGCCCGACCTGCGCGACGAGACCTACGACGGCATCACGCGCCTGATGCACGCGTCCGTCGGCCTGTCCTTCGCCGCGGCCAAGAAGCCCCTGGTGTCCTCGCGCCTGGCCGCGCGCGTGCAGCGCCTGGGCCTGGCCGGCTTCGAGGACTACCTCGCGCTGATCTCGGGCCCCGACGATGGCGGCGAGTTCCAGATGGCGGTGGACCTGCTCACCACCAACGAGACCTACTTCTTCCGCGAGCCCGCGCACTTCGAGGTGCTGGAGCGCGAGCTGGGCAACGGCCGCACGCGCGAGCCCGCGGTGTGGAGCGCGGCGTCGTCGTTCGGCGACGAGGCCTACACCGTGGCGATGCTGCTGGCCGAGTGGCAGCAGCAGGGCCGCGTGGGCGACGGCTGGTCGGTGCTGGGCACGGACATCAGCGACCGCGTGCTGCGCAGCGCGAGCCAGGGCATCTTCCCCGCCGACCGGCTGCGCGGCGTGTCCGAGGCGCGGCTGAAGCGCCACTGCCTGCGCGGCGACGGCGAGTCCCAGGGCCTGGTGCAGATGCATCCGCGCCTGCGCGAGCACGTGCGCTTCGGGCAGGTCAACCTCTGCGAGGACATTCCCGCGCTCGGCCCCTTCGACGCCATCTTCCTGCGCAACGTCCTGATCTACTTCGACCCGCCCACCAAGCGCGCGGTGGTAGACCGCGTGCTCACGCAGCTGCGGCCCGGCGGCCTGTTCTTCCTGGGTACCGCGGAGGGCCGGGTGCCTTGCGAGACGCCCTTGCAGCCGCTCGCCCCCGGCGCGTTCCGCAAGGCGGCCGCGTGAGCGGCGGGCTCGCCCTGGCCGCGCGGGTGCTGCACCCTGGCGACGTGGCGTGCGTGGGCCGCGGCGAGCGCCTGGAGACGCTGCTCGGCTCCTGCATCGCGGTGGTGCTGGCGGACCCGGCGCGCACCGTCGGGGCGATGTGCCACGTGGTGCACGCCGCCGACGCGCCCGCCGCGCGCCCGCACGACACGGCATACGCCGATGCCGCGCTGGCCTGCCTGCAGCAGCTTCTCGTGCGCCGCGGCATCACGCCGCGGCTGTGCGACGCATGGGTGTTCGGCGGCGGCAACATGTTCCCGGCCCAACCCGTGCCGCGCCCCGTGGGCGACCGCAACGCGCGGCGCGTCCTGGACCTGCTGTCCGCGATCGGGGTGCGCGCCGTGCAGGTGGACGTGGGCGGCGTCGCGTACCGGCGCCTGGGCTGGACCGTGGGCCCCGACGCGCCGCATGCGGTCTGCGTGCCGGTGTGAGGACAAGCCGCATGCCCTACCGCGTCTACGTCGTCGACGATTCCGCCATCGTGCGGCAGACCCTGATCCACCTGCTGCAGGGCGATCCCGACCTGGTGCTGATGGGCAGCGCCCCGAACCCGTTGATCGCGGGCCCCGTGATCCGCCGCGACCGGCCCGACGTGCTGCTGCTGGACGTGGAGATGCCGGGCATGGACGGCCTCACGTTCCTGCGCCAGCTGATGGCCGAGTCGCCCATCCCCACGGTGATCTGCTCCACGCTGGGCACGCAGGGCAGCCGCGTCGCGCTGGACGCGCTGGCCGCCGGCGCCGTGGCGGTGGTGGCCAAGCCCCGGCTCGGGTTGAAGCAGTTCCTGGAGGATTCGCGCCGCGAGCTGCTGCAGGCGCTGAAGGCGGCCGCGTCCGCGCGGCCGCGCGCGGCGCCGCGGGTGGCGGGCGCGGCCGGGCCCACGCCAGCGTCGCCGCACGCGCATGCGCCCGCACCCGCGCAGGGCGCCCGCGCGGCCGGCGCCGTGCACCACGCGCTGGCGGTGAACAAGCCCGTCCTCATCGGCAGCTCCACCGGCGGCACGCAGGCCATCGAGGCCATCCTGCGCGCGCTGCCCGCCGACAGCCCGGGCATCGCCATCGTGCAGCACATGCCGGAGAAGTTCACCGAGATGTACGCCCGCCGCCTGGACGAGGCCTGCGCGATCCAGGTGCGCGAGGCGCGCGATGGCGACCGCCTGGAACGCGGGCTCGCGCTCATCGCGCCCGGCGGCCGCCACCTGCAGCTGCGCAAGGCGGCCGGGCAGTACATCGCGGTGGTGGCCGACGGCCCGCCGGTCAACCGTCACAAGCCCTCCGTGGACGTGCTGTTCCGCGCCGCCGCGGAGTGCGCCGGCCCGGACGCGCTGGCCATCCTGCTCACCGGCATGGGCGACGACGGGGCGCGGGGCATGAAGCGGCTGCACGACCTGGGCGCGCGCACCGTGGCCCAGGACGAGGCCAGCTGCGTGGTGTTCGGCATGCCGCGCGAGGCCATCCGGCTGGGCGCGGTGGACCACGTGCTGCCGCTGGACCAGGTGGCCGCGGAGATCCTGCGCTTCGACGCGCGCGGCTGAAGCCACCGCGCGCGGCCGAAGCCACCGCGCGGTCGCCTCAGCGGTGGGTGCGCGCGTCTTCCGTCGCCCCCGTCACCCACTGCGGCGGCAGCGGCCCCTTCGACGCGATCGGTGCGTCCGGCCCCGCGCTGACGCAGTTGCGGCCGGCGTGCTTGGCGGCGTACAAGGCCTGGTCGGCCCGGGCGATGAGCTTCTCCAGCGCCACGCCGTCGCCGGCGTCCAGGCCGGCCACGCCCACGCTGGCCGTGACGCACAGGCCAGGCACGTCGCGCACGCCCGGGCCGGCCTCGTGCTGGATGCGGGCGCGGATGCGCTCGGCCAGCATCAGTGCGATGGCCTCGTCCACGTTGGCGAGCAGCACGCAGAACTCCTCGCCGCCGTAGCGGCAGATCAGGTCGCCGCTGCGCAGCGAGCGTTGCAGCACGGCCGCGACGCCGCGGATCACGGCGTCGCCCACGGGGTGGCCGAACTGGTCGTTGAAGAACTTGAAGTGGTCGATGTCCACCATCACGCAGAAGGCCTTCTGGCCCTGCGCGAGCGTGTCGCGCACGGCGGGCTCGGCCTGCTCCAGGAACGCGCGGCGGTTCAGGCAGCGCGTGAGCGGGTCGAAGTTGGCCAGCATCGCCAGCGTCTCGTTGGCGCGCAGCAGCTCCTGCTGCTTCAGCTCCAGCTCCGCCGTGCGCGCAGCCACCTCCTGCTGCAGCTGGCGCTTGCGCAGCACCAGCGCGCGGGTGCGCACCCACACCAGGCCGCCGATGGCCAGCAGGGCCGCCAGCACTTCCAGCGCGCGCGCCCACCAGGCCTGGAACCAGCGCGGCTGCACGTGCACGGGCAGCCGCAGCTCGTGGTCGGACCACGCGCCGTCGCGGTTCGAGCCGCGCAGCTGCAGCTCGTAGTCGCCGGGCGCAAGGTTGGTGTAGGCGGCCAGGCGCCGGCTGGCATCGGTGTCCACCCACGCGTCGTCCACGCCCGCCAGGCGGTAGGCGTAGCGGTTGCGCTCCGGTGCCGACAGGTCCAGCGCCGCGAACTCCACCGAGAAGCCGGTCTCGCCGGGATGCAGCGCCAGGCCCCCGGTCGCGGTGGCGCGCGCGTCGTCGGGGCGGCCCTGCACGCGCGCCTCGGTCACGACCACCGGGGGCTTGAACGTCCAGTCCTTCAGCAGTGTGGGGCGGATCACCGTGATGCCGCCCGCACCGCCGAACACCAGCTCGCCATGGCCCATGTCCACGCCCGAGTTGATCCAGTAGCTGGTGATGACGCCGCCATCGGCGCGCGACACGCCGCGGATGCGGAACGTGGTGGGATCGATGACCGCGAAGCCGCCATCGGTGCTGGCCCAGATGCGGCCATCGGCGCCCTCCAGCAACTGGCCGATGTTGGGCCGGGGCATGCCGTCGGTGGCACCCAGGCGCCGGAAGCGCAGGCGCCCCGCGGCGTCGCGGCCGGTGACGAGGTTGACGCCGCCGCCCAGCGTGCCCAGCCACGCGCGGCCCTGGCGGTCGAACAGGATGCAGGAGACGAAGTCGTTGGACAGCGACGCGGGATCGGCCGCCGACGACGTGAAGCGCTCGACGCGGCGGTTCACGGGGTCGTAGATGGCGAGGCCCGTGGGCGTGCCCACCCAGACCCGGCCCTGGGGGTCGACGCGCACGGCGATGACGCGCTCGTCCACCAGCGAATCCGAGCCCGGCGGGCGCGTCGGCACGGCGTTGGCGCCGGGCGACACGTCCAGCGACCACAGGCCCTCCGTGCGCGCGCCGATCCACAGGGTGTGGCCGGCCACCACCATCTCCTGGATGGCGGGACGCCGCTTGGTGGACCACGCGATGCGGCGCAGGTCCTGGCCCCGCGCGTCGCTGCGGAACAGTCCGTCGCGCGTGCCGATCCACACGGCCTGGTCGGGGCCCTGGGCCATGCTCGCCACCGGGTTGCGGGCCGCCACCCCGGGCGCCCCCGGCGTGGCGCCGGGCACCGCCGCGATGTCCAGGTGGTGGGTGCGCACGCCCACCGGATCCAGCACGTCGATGCCGTTGTCGGCCAGGCCCACCCACAGCTGGCCGTCGGCGGCGCGCATCATCGCGGGGGCGTCGATGTCGGTGAGGCCGTCGGCCCGGCTGGTCTGGCCCAGCACCGTCGTGATGGCGCGCTGGTCGGGGTCGGTGCGGCTCAGGCCCCGGCGGCCGCCGAACCACAGCAGGCCGGAGCGGTCGACGACGGCCGCGAACACCGCGTCGCTGGAGATGCTGGAGGCGAGGCGCTGGTCGTGGCGCACGTGCCGCAGCGCGCGGGTGGCGGGGTCGATCAGCTGCAGGCCGCCGCCGTTGGTGCCCACCCAGACGGTGCCGCCCGGCGTGATGGTGAGCGTGGAGACGTCGTCCAGCGCGAGCGCGGCCGCGCCGGCGCGGGCGGTGCCAGCTGATACCCCAGAGGGCATGGCCCCCGGTTCCCGGACGGGCTCGGCCACCACGCCCTGCGGCGCGATGGTGAACACGCCCGCACCCAGCGTGCCGATCCAGAGGCGGCCGTCGGCGGCCTGCGCCAGCGCGGAGACGGGCGGCGCGGACGGCGATCCCGGCGCCACCAGCGGATAGGGGGCGCAGCGCGGCGTGCCGAGCGGGTCCTCGCAACGCTGCAGGCCCTGGTGCGTGCCCACCCACAGCACACCCGTGGCGTCGCGCAGCAGCGCCTTGATGCCGCCGCCCGCGGGGATGGCGGTGACGGGTCGCGCGGGCGGCACGGGCGCGCCGTCGGCGGCCGTCGCCTCCACGTGCAACAGGCCGGACGAGCTGCCCACCCACAGGCCGGTGCGGCCATCGTCGTCGAAGGCCGTGATCTCGGCCGCGGTGCCCGGCTGGGTGCCGGTGTCCACGGGCGTGAAGCGATCGGCGCGCCGGTCGAAGCGCGCCAGCTGGCCGTTGTCCATGCCCACCCACAGCCGGCCGGCGCGGTCGGCGTGCAGGGCGTCGATGTAGCTGCTGGACAGCGCGCCCGGCACCTGGGGGTCGGCCTTGTACGCCTTGAAGCGGTAGCCGTCGAAGCGGGCCAGGCCGTCCTGCGTGCCGACCCACAGGAAGCCCGCGCCGTCCTGCGCCAGCGCCGTGGCCACGGGATGCGGCAGCCCGGTGTTCTCGTTCCAGTTCTGGAACGGCACGTCGCGCAGGCGGGACCAGCGGTCCTCGTCCAGCGCCGCGGACGCGGCCGTCACCGGCGGCACCGCGGGCGCCACCGTCGAGGCGGCCAGCGCGTGCAGCAGCGCGCACGACGTGGCGAGGCTGGCCAGGGCGGAGGGGAGCCAGCGGATCACGGCGTGCGCACGGCAGGGGGAGTCATGCGGCGCGTGGGCAAATGCCGCACCCGCCGCGCGGCGGCTGGATCAGCCCAGCTTCCAGACGAACTGCTGCTGCACCCAGGCCTGGGTGGGCTTCGCATCGGCGGAGGCCGGCTTGAACGTGCATTCCATCAGGGCGCGCTGCGCGGCCGAGTCCAGCTTGCGCGAGTGGCTCGAGGTCTCGATCTCGCTGTCGATCGCCTTGCCGTCCACGCCCACCAGGATGCGCAGCACGGTGGTGCCCTGCTCGCCCTTCTTGAACGAGTCGGCGGGGTACTCGGGCGGCGCGCAGCTCTTGGTGTCCTGCACCCACTTGAAGTCGGCGGCGTGCACGGCCCCGGGGGCGGCGACGGCGAGGAGGGCGGAGGCGGCGGCCAGCGGGGCCAGGAAGCGAGAGGTCATGTCGTGGAGTCGAAGTGGCACGGGGTTTTCCAACCCGGCACCCGTCTCGCACCTTCGTGGGGCGCGTGCACGCGTGCCGGGGACCGCACGTTTTCGACCGGGAACGGCCATCGGTTGAGGCGCGCGTGCGTGAGCAACGTCACGAATCCCCGAACGACCATCGCACGCCGACCCACGCCGCGCGCGGCGCGCCCGGCGCGTCGAACTGCTCGTTGCGCCAGTCGGCCGGCGCGCGCAGGGTGCCGTGGCCGTCGAAGGCGTCCACCCCCAGCTGGCCGCCGGTGGCGTAGCGGCGGTCGAACAGGTTGGCCACCTTGCCGAACAGCTCGACGTCCGGGCGCAGCTGCCAGCGCGCGGTGAGGTGGGCCAGCGCGTAGCCGGGCAGCCGGCCGGTGCCTTCGTAAGCACCGCCGTCCGGCTGCTGCTGCCCGTTCTCGTTGCCGCGCACCTTCTGGCCCGAGGCCGCCGACAGCTGCAGGCCCACGCGCCACCCCGCGACGGGGCGGGCGTCGAGCGTCACCTTGAGCGTGCGCGCGGGCAGGCCCGGCAGCGCGTCGCCGCGGCCCACCGCGATCTCGTCCTCGCCCGGGCACGACGCGCTGGCGCCCGCGCTGCTGTTGGCGGGCGAGAGCAGGCAGGCCGGCGAGCGGAACGTGGCGTCCAGCCAGCCGAAGGCCAGCTGCCAGTCGAGCCAGCGCGCCTGCTGCGAGGCCGACACCTCCACGCCCTGTCGCCGCGTGCGCCCAACGTTGGCGAAGAAGCCCTGCGCGTGGCCGTTGCCGATGAACAGCAGGTCGTCCACGTTGTCCGTGCGCCAGGCGGCGGCACTCCAGGCCACGCCGCCCGCCAGGCGGCCCCGCACGCCCGCCTCCAGCGTGCGCGACACGACCTGCTTCAGCGGCGGATCCCCCTGCAGCGCATTGGGCAGCACGCACGGGTGCTGCGGGTCGGCGCAGCCCAGCTCGATGGGGCTGGGCGCGCGGTTGCCCTGGCTGAAGCCGCCGAACGCCGTCAGCGTGGGCGAGGCCTGCCACGTGGCGCCCACCGCCGGGTTGAAGCGCGCGTAGGTGCCCGCGCCGTCCAGGGCCGTGTCCAGGCCCAGCGTGGCGCGACCCACGTCGACGGTGCGCACGTGCGTGTCGTTGAAGCGGCCCGACAGCGTCAGCTGCAGCGTGGGCGCCAGCGCCACCAGGTCGGCCGCGTACACGCTGGCCGTGCGGCCGCGGCCGGTGATCAGCGCGTCGGTGACGGGGTCCTCCCCAGGCTGCACCGTGCGGGAGGCGTCCAGGCTGCCTTCCGCGCTGGCCTGCTGGAAGCGGTGGCGCGATTCGTCCAGCGACGCGCCCAGCGTGACGCGATGCGCGCCGACGCTGCGTGCCAGCTGCAGGGCCAGGCCGGCGCCGTCCTCGGCGGTGGCGGTGCGGTGCTCGACGCCGGCGTTCGTGTCGTCGACGCCGTCGTCGTCGTCGTTCAGGTCGCCGTTCAGGGTCGTCGCGCGCAGGCCGCGCGCATATGCGGTGCCCGACAGCACGTAGCCATCGGGCAGCCGGCGTGTGGCGCCCAGCGTGAGCAGGGTCAGGTGGTTGCGCGTCTGGTCCGGGCGCGTGTAGACCTGCCGCCGGTCGACGGCCAGCATCGGCTCGGGCGTGAGGCCGTTGCCCACCAGGTTGCTTTCGCCGTGGTTCAGGCTCAGCTCCCACGTGCCGGCGGCCGTGCGCTCGCCGCCCTTCACGAACAGCTGGCGCACGTGCGACGGCGAGCCGTCGCGCCAGCCGTCCTCGTCGAAGCCGGCGAAGGCCGCGAACAGGTGGCCGTGCGCGCCGATGGGCTGGCCCTCGCTGACGCTCGTCTCCACGCGGCCGAACGAGCCGCCCTGCACCTCGAGCTCGCCGCCGGGGTGCGTGTCGCCGCTCTTCGTGCGCAGCACCAGCGCGCCGCCCAGCGTGTTCAGGCCGAACAGCGGGTTGGAGCCGGGCAGCAGCGTCACGCTTTCCAGCGCGCCGGTGGGGATCAGGTCCCAGTTGACGACGTCGCCGAAGGGCTCGTTGACGCGCACGCCGTCCAGGAACACCGACAGGCCCTGCGGCTGGCCCAGCAGCGGGCTGGCGCTGAAGCCGCGGTAGTTGAGCGTCGCCTGGAACGGGTTGCCCTGCGTCTCGTTGACGCTGACGCCGGCCAGCTGCGTGGCCATGAAGTCGGGCAGGTCCAGGCTCTGCAGCGCGCGCAGGCGGCGGTCGTCCGCGGACTGCACGTTGGCAGGCACGTGGTCCTGCGGCACCTCGTGGCCGGGCAGCGGGGTGGGCACCACCAGCACGGTCTGCAGCGAGGAGACGGGCGCGGGGGCCGGCGCGGGCGCAGGCGCAGGCGTGGACGCGGGCGCCGAGGCGGCAGGCACGGGGCCCGCCACCTGCGCCTGGCCCGCGGCGGCGCCGAAGGCCGCGAGCGCGGCCACGACCAGCGGGCCGGCCGGACGACGGCGGAAGGGAACGGGCATGGGCGAAGTGAGTGGCGATCGGCAGGGGAGGGCGCGTACCGGGGGGACGCTATCGGCGCGACGTTCCGGGCGACAGGGAATTCTTCCCGCTCGCCCCCCGCGAAAACGCCGAGTGCCGCGCGCCCCGGCGTGCGTAACGTGTACCCGGACGGCACACCCGAGTGCCCCCCGCCCATGTACCCGTTCACCACCCCATCGTCCCCCCTGCGCCCGCCGGGCGCCTCCGTCGCGCGCAGCGACCTGCGCTGGGTGGCCGTCGCCACGGTGCTCACCTGGCTGGTGTCCGGGGTGTTCGAGCTGCGCGAGAAGGTGTCGAAGGTCACCGAGCGCTTCGAGGCCTGGCAGGCCGACGAGCTGCCGCTGGCCCTCACCGCCCTGGGCCTCGCGCTGGCCTGGTACGGCTGGCGGCGCCAGCGCGAGACCGCGCGCCTGCTGGCCCACAACCGGGCGCTGGCGCAACAGCTGATCGACGTGCAGGAACGCGAGCGCGCCTCGCTCGCCCGCGAGCTGCACGACGAGCTGGCGCAGCACTGCACGGCCATCCGCCTCGAGGCCACCTACCTGGGCCGTGCCGAGGACGTGGGCCAGGTGCGCGCCGCGGCGGCGCGGGCGTCCGACTCCGCGCAGCACCTGCTGGGCAGCCTGCGCGGCATCCTGCGCCGCCTGCGCCCCGCCGAGCTCGACGAGCTGGGCCTGGAGGCCGCCCTGCGCTCGCTCGCCGCGGCCAGCCAGTCGCGCTCGGGCCTGGCGTGCGAGGTGCAGGTGGACGGCCCGCTGGACGACCTGGGCGCGGCGGTCGACATGGCGGTGTACCGCGTGGCGCAGGAAGCGCTGGAGAACGTGCAGCGGCACGCCCAGGCCCGCCACGTGCGCGTGCGCGTGGCGCGCGGGCACGACGTGCTGGCGCTGAAGGTGGAGGACGACGGCCGCGGCTTCGATCCGCGACAGGTGACGCAGGGCCTGGGCCTGCTGGGCGCCGCGGAGCGCGCCGCGGGCCTGGGCGGCCAGCTGGCGCTGGAGCGGCGGCCCGAGGGCGGCATGATCGTGGGGCTGATCCTGCCGCTGGCGCCGCCGCGCGAAGGCGGTGCATCGTGATCCGCCTGCTCCTGGTCGACGACCACCCGGTGGTGCGCGCCGGCTACCAGCGCCTGCTGGAGCAGGACGGCGACGCCGTGGTCGTGGCGCAGGCCGGCTCGGTGGACGAGGCCTGGGCCGCCTTCCGCCAGCACGCGCCCGACCTCACCATCACCGACCTGTCGCTGCCCGGCCCGGGTGGCCTCGAGCTGCTGCGTCGCGTGCGCGACGCGCAGCCCGATGCGCGCGTGATCGTCTTCAGCATGCACGACGGCGCCGCGTTGGTGGACCGTGCGTTCGGCCTGGGCGCCGCCGGCTTCGTGGCCAAGAGCAGCCCGCCGGAGCAACTGGTGGAGGCGGTGCGGCGCGTGATGCGCGGCGAGCGTTTCCGCGATCCCGGCCTGCCACCGGCCGAGGCGGCGGGCGGGACGGTGGACGACCTGCTGAAGACGCTCACGCAGCGCGAGTTCGAGATCTTCCGCCTCATCGCGCGCGGCGTGTCACCGGCCGATTGCGCGAAGGCGCTTCACCTCAGCCCGAAGACCGTGTCGAACCACCAGACCGTCATCAAGGAGAAGCTGGGGGTGTCGACGCTGGCGGGCCTGGTGCACGTGGCCTTGCGCAGCGGCGTGCTGGGCGACGGCGCTGGCTGACCTCGCGGCCGGCAGGATCGATCGGCCATGGAGGGCACGACGTCCGCCACGGCACGGCGTCCGCTTGGGCACGACGTCCGCTTCGACGAGCCAGGAAAAAAGCCTCGCAAGTCGTCGACCTGCGAGGCTGATTCCAAGGGGATCCTGGTGGCGCTTCAGGGATTCGAACCCCGGACCTGCGGATTATGATTCCGTCGCTCTAACCGGCTGAGCTAAAGCGCCTCAAGCCCTCGAGTATACGATGCTTTTGCTGGGCTGTGAAGGGGAGGCCGCGGCCGCGTGGCGCCTGGCGGGGCACAATGCAGCCGCCATGTTCAGCTTCTTCCGCAAGAATCCCGCCGTGCCGCCGGGCGCCCCCGCCGAGCCGGTGGCCGATCCCGCCCCTGCACCCGCCACGTCCTACGCGGAGCTGCCGCCCACCGTCGGCGAGGCGGCGATGGGGTTCCTGAAGCGGATGTTCGTGCCGGGCAGCGAGGCGCCGGCCGCTCTCGCGGCGGCGCCCGTCGCCATCCCCGCACCGGCCCCCGAGCCCGCGCCGCCCGGCCTGCCGCCATCCCCGGCCCTCGACCCGCTCGCCTTCGAAGCGCCGGTGCCGTTCGTCGCGCCGCGTCCGGTGGCGGCGCCCGCGCCCGTCGCACCACCGGCGGCCTCGCCGGCGCCCGTGGCACCACCGGCGGCCTCGCCGGCGCCCGTGGCACCCGCGGCAACCCAAGCGCCCGTCGCCGCGCCCGTGCCGTCCTTCGCGCCGCCGCTGCGCGTCGCGCCAGCCCCCGTCCCCCTCGCAGCGCCGTCCCCCACCCCCGCCCCCGATGTCGAGCCCCCCCGCGACGCCTGGTACGCCCGCCTGAAGAAGGGCCTGGCCCGCACGGGCAGCAACATCGCGCAGGTCTTCACCGGCACGAAGATCGACGAGGCGCTGTACGAGGAGCTGGAGTCGGCCCTGCTGATGGCCGACGCCGGCGTGCGCGCCACCGAGCACCTGCTGGCCGACCTGAAGCAGCGCGTCAAGGACGCCAAGGCCACGGACCCGAAGCAGGTGCGCGCGCTGTTGGCCGACGCCATCACGGACCTGCTCAAGCCGCTGGAGAAATCGCTGGAAGTGGGCCGCCACGTGCCCACGGTGATCATGGTGGCCGGCGTGAACGGCGCGGGCAAGACCACCAGCATCGGCAAGCTCACGCGCCACCTGGCCGCGCACCGGGCCAAGGTGCTGCTGGCCGCGGCCGACACGTTCCGCGCGGCGGCGCGCGAGCAGCTGGAGGTGTGGGCCGACCGCAACCAGGTGGAAATCGTCTCGCAGGCGGGCGGTGATCCGGCGTCGGTGACGTTCGACGCCGTCAACGCCGGCAAGGCGCGCGGCCACGACGTGGTCATCGCCGACACCGCGGGCCGCCTGCCCACGCAGCTGCACCTGATGGAGGAGCTGAAGAAGATCCGCCGCGTGATCGCCAAGGCCGACCCCACCGCGCCTCACGAGGTGCTGCTGGTGGTGGACGGCAACACCGGCCAGAATGCGCTGGAGCAGGTGAAGGCGTTCGACGCCGCGCTGGGCCTGACGGGCCTGGTGGTCACCAAGCTGGACGGCACGGCCAAGGGTGGCGTGCTGGCCGCCATCGCGCTGTGGTCACGCGACCGCGCGCGCGACGCGGGCACGCCCCGCATCCCGGTCTACTTCATCGGGGTGGGCGAGAAGCTGGAAGACCTGCAGACCTTCGACGCCCGCGAATTCGCCCACGCATTGCTCGATTAGCCCCCACGCTCCCCCTGGTCGCTGCCCCCCGAGGGGGCTCATGCAGCGGACTGGCGAAGCCAGCTCCGCGCATGCTGCTTGGGTGGGCCTGCGGCCGGCTCAATGCGCGTGGAGCGCCTCGACCGCCTTCATCGTGCTCGCCACGTGCCCCTCCGGGCTCATGCTGGCGTACACGCTGGCGATGCGGCCCTTCTGGTCGATCACGTACGAGATGCGGTCCGCCATGCCCGGCATCATCGCCAGCTTGGCGTCGTAGGCCTTGATGACCTTCGAGTCGCCGTCGGCGCCCACGGCGAACTTGTCGCGGCACTCCTCCTTCGAGAAGCGCTTCTGCGTGTCGATGCCGTCGTTGGAGATGCCAATGACGGTGGCGCCCAAGGCGGCGAACTTCTCGGTGGCTTCGGCGAACAGGTGGGCCTCCACCGTGCAGCCCTGCGTGAACGACTTCGGGAAGAAGTAGAGCACCACGGGGCCCTTCTTCAGGGAGTCCGCCAGCGAGAACTTGAAGGCGTTGCCGCCGAGCGCGGCCTCCGTCGTGAAGTCGGGGGCGGCGTCGCCCACCTTCAGCGCGGCGTGCGCGGCCAGCGGGGCCAGCGTGGCCGCGGCGGCCAGGCAGGCGAGGGACAGGAATCGGTTCATCGCATCGTCTCCAACGAGTGGTGAGTCGGGACCGGGTCGGGCACCCGGCCGGTCATTCAACGCTTGCCCGGCAGGCCCGGCATGCCCGGCATGCCGCCCAGGCCCCCCATGCGCTTCATCATCTTCATCAGGCCGCCGCCCTTCATCTTCTTCATCATGTCGCGCATCTGCTCGTACTGCTTGATCAGGCGGTTGATGTCCTGCACCTGCACGCCCGCGCCGGCGGCGATGCGGCGCTTGCGGGTGGCCTTCAGCAGGTCGGGCTTGCGCCGCTCCAGCGGGGTCATCGAGTGGATGATGCCCACCATCCGCTTCATGTCCTTCTCGGCCTTGTCCACGTTCACCTGGCCGGCCTGCGCGCTCATCTGCGTGGGCAGCTTGTCCATCAGGCTGGACAGGCCGCCCATCTTGGACATCTGCTGCAGCTGGCCCAGGAAGTCGTTCATGTCGAACGCATCGCCCGCGCGCACCTTCTCGGCCAGCTTCTGGGCCGCGGCCACGTCCACGCCCTTGGTGACCTCCTCCACCAGCGCCACGATGTCGCCCATGCCCAGCACGCGGCCCGCGTGGCGGTCGGCGTCGAACACCTCCAGGCCGTCGATCTTCTCGGACACGCCCGCGAACTTGATGGGCGCGCCGGCCACCTGGCGCACCGACAGCGCGGCGCCGCCCCGCGAGTCGCCGTCCAGCTTGGTGAGCACGATGCCGGTGAGCGGCAGCGATTCCTTGAAGGCGCGCGCCGTGTTGATGGCGTCCTGGCCCTGCATGGCATCGACGACGAACAGCGTCTCCACCGGCTTGAGCGTGGCGTGCAGATCGCGGATCTCGGCCATCAGCGCCTCGTCGATGGCCAGGCGGCCGGCCGTGTCGACGATCAGCACGTCGAAGTAGTGGCGGCGCGCATGGTCGATGGCGGCCAGCGCGATGTCGTGCGGCTTCTGGTCGGGCGTGGACGGGAACCACTCGGCGCCCGCCTGCGCGGTGACGGTCTTCAACTGCTCGATGGCCGCGGGGCGATAGACGTCGCCCGACACGGTCAGCACCTTCTTCTTGCGCTTCTCGATCAGGTGCTTGGCCAGCTTGGCCGTGGTGGTGGTCTTGCCCGCGCCCTGCAGGCCGGCCATCAGGATGACCGCGGGCGGCTGCGTGGCGAGGTTGATGTCGGAGACGCCCTCGCCCATCGTGGCGGCGAGCTCCTTCTGCACGATGCCCACCAGCGCCTGGCCCGGCGTGAGCGAGCCGATGACGTCCTGCCCGAGCGCCTTCTCCTTCACGCGGGCGATGAAGTCGCGCACGACGGGCAGCGCCACGTCGGCCTCGAGGAGCGCCATGCGCACCTCGCGCAGCATGTCCTGGATGTTGTCTTCGGTGATGCGGGCCTGGCCGCGCATCGTCTTGACGAGGCGTGACAGGCGGTCGGTGAGGGTGGAGGCCATGGGGACGCCAGTAAACTGTGACCATGATTTTATCGTTCGACCCGGCCGCCCTGCTGGCGTATGCGGCAGTGGCCGCCTATGCGCTGTCCGCGCTGGGCCGCCCGCTCGGCACGACGCGCGTCCAGGCGGTGGCGCTGGCGCTGCACGCGGCCACGCTCGTCGCGCGCTTCTGGCTCGAGTGGGCCGACGGCGGCGGGCTGCGCTTCGGCTTCGCGCCGGTGCTCTCGCTCACCGTCTGGCTGGTGCTGGCCGTGCACCTGGCCGAGAGCCGCCTGGTGCCGCTGGCCGGCCTGCGCCGCATGTTCTCGCTGCTGGGCGCCACCTCCGTGCTGCTCGCGCTGGCGTTCCCGGGCGAGTTCCACGTCTCCGCGCAGCTGCCGCGCCTGGCCCCGCTGCACTGGGCGCTGGGCATCGCGTCGTACGGCCTGTTCGGCGTCGCGGTCGTGCACGCCATGCTGCTGGACGCCGCCGAGCGCCGCATGCGCATGGTGTCGGCGGCGCCGCGCACCGAGCCCGGCGGCGTGATGGGCCTGCCGCTGCTGTCGCTCGAGCGGCTCACGTTCCACTTCGTCGAGGCGGGCTTCGTGGTGCTCACCCTGGCCATCGTGCTGGGCCTCACGTCGGTGGGCCACTTCCGCTGGTGGGACCACAAGACCGTGCTGTCGCTGATGGCCTGGGCCACGTTCGCCGCGCTCATCGTCGGGCGTCGCACGCGGGGCTGGCGCGGCCGCCAGGCCACGCGCTGGGTGTACGCCGGCGGCGTGCTGATGCTGCTGGCCTACGTGGGCTCGCGCTTCGTGCTCGAGGTGGTGCTGCAACGCGCCCCGCAGTCCTGAATGTCGCGCGTCCTGTTCTGGCTCCTGCTGTTCCTGGCCGTGTGGTGGCTGCTGCGTTCGCGCGCCCGCGCGTCGCTGCGCCCGCCGCCGTCCGCGCCCGGGGGCGCGTCCCCGCGCGACGCGCGTGACGCGCGCCCACCCGTGGCCGCGCTCGAGCAGATGGTGGACTGCGCGCACTGCGGCGTGCACCTGCCCGCCTCCGAGACCGTGCGCGATGCGCAGGGACGCCTCTACTGCTGCGCGGACCACCGCGCGGTGGGCCCCCGATGAAGCCGCGCTGGCCGCGCGTGGGCGGCCCGTCGGACGCGGCAGCCGCCGCGGCGGAGGTGAGGCCGCCCGCCCCCGCGGACGAATCGTGGTTCAGCGCGCTGGACGTCGGCGCCGAGGAGCCGCCCGCGAACGGCGGCGCGGGCCCCGCCAAGGCCCAGGCCGCGCGCGCCAGCTGGCTGCATCCCAACGCGGGCGACGCGTTGCGCCGCCTGTTCGACACGTATGTCGCCGCGCGCGCCGCGCTCGGGCTGGCGCTGCTGGCCACGATGCTGGGCCTGGGCGCGGCCACGGGCCGCTACCCCGTGGTGGCGCTCACGCTGTGCCTGGCCTACGTGGCGCAGGCCGCGGCGTGGTGGTTCTCCGACCGGCTGCGCCTGCCGCCCGGCATCCGCACGGGCCGCTGGTCCTGGTGGATGACCATCGGCGTCGACCTGCTGGTGTTCGGCGCGATGCACTGGCTCGATCCGATCGCCAACCTCAACTTCGCCGCACTGCTCGTGTTGCCGGTGCTGATGGCGGGCATCCTCACGCCGCGCCTGCCCGCGCTCGCCACCTCGGCCGCGGTCACCCTGCTGCTGTTGGCCACCGCGCTGCGGGGTGGCCTGGCCGGTGGCGATTTCGTCGCGCTGCTGTCGCAGGCCGGGCTGTCGGGCGTGGGCATGTTCGTCGTCGCGCTGCTCACCGGCGAGCTGTCGATGCGCCTCGCGCACGAGGAGCGCACGGCCCGCGACAGCCGCGAGCGCGCCCGCCAGCAGGCCCAGCTGAGCCGCCTCGTGATCGAGGACATGAGCGACGGCGTGCTGGTGGTGGACCGCCAGCTGCGCGTGCGCGCGGCCAATCCGTCGGCGCGCCGGCTGCTGGTGTCGCACCACCGCCGCTGCCCGTCGCCCCCGTTCTCGTTGCGCCTGCATCCCGGCTGGCTGGTGCTGGCCGACCAGGTGGCCGCCGCCTTCGAGCGCGGCGAGTGGCCCGCCAGCGCCATCGACGTGCCGCTGCAACTGGAGGACGGCCAGCGCCGCGCCCTGCAGCTGCGTGCCCGCTTCACGCGCGGCAGCTCGGGCGGCGACGCGCTGGTGCCCGCGGGCGAGCGCCTGTGCGTGCTGTTCCTGGAGGAGCTGCGCGCCGTGCAGGCCCGCATGCGCCAGGAGCGCCTGGCCGCGATGGGCCGCATGTCGGCCGGCATCGCGCACGAGATCCGCAACCCGCTGGCCGCCATTGCGCAGGCCAACGCGTTGATGGAGGAGGACGAGCTGCGCCCCGACCAGCGCCGGCTCGTGCGCATCATGACGGACAACATCGACCGCCTGAAGCGCATTGTCGATGACGTGATGGAGGCCGCGCCCGGCTCGCTCGCGCCGTCGCGCACGCTGGACGCCAACGCGGAAGTGGCCGGCATCTGCAGCGAGTGGGCACGCACGGTGGGCCTGCCGCTGGGCACCACCAGCCGCCTGGCCGTGCGCCTGCCCAACCAGCCGCTGGGCGTGGCGTTCGATCCCGACCACCTGCGCCGCGTGCTGGTGAACCTGCTGGACAACGCAGCCCGCCACGCGGGCTCGGAACCGGGCGCCATCAAGCTGTCGCTCAAGCCGTCCAACGAGGCCGACTGGGTGATGCTGTCCGTGGCCAGCGACGGCGCGCCCATCCCGGCGGACGTGGAGCCCTACCTGTTCGAGCCCTTCCACTCCACGCGCAGCCGCGGCACCGGCCTCGGGCTGTACATTTGCCGCGAGCTCTGCGAACGCCACGGCGCACGCATCGATTTCCGCCGGCGCGACGGCCGGCACTGCAATGTCTTCGAGGTGATGATGCGACGCGAATCGCTGGCGGCGGCGGAAGGGCGGCTGGTGCTGTGAACACGCCCGCGCCGCCCCTGCCCGACGCCGGCCCGGGCCACCACCCCAGCCCCAGCGTGCTCGTCATCGACGACGAGCCCGACCTGCTCACCCTGTACGAGCTCACGCTGCTGCGCGAAGGCCTCGAGGTGGAGACCGCCGCCACCGTCGCGCAGGCCCGCGAGGCGCTGCAGTCGCGGGTCTTCCGCGTGGTCATCAGCGACATGCGCCTGCCCGACGGCACGGGCCTCGACCTGCTGCAGTGGCTCGAATCGCAAGGCCGCCCGGAGAAGGTGATCGTCGTCACCGCCTACGGCTCGCCCGAGAACGCGGTGACGGCGCTGAAGGCCGGCGCGTTCGACTACCTCACCAAGCCGGTGGACTTGCGCCAGTTCCGCACGGTGGTGGCGTCCGCCATGGGCCGCGCCCGCGCGCCGATGGCTCCGCCGCCGCCGGACGCGCCGCCCGCCGCACCCGGCCGCGGCCGCGCCGATCCGCTCGGCCGCCTGGTGGGCGCCTCCGACGGCATCCAGCAGGTGCGCGCGATGGTGGAGAAGGTGGCGCGCAGCATGGCGCCCGTGCTGGTGAACGGCGAGTCCGGCACCGGCAAGGAGCTGGTGGCGCGCGCCATCCACGACATCAGCGCACGCGCCGGCCAGCCCTTCGTGGCCGTCAACTGCGGGGCCATCCCCGAGAACCTGCTGGAGAGCGAGTTCTTCGGCGTGCGCAAGGGCGCCTTCACCGGCGCCTCGTCGGACCGCGACGGCTTCTTCCAGACGGCCAACGGCGGCACGCTGTTCCTCGACGAGATCGGCGACCTGCCGCTGGCCATGCAGAGCAAGCTGCTGCGCGTCATCCAGGAGCGCACCGTGCGCCCCGTGGGCGCCCAGCAGGAGTTGCCGCTCAACGTGCGCATCGTCAGCGCCACCCACAAGGACCTGGCCGCCGAGGTGCAGGCCGGCCGCTTCCGCCAGGACCTGTTCTACCGCCTCAACGTCATCGACATCCAGGTACCCCCGCTGCGCGAGCGCCTGGGCGACCTGCCGCTGCTGTCCGACGCGCTGCTGGCCCGCATCTCGCGCGAGGCCGGCGTGCAGCCCGCCCCCCGCCTGGCCGACTCGGCCCGCCAGTTGCTGGCCCGCTACCGCTTCCCTGGCAACGTGCGCGAGCTGGAGAACCTGCTGCACCGCGCGGTGGCGCTGTCGGATGGGGACGTGATCGAGGGCAGCGCGCTAGCGGTGCCCGCGTCGGAACTGGCGGCGGACGTGGCGCCGGTGCCGTCGGTGGGCGGCCCGGAAGCCGCGACCGCAGCGGTCTCGCCGAATGGCGCGCCGGCTGCGCAGGCCAACGAGTCCAGCTTGCCCGCGGAGGGCGGCCCGTCCGCCGCGCGCGACGACGCGTCGCCCGCCCCCCGCCCGCACGAGCGCCGCGCGGGCGAACTCGGCGCCCCGCTGCCCACCGACCTCGTCCGCTACCTGGACGAGGTGGAACGCGCGGTCCTGATCCGCGCCCTCGAACGCCACAACTTCAACCGCACCGCAGCCGGCGCCAGCATGGGCCTGTCGCTGCGCCAGATGCGCTACCGCATGGCGCGGCTCGGCATCACCGAGGACGACGCGGACCTGGACGGATGACGCGCAGGGCGTCCCGGCAGAGAACACGCAATCCGGACAGGCCACGGACGCGGCGCGAGCGAAATGAGAAGCCCCGTTGGGGGCTGAGCATTTCGTGTATGTCCAAATAAGGGGGACCTGACCTGCAAGGCAGGCCCAGGCTTCCCGGCCGGCCCATCGGCAGGCGCCGAGCACCGCAGGATCCGGGGCAGCGTGCGCAGCACGCCTCGTAGACTGACTCAAGTTCGAC
>OUNM010874877.1_pt1 | contig 48684 bp, 42 predicted proteins | sample 1769961 | NCBI WGS metagenome assembly OUNM01 (sample SAMEA3914820, study PRJEB12502) | metagenome | biome: forest; material: soil | place: USA | collected 2012-03-12 | depth 0.3 m
GCACCTGCTCGTCGCCGTACTGCTTGGCCATGTCGGCCTTGTTCAGGCCCTGCAGGCCGCCGTAGTGGCGCTCGTTCAGGCGCCAGGCGTGGCGCACCGGCAGCCAGGTGCGGTCCATCTGGTCCAGCGCATGCCACAGCGTCCACACCGCGCGCTTGAGCACCGAGGTGTAGGCGATGTCGAAGTCATAGCCCGCTTCCTTCAGCAGACGGCCGGCGCTCTTGGCCTGCTCGACACCGGTGGGCGTCAGGTCCACATCGGTCCAGCCGGTGAAGCGGTTTTCCAGATTCCAGGTCGATTCGCCGTGGCGGATGAGGACGAGCTTGTACATGGGCAGGAACGCACAGGTGGTGGAAGGCGGCGGATTATCGGCTCCGGCGATAATGATCGGCTTCGTTGAATCACACGGGATGCTTGCTTGAACTTCCTGATCGAGAACTGGTTTTTGATCGTCGCTGCCGTCGTCTCCGGCGGCATGCTGCTCTACCCCAAGCTGGTATCGGGTGCCCAGGGCGGCGGCTTGAGCCCTGCCCAGGCGGTGCAGCTGGTCAACCGTGAGAAGGGCGTGCTGATCGATGTCAGCGAGCCCGAGGAATACGCCAAGGGTCATGCCGTGGGCGCGCGCAACATCCCCTTTGGCCAGATCGAGGGCCACAAGCAACTGCCCTCCAACAAGGCCCTGCCGCTGGTGTTGGTGTGCCCGACGGGCGCACGCGCCGGCCGCGCCGCGGGCATGCTGCGCAAGCTGGGCTACGAAAAGGCCCAGGTGCTGGCAGGTGGCCTCAAGGCCTGGCGGGAGGCCAATTTGCCGGTGGAGAAGGCTGCGTAAGCAGCTTGTCGCCTCCCAGGAGAGTTGAGATGGCCCCCGTCAAGATGTACACCACCCTGGTCTGCCCGTTCTGCGTGCGGGCCAAGATGCTGCTCAAGCAGCGCGGCGTCGAGCAGATCGACGAGATCCGCGTCGACCTGAACCCGGCCGAGCGCCAGCACATGATGGCGACGACGGGCCGCCGCACCGTGCCGCAGATCTTCATCGGCGACACCCATGTCGGGGGGTGCGACGACCTCATCGCTCTCGACCAGAAGGGCGGCTTGCTGCCCCTGCTGCAGGCGGCCTGAGCCGCCTTCGGCCGCAACGTCTGATTTCAAGCCCGGGCAAGCCCCGGGCGCCCTGTCGCGGGGCCTCGCCCATAATCCAGCTACCGCCCGCAGCACGCCGCCTGCGGGCTTTTGTTTGACGCTTCGCTAGAAAGAGTTCCATGGCCGACGAGATCCAAGCTGCCGCCGAAGGCACCCCCGTGTTCCAGATCCAGCGCATGTACCTGAAGGATCTGTCGCTGGAGCAGCCCAACGCGCCGCACATCCTGCTCGAGCAGCAGCAGCCCCAGGTCGACATCAACCTGACGCTGTCGGCCGAGCAGGTCACCGACGGCATTTTCGAGGTCTGCGTGACGGCCACCGTCAACACCAAGGTCGGCGACAAGACGCTGTTCCTGGTGGAAGCCAAGCAGGCGGGCATCTTCGAGATCCGCAATGTGCCGGCCGACCAGGTCGACGGCATCCTGGGCATCGTCTGCCCGCAGATGGTCTACCCCTATCTGCGCGCCATCGTCTCCGACGTCTGCACCCGCGCCGGCTTCCCGCCCGTGCTGCTGACCGAAGTGAACTTCCAGGCCATGTTCGAGGCCCAGCAGGCCCAGCGTGCCGCCCAGGGCAGCCAGGCTGTGAACTGATTTCAGCGGCTTCGCTGAAGACGCCCCGCCGAGTGCGGGGCGTTTTACTTGGGCGACACTCTTTCGCATGACGACGATGAAGATCAGCGTGCTCGGTGCTGGCGCCTGGGGCACGGCCCTGGCCATCCAGGCGGCCGAGGCCGGCCATGACGTGAGCCTCTGGGGGCGCGACGCCGCGGCCATCGAGCAGATGCGCACCAGCCGTCGCAACCAAGCCTATCTGCCTGACAGTGAGCTGCCTGCGTCCCTGGGCCTGAGCGCCGACCGCAACGCGTCCGTGGCTCATGCGGCCGAGGGCCTGACCATCGTCGCGACGCCCATGTCCGGCCTGCGCGAGACCCTCGCCGCCCTGCCGGCCACCCAGCGTGTGTTGTGGCTGTGCAAGGGCTTCGAGGCCGGAACAGGGCGGCTCGGCCACGAGATCGCGCGCGAACTGCAGCCTGGCATGCGCGTGGGCATCCTGTCCGGCCCCAGCTTTGCACAGGAGGTTGCGGCCGGTCGACCGACGGCCCTGGTCGCGGCCAGCGAGGATGCGGGCCTGGCCCAGGCGGCCGTCGATGCCTTCCACGGCGAGCGTCTGCGCGTCTACACGTCCAGCGACCCGGTCGGCGTCGAGGTGGGGGGGGCGGTCAAGAACGTGATGGCCATTGCCGTCGGCATCTGCGACGGCCTGTCTGCCGCGGCGCCCGATGCGCCGGGCCTGAACGCCCGCGCCGCGCTGATCACGCGGGGCTTGGCCGAGATGCTGCGCCTGGGCCTGGCCCTGGGCGCCAAGGCCGAGACCTTCATGGGCCTCTCAGGCCTGGGCGACCTGGTGCTGACGGCGACCGGCGACCTGTCGCGCAACCGCCGCGTCGGCCTGATGCTGGCGCAGGGCCTGGCGCTGCCGCAGATCCTGCAGCAGCTCGGCCATGTCGCCGAGGGCGTCTACAGCGCGCCGACCGTGCTGGCGCGGGCGCGCGAAGCCGGTATCGAGATGCCCATCACCGAGGGCATGGTGGCCTTGCTGGACGGGCGGCTGCGCGTGGATGAGGCGGTCGAGCGGCTGATGAGCCGCGACTCTCGCGCCGAGTAGTCAGGCACCGCCCGCATAGCCGTTCTGCCGCCAGGCCTCGAACACGGCCACGGCGACGCTGTTGCTGAGGTTGAGGCTGCGCTGGCCCTCGCGCATGGGCAGGCGCACGCGCTGTGGGGTCGGGAAACTCTCGCGCAGTTCGGGCGCCAGGCCGGCGGTCTCGCTGCCGAAGACGAGCCAGTCGCCCGCTTGCCAGCTCACTTCGCCGAAGGGCCGGCTGCCGCGCGTCGTGAAGGCGAACATGCGCGTCGCGTCGGGCGATTCGGCCGCCAGGAAGGTGGCCCAGTCTGCATGGCGCTGCACCCGGGCGTACTCGTGATAGTCCAGGCCGGCTCGCTGCAGCAGCTTGTCCTCCATCGAGAAGCCCAGCGGCTCGATCAGGTGCAGGCTGCAGCCGGTATTGGCGGCGAGCCGGATGACGTTGCCGGTGTTGGGCGGGATCTCCGGCTGGACGAGGACGATATGGAACATGGACGGGATTGTCCCGTCACTCATCCCCTGGTTCGGGCGTGCGTGAGATGACCCAGGCTTGAACGCTCATCACCCCGGCTTGCAGCAGCACGCCGGCCAGTTCGAACAGCGTGGCGCCGCTGGTCATCACATCGTCCAGCAGCGCGACGCTGGTGCCGCGCAGCCGGGCCGCGAGCAGGGGCTCGACGGCGAAGACGCCTCGCACATTGGCGGCCCGGTCCTCGAGCTTCAGCCCCGCCTGGTGGTCGTTGTGGCGCACCCGCAGCAGCATCTCGGGCTTGCAGCGCAGGCCACGGCGCCGCGCCAGGGCCTTGGCCAGCTCGTGGGACTGGTTGTAGCCGCGCTCGCGCAGCCGTTCGATGGACAAGGGCACCGGCAGCAGCCAGTCCGGCGCGTCGACCTCGGCGGCGCTGAGGGCCGTGTTCAACCGCTCGAGCAGGCTTTCTCGCAGATCCAGGGCCTGGTGGTATTTGAAGTGCTGCAGCAGGCCGTCCCATGGGAAGCGGTAGTCGAGTGCCGCGATGGTGCGATCCAGCGGTGGTGCGCTGTGCAGGCAGCGCCCGCACTGTGGCCTGGGCCTGCCGATGAACTCCGGCGGCAACTTGGCCGCGCAGGTCCAGCAGCGCGGTTGCGGTCGCGCATACAGGGCCAGGCAGGACTCGCAGATGGTCTGGTGGCTCCAGGCGCGACAGACCGCGCACTGGCCGGCGCAGCGCAGCAGGACTTTCTCGATCAGTGCGGGCTTGGGGGCCGGCAGAGAACGCTCTGGCATCGGCTCAATATACTGACCGCGCCATGAGTGAAGCAGTCGCTGCCCCTACTTCAAACAAGGGGCCGCGGCCCCAAGACCTGGACGCCGCCGCCGTGCGCCACCAGGCGCGCCGCCTCGCGGCTGCCGCGCAACCGCCCTGGCTGCACGAGGAGGTGGCCGGCCGCATGGCCGAGCGCCTGACCTACATCAAGCTGCAGCCCGCCCGCGTGCTGGACGCCTCGCCGGCCCTGGGTGCCAGCGGCGAGCTGCTGCGTCTGGCCTACCCGAACGCCGAGATGCTCTGGCATGAGGCCGACGGGGCGTTGGCAGCGCGCGCGGGCGAGAAGCGCCAGCGCAACTGGTGGCAGAAGCTGCGCGGCGCATCGTCCGGTCTGGTCGAGGCCCTGCCTGCCAGGCCCGAAGTCGACCTGCTCTGGTCCAACATGGCCCTGCATGCCTGCGCCGACCTGCCGAGCGTGCTCGCCGCATGGCAGGCCAGCATCGCGGTCGGCGGTTTCGTCATGTTTTCCTGCCTGGGGCCGGACAGCTTCGTCGAACTGCGTCCGCTGTATGCCCGCAAGGGCTGGGGCCGGCCGGCGCCGGATTGGTGGGACATGCACGACATCGGCGACCTGGTGCTCAAGGCCGGCTTTGCCGACCCCGTCATGGACCAGCAGCGCCTGCGCCTGACCTGGGCTTCTGCCGAAAGCCTGCTTGCCGACCTGCGCAGCCTGGGCGGCAACCTGGCGCCCACGCGCTTTGCCGGCCTGCGCGGCCGGGCCTGGAAGGCGGGCCTGCTGGCCGAACTCGAGACCTTGCGAGATGCCGACGGCAAGCTGGCGCTGACGCTGGAGCTGGTCTTCGGCCATGCCTTCAAGGCCGCGCCCCGGCTGACGGTGGCGGCCGAGACCCATGTGTCCATCGATGCCATGCGCGCGACACTGCGCAAAGGGCGAGAAAGCGGCTGAAGGGGGGTGGTTCCCCGGGGTCGGCAGGCTCCGGGCCCTCTCTGAGCCTGGGCTAAAATCCCGCGCCGCATAGGGGCTTAGGCAAAACCCGGCCCAAACCACGGATCTTGCGATTGATGTCCGGCCAGCGAGGCGGACAGGCAAGCCCCGCTCTTCAAAGAACCAAGTGACAACCATGACGATGATGAACGCACGAGTGCATAGCGCCTCACGCGCTTGGGGCCGTTGGGCCGCGGCGGCGATGGCGGCCCTGGCAGCGGCTCCGGCCCTCGCGGTCAACGACCTGAAGGGCGGGCCCGGCGTCAATCAACTCAATCTGCACGAGCCGGTGACCAACATCGCCCGTGATCAGATGTGGTTGCACAACTTCATGCTGATCGTCTGCCTCGTCATCTTCGTGGCGGTCTTCGGCGTGATGTTCTATTCCATCTTCAAGCACCGCAAGTCCAAGGGTGCGGTGTCGGCCAACTTCCACGAGAGCGTGGCCGTCGAAATCGCCTGGACGGTGGTGCCCTTCCTCATCGTCATCGGCATGGCCCTGCCGGCCACCAAGGTCGTCGTCGCGATGAAGGACACGACCAACGCCGACGTGACCATCAAGGCCACCGGCTACCAGTGGAAGTGGGGCTATGACTACCTGAAGGGCGAAGGCGAGGGCATCGGCTTCCTGGCCACGCTGGACACCGCCCAGCGCGAGTCGTCCAACACGGGTCACCCCGAGCCGGTCGACAACTACCTGCTCAAGGTCGACAATCCGCTGGTGGTGCCCGTCGACAAGAAGATCCGCATCATCACGACGGCCAATGACGTCATCCACGCCTGGATGATCCCGGCCTTCGGCGTCAAGCAGGATGCCATCCCCGGTTTCGTGCGCGACACCTGGTTCAAGGCCGAGAAGATCGGCGACTACTACGGCCAGTGCGCCGAGCTGTGCGGCAAGGAACACGCCTACATGCCCATCCACGTCAAGGTCGTGTCCGCCGAGGACTACACCAAGTGGGTGGACGGCAAGAAGAAGGAAATCGCCGCGAAGGCCGATGACCCGAACAAGGTCTGGGAACAGGCCGCGCTGATCGCCCGTGGCGAGAAGGTCTATGCCGCCAACTGCGCCGTCTGCCACAAGCCCGACGGCACCGGCGCCGGCCCGATCAAGCCGCTGGACAAGTCGCCCGTGGTGCTGGCCGAAGACAAGCTGCAGCAGGTCCAGGTCGTGCTGAACGGCCGGATGGACAAGGGCATGCCCTCATGGAAGCAGCTGAGCGACACCGAGATCGCCGCCGTCATCACGTACACCAAGAACAGCTGGTCCAACAAGACGGGTCAGACGGTGCAGCCGGCCGAAGTGCTGGCTGCCCGCAAGTAAGTCCGAACGCCGAATCAGAGGAAATCACATGAGTGCAGTGCTCCCCCCCCACGGCGTTCACGGCGGCCATGACGGTCACGCCCACGACGACCATCACGACCACCATGCACCGAGCGGCTGGCGCCGCTGGGTGTTCGCGACCAACCACAAGGACATCGGGACGCTCTACCTGCTGTTCTCGTTCACCATGCTGATGGTCGGCGGCATCCTGGCTCTGTGCATCCGCGCCGAGCTGTTCAAGCCCGGCCTGCAGTTCTTCAACCCCGAGCTGTTCAACCAGTTCACGACCATGCACGGTCTGATCATGGTGTTCGGCGCCATCATGCCGGCCTTCGTCGGCTTCGCGAACTGGATGATCCCGCTGCAGATCGGCGCGGGTGACATGGCCTTCGCGCGCATGAACAACCTCAGCTTCTGGCTGCTGATCCCGGCGGCCCTGATGCTGGTGGGCAGCTTCTTCATGCCCGGCGGCGCCCCCGCCGCCGGCTGGACGCTGTACGCGCCGCTGACGCTGCAGATGGGCCCGTCCATGGACGCCGGCATCTTCGCGATGCACATCATGGGTGCCTCGTCCATCATGGGCTCCATCAACATCATCGTGACCATCCTCAACATGCGCGCCCCCGGCATGACGCTGATGAAGATGCCGATGTTCGCCTGGACCTGGCTGATCACCGCCTATCTGCTGATCGCCGTCATGCCCGTGCTGGCCGGCGCCATCACGATGACGCTGACCGATCGCCACTTCGGCACCGCCTTCTTCAACCCCGCGGGCGGCGGCGACCCGGTCATGTACCAGCACATCTTCTGGTTCTTCGGCCACCCCGAGGTCTACATCATGATCTTGCCGGCCTTCGGCATCATCAGCCAGATCGTGCCGGCCTTCGCCCGCAAGCGCCTGTTCGGCTACGCCTCCATGGTGTATGCGACGGCCTCCATCGCCATCCTGTCCTTCATCGTCTGGGCCCACCACATGTTCGCCACCGGCATGCCGGTGACGGGCCAGCTGTTCTTCATGTACGCGACCATGCTGATCGCCGTGCCCACGGGCGTGAAGATCTTCAACTGGCTGGCGACGATGTGGCGCGGCTCGATGACCTTCGAGACGCCGATGCTGTTCGCCGTCGGCTTCATCTTCGTGTTCACGATGGGCGGCTTCACCGGCCTCATCCTGGCCATGGCGCCGGTCGACATCCAGCTGCAGGACACCTACTACGTCGTGGCCCACTTCCACTACGTGCTGGTGGCCGGCTCGCTGTATGCCCTCTTCGCCGGCGTCTACTACTGGGGCCCGAAGTGGACCGGTGTCATGTACTCCGAGACCCGCGGCAAGATCCATTTCTGGGGCTCGCTGATCTTCTTCAACGTGACCTTCTTCCCGATGCACTTCCTGGGTCTGGCCGGCATGCCGCGTCGCTATGCCGACTACCCCATGCAGTTCACCGACTTCAACCAGATCGCGTCCGTCGGCGCCTTCGGCTTCGGTCTGATGCAGGTCTACTTCTTCCTGTTCGTCGTCGTGCCGATGATGCGCGGCAAGGGCGAGAAGGCCTCGCAGAAGCCGTGGGAAGCCGCTGAAGGCCTGGAGTGGGAAGTGCCGTCGCCGGCCCCCTTCCACACCTTCGAAGAACCGCCCAAGCTGAACGCTTCGGCCACCAAGATCGTCCACGACCACCATTGATCGCCATGACGCCCGAACAGCGCAAGGCCAACCGCCGGCTGGGACTGATCCTGCTGTCGATCGCACTCGTCTTCGGCGTCGGCTTCGTCGCCAAGATGGTGTTGCTGGCCCACTGACATGCGCTTCCTGGCCGCACTGCATCGCGACAACCGTCAGCTCTTCGTGAAGCTGGCGGTGGTCGTGGCGCTGATGTTCGGCTTCGGCTACGCGATGGTTCCGCTTTACAAGGCCATCTGCAATGCGCTCGGCATCAACGTGCTGTCGCTGGCCGAGAAGCAGCAGGTGCTGGCCGACAAGGGCGTGGCCAACGGCAATGGCCAGATCGACTTCAGCCGCGAGATCACGGTCGAGTTCGACACCAATGCGCGCGGCCCCTGGGACTTCAAGCCGGCGGTGCGCCACATGACGGTGCACCCGGGCGAGCTGACCCAGGTCATGTACGAGTTCAAGAATGTGCAGGACCGCACCATGGCCGCGCAAGCCATCCCGAGCTATGCGCCGATGCAGGCGAGTGCGCATTTCAACAAGCTGGAATGCTTCTGTTTCAACGAATACACGTTGAAGCCGGGCGAGAGCAAGCAGTGGCCGGTCGTGTTCGTCATCGACCCCAAGCTGCCCAAGGATGTGAAGACCATCACCCTGTCCTATACCTTCTTCGAGGTGGCGGGCAAGGGCGGGGTCAAGCTCGGCCAGGCACCCCAAAGCGAAAAATCGGGTGCAGGAGCCGCGCTGTGAGCAGTGACAAGCCAGGCCAGGATCTGAAGGAAGCGGTGGGCCGCAAGGCCTCCTTCGCCCAGACGATCTCGGCCGTGGCCTGGAGTTTTTTCGGCGTGCGCCGGGGCAAGGACCATGAGAACGACATGGCCAAGCTGAATCCGGTGCATGTCGTGATCGCGGGCGTGCTCGGAGCCGCCCTGTTTGTATTGATGCTGGTGCTGCTGGTCCGCTGGGTCATCGGCAGTGGCGTGGCGGCGGCCTGAGGCCGTTGCAACCAGGTTAGAACGAGCGAGAACTAGGAGAACGACATGTCGGCAGCGACTACCTCGGGCAAGGCCCCGTACTACTTCGTCCCGGCGCCCTCGCGGCATCCGGTGATGGCCGCCACCGGCCTGTTCTTCGTCATCCTCGGCGCCGGCCAATGGATCAACGGCCACGGCTGGGGCATGTACTCGCTGTTCGGCGGCCTGGCCTTCTGGGCCTTCGTGCTGCAGGCCTGGTTCCGCGACGCCATCGGCGAGAGCGAGGGCGGCCTGTACAGCGATCGCATCGACGTCTCCTTCCGCTGGAGCATGGGCTGGTTCATCTTCTCGGAGGTGATGTTCTTCGCCGCCTTCTTCGGCGCCCTGGGCTGGGCCCGCCTGTACTCGGTGCCGGAGCTGGGCAGCCTGCAGAACGCGCTGCTCTGGCCCGACTTCAAGGCGATCTGGCCCAGTACCGCGCCCGGCTTCACCGGCGCGCCGGCCGGCACCGTCGAGGCCTTCAGCACCATGGGTCCCTGGCCCATCCCGACGATCAACACGGCCCTGCTGCTGACCTCGGGCGTCACGCTGACCATTGCCCACCATGCGCTGATCGCCGGCAACCGCGGCAAGACCATCCTGTGGATGTGGATCACCGTGCTGCTGGGCCTGACCTTCGTCGGCTTCCAGGCCTATGAGTACCACCATGCCTACACCGAGCTCAACCTGAAGCTGAACTCCGGCATCTACGGCTCGACCTTCTTCATGCTGACCGGCTTCCACGGCTTCCACGTCTGCGTGGGCGCCCTGATGCTGCTGTTCATCACCATCCGCCTGATGAAGGGCCACTTCACGCCCGAGCGCCACTTCGGCTTCGAAGGCGCGGCCTGGTACTGGCACTTCGTCGACGTCGTCTGGCTGGGCCTGTACGTCATCGTCTACTGGCTGTGAGATCGCCAGATCTCCAATGAGAAAGCGCCGCAGTCGCGGCGCTTTTTCTTTATGCAGATTTCACTGGCAGCCCGGTCGGCTGTATCCAGCCCATCTTCCAGCTCAGCAGGATGATCAGGAACAGCGTCACCGAGACGGCGACCCGCAAGGCGAGGGCGCGGGCCATGTTGGGACTCTTTTTGTTGCCGCCCTTGCGCAGCATGAAGAAGCCGGCCGCACCGAGGGCGCCAAGGATGGCGATGAAGGCGATCAGGATCACGAATTTCATGGTGTCGAATTATCCGCCCCGAGGTCTGGCATGACGGCCAGGCGCTGGCTGGTGCTGATGGCGGCCCTGCTGGCCGCGGCGCTGACAGCGCGGCTGGGCGTCTGGCAACTCGACCGCGCCGCGCAGAAGATCGCGCTGCAGACGGCCATCGAAGCCGAGGCCGGCAAGCCCCCCATCGCGAACGCCGAGCTGGGCGGTGAGGGCCTGCTGCATCGCCGCGTCGCGCTGCGCGGCACCTGGCTGGCCGAACGCAGCGTCTGGCTGGACAACCGGCCCATGGACGGCCACACCGGCTTTTTCGTCGTCACGCCGCTGCGCCTGAGTGGCCGCGACGATGTCATCCTCGTGCAGCGCGGCTGGGCGCCGCGCAACCAGCTCGACCGCCAACAGCTGCCGCCGCTGGCCACGCCGGCCGGCGAAGTCATCGTGCAGGGACGCCTGGCCGCGGCGCCTTCCAAGCTTTATGAGCTTGGCCAAGGTTCGGCCGGAGCTATCCGGCAAAATCTCGATCCTGCGGCCTTCGCCGTCGAGTCCGGCCTGAAGCTGCTGCCGCTGACCGTCGTGCAGACCACCGCCGATTCGCCCGACGACACGTTGCTGCGCCACTGGCCGGCGCCTGACCTCGGTCTGCAGAAACACTACGGCTACGCTTTTCAATGGTTCGCGCTCTGCGCGCTGATCGTCGGTCTCTATGTCTGGTTCCAACTCGTCCGTCCCCGCCTCCGCCAGCAGTCGTGATTCCATGACACCGCTGAGCTTCGCGGTCCACAGCCTGCCCGATCCGCGCACGACGGGCCAGCAGCGCGTCGGTCGCTGGAAGATGTTGCTGGTGATGGCCATGTGCGCCGCGCCGGTCGTGGCGTCCTATTTCACTTTCTACGTCGTCAAGCCCAGCGGCTCGGCCAACTACGAGCTGCTCTCGCCCGTCGTCGAGCTGCCGGCCGACCTGCCGCTGACCGATCTGCAAGGCGCGACCGTGGCCCCGAAGTCGCTGCATGGTCAGTGGCTGCTGGTGGTGGCCCAGCCCGCGTCCTGCGGCGAGGCCTGCGAGCGCCAGCTCTACGTGCAGCGCCAACTGCGCGAGATGCTTGGCAAGGAGCGTGGCCGCGTGGACAAGGTCTGGCTGGTGCCGGGCGATGCCGTCCCCAACGCCAGGCTGCTGGCCGCCCTGAGCCAGAAGGGCGCCGAAGTGACCGTGCTGCGCGTACCCCAAGACCGGCTGGAAGCCTGGCTCAAGCCGGCCGCCGGCAAGACGCTGGCCGACCACTTCTTCCTGGTCGACCCCATGGGCAACTGGATGGAGCGCGCTCCCGCCGACCCCGAGCCCAAGAAGCTCAAGGCCGACCTCGACAAGGTGTTGCGCGCCAGCGCCAGTTGGGATAACGCCGGAAGATGAAGCCCCCACGTCAACTTCGTTGCCTGCCCCCCGTGGGGGCGTCTATGCCCTACGGGCGGCCGGGCGGGCATCGATGAACGAGCTGCTGCTACCCCTGGGCCAGGTCGCCGCCATCGGCGGCGCGGTGGCCCTCGGCCCGCTGATCTGGTGGCGCCAGCGCTCGCGTGCCAGCACGCCGGCCGGGCGCCTGCGTGCGCTGACGCTGCTGACCCTGTTCCTGACTTTCGACCTCATCGTCTTCGGCGCCTTCACGCGCCTGACCGATTCAGGCCTGGGTTGCCCTGACTGGCCCGGCTGCTACAGCGCCGCCAGCCCGGTGGGCGCGCATGAGCACATCGAGGCCGCCCAGACCGCCATGCCCACCGGTCCGGTGACGCATGGCAAGGCCTGGATCGAGATGGTCCATCGCTACCTCGCCAGCGGCGTCGGCCTGCTCATCCTCGTCATGACGGTGCTGAGCTGGCGGCTGAAGCGCCAGCATGGCGAAGCCGCGCCTTCGCCCTGGTTGCCGACGCTGACGCTGGTCTGGGTCTGCGTGCAGGGGGCCTTCGGCGCGCTGACGGTCACGATGAAGCTCTTCCCGGCCATCGTCACCTTGCATCTGCTGTTCGGCCTGGGGCTGCTGATGCTGCTGGCCTGGCAGCGGGAGGCCTACCAGCCGCAGCCGGTCAGGGTGTCCGCTGCGCTGCGCGCCGGTGTGGCCGTCGTGCTGCTGCTCGCACTCGCGCAGGTGGCGCTCGGCGGCTGGGTCAGCACCAACTACGCCGTGCTGGCCTGCGACGAGTTCCCGACCTGCCACGGCGGCCAGTGGTGGCCGCATCTGGATTTCGTCCAGGGCTTTCAGCTCTGGCGTGGACTGGGTCAGCGCGCCGATGGCGGGTATCTGGGCTTCGAAGCTCTGGCCGCCATCCATATGGCCCACCGCATCGGCGCCGGCGTCGTCTTCACGGCCATCCTGGCGCTGGCCTGGGCGCTGCGCCAACCAGCGCCCGCCTGGACGCGGTGGCTGCTGGCCGCAGCCGGCTGGCAACTCGCCACGGGCCTGTCCAACGTCGTGCTCGACTGGCCCCTCCTCGCGGCCCTGGGCCACACCGGCGGTGCCGCCGTGCTGCTGGCCCTGCTCACCACTCTGCTCGCACGCCTGAAGAAGGCACAGTCCTGACCATGTCCTCCACGTCCACCGCCAGTGCCCTGGTGCACAGCCCGCGCTGGCAGCAGTTCTACCAGCTGACCAAGCCGCGCGTGGTGCAGCTCATCGTCTTCTGTGCCGCCATCGGCATGGCCCTGGCTGTGCCGGGCCTGCCCGATCTGCAGCAGGCCCTGACCATGCTGGCCGCCGTCGCCGGCATCTGGCTGGTGGCCGGCGCGGCCGCGGCCTTCAACTGCCTCATCGAGGACGGCATCGACGCGCGCATGAAGCGCACCGCCTGGCGCGCCACCGCCAAGGGCGAGCTCAGCCGCCCCCAGACCCTGGCCTTTTCGGCCCTGCTGTGCGGCCTCGGCATGGCCATCCTGGGCCTGTACGTCAATGTGCTGGCGATGTGGCTGACCTTCGCCACCTTCGTCGGCTATGCCGTCATCTACACCGTCATCCTGAAGCCGACGACGCCGCAGAACATCGTCATCGGCGGTGCCTCGGGCGCCATGCCGCCAGTGCTGGGCTGGGCCGCGATGCGCGGTGACGTGGGTTTCGAGGCCTGGCTGCTCTGTCTCATCATCTTCCTGTGGACGCCGCCGCACTTCTGGGCCCTGGCCCTGTACCGCGCCGAGGACTACGCCCGCGCCGGCCTGCCCATGCTGCCGGTCACCCATGGCAACGACTACACGCGGCTGCAGATCCTGCTCTACACCTGGGTGCTGCTGGCGGCCACGCTGCTGCCCTTCCTGACCGGCATGAGCGGCTGGTTCTACCTGGTCGCTGCGGTGGGCCTGGGCCTGGGCTTCTGCGCCTATGGCTTCCGGCTGTGGCGGTCCTATTCCGAGATGCTGGCGCGTCGGACCTTCTGGTTCTCGATCTGGTATCTGTCGCTGCTCTTCGCGGCCCTGTTGATCGACCACTACATCGCATGATGAACACCCGCCGTTTCGCGCTGGCCGCGCTGGCTGCCTCCGCGCTGGTTTCCCTGGCCGCCTGCCAGAAGTCGAGCCCTGACAAGCCGGCCTTCAAAGGCATCGACCTGACCGGCGCCGAGTACGCCCGCACCCTCAACCTGACCGACCAGGACGGCCGCGCCCGCTCGCTGGCCGACTTCAAGGGCAAGGTGCTGGTGGTCTTCTTCGGCTATACGCAGTGCCCCGACGTCTGCCCGACGACCATGGCCGAGGTGGCCGAGGTCAAGCGCAGCCTGGGCGCCGATGGCGACAAGGTGCAGGGCGTCTTCGTCACCATCGACCCCGAGCGCGACACGGCCCAGTTGCTGAAGGCCTATCTGGCCAGCTTCGACCCCAGCTTCGTCGGCCTGCGCGGCAGCGAGGAGCAGACCCAGGCCGCCGCCAAGGAGTTCAAGGTCTTTTTCGCCAAGGTGCCGGGCAAGACGCCCGAGACCTACACCATGGACCACACGGCGGCCAGCTTCATCTTCGACACCGAAGGCCGCGTGCGTGTCTACGCGCGCTACGGCGCCGGCGCCCAGCCCCTGGCTGACGACATCAAGCTGCTGCTGGCCGAAGCCAGGAAGCCGTCCTGAACGCGGTGCGCATGCGTGCTGCAGAGAACTTGAAAGTGACCATGAGAAAAGCCATCACCCTCGCCGCAGTCAGCCTCCTGGCGATGACGGGTGCAACAGCACAGCCCCTGAAGATCGGTTTTGTCGACGTGCAGCAGGTGCTGCAGGAGTCGGCACCATCCAAGGCCGCCGGCGTGCGGCTGGAGAGCGAGTTCGGCAGCCGCTCCAAGGAACTGCAGCGACTGGAAGGCAAGCTGCGCGAGGCGAACGAAAAGCTGGACAAGGAAGGCGCCGTGCTTTCCGAGGAAGAGCGTGGCCGGCGCAGCCGGGACCTCGCGAACCAGAAGCGGGAACTGGAGCGCAGGAGCCGCGAATTCCAGGAGGACGCCGAGCGGCGTCAGCAGGAAGAGCAGCGGGCGGTCAAGGACAGGTTCGACAAGGCCGTCAAGCAGGTCTTCGAGGCCGAGAAATACGACCTGATCCTGCAGGACAACGCCCCCTTCCGCAGCGCGGCCGTCGACGTCACGAAGAAGGTGCTCGACGCGATGGCGGCTCCGAAGTAGTCGGCAGCCCATGACGCGCATGGCTTGAGCCGCCGGCCGTCGGGGCCATGAAAACGACAAAAGGCCCCGAGGGGCCTTTTGGATGCGAGGGATCGAAGGTCAGGCGACTTCGCTCAGCGCCTTCTTCATCTTCTTCATGGCCGCGACTTCGATCTGGCGGATGCGCTCGGCCGACACGCCGTACTCGGCGGCCAGCTCGTGCAGCGTCATGCCGCCCGAGGCGTCGTCGTTGACCTTCAACCAGCGCTCTTCGACGATGCGGCGGCTGCGCGGGTCCAGCACTTCCAGCGCGCGCTGGATGCCATCGCCAGCCAACGAGTCGCGCGAACGAGCCTCGATGACGCGGGTGGGCTCATGGCTGTCGTCGGCCAGGTAGGCGATGGGGGCAAAGCTCTCGCCGTCGTCGTCGGTCTGCGGCTCGAGAGCCACGTCGCCACCCGACAGGCGGGTTTCCATCTCCAGCACTTCCTCGCGCTTCACGTTGAGCTCGCGGGCGACGTGCGCCACCTCGGCTTCGCTCAGCGTGTTGCGGTGGGTCTGGCCCTCGGCCTGGTCGGCCTTGAGCTGGTGCTTCATCGAGCGCAGGTTGAAGAACAGCTTGCGCTGGGCCTTGGTCGTCGCGACCTTCACCATGCGCCAGTTCTTCAGGATGTACTCGTGGATCTCGGCCTTGATCCAGTGCATGGCGTAGCTGACCAGGCGCACGCCCTGGTCCGGGTCGAAGCGCTTGACGGCCTTCATCAGGCCGACATTGCCTTCCTGGATCAGGTCGCCCTGGGGCAGGCCGTAGCCCATGTATTGGCGCGAGATGGACACCACCAGGCGAAGGTGCGACAGCACCATGCGGCCGGCGGCTTCGAGGTCGCCCTTGTCGCGCAGGCTGCGCGCGGCGGAACCCTCTTCCTCGGCCGTCAGCAGCGGCAGGCGGTTGACGGCGGAGATGTATGCGTCCAGATTGCCCAGCGAGGGCACGAGGGCCCAGGGGTCGCGGACGGCAATGGCAGAAGAAGCGGACATCGTCTTGAATCCTTGCTAACCGCAGCGCGGAATGCCGCGGTGAACGAGATATTAGCACTCCACTTTGGTGAGTGCTAAGTCAGACGATGACTCGTTTGGAATGCAATGTTTCTCAGGTTGAAACAGTGGGCGACCGCTAACTTTCAGGCATGCCAAATGCCGCAAACCGGGGCTGTGCTTCAGTCAACCAGCCCGAAATCCGGGCTTTTGATCATGGCCTCGATGTCCAGCAGGATCAGCAGGCGCTCGCCGATCTTGCCCAGGCCCGTGATGAAGCGGGCATCCAGGGCCGCGGCCACCTCGGGGCGGGGCTTGATGGCGTCGGCGGCCAGTTCCAGCACGTCGGACACCGAATCCACGACCACGCCGACGATGCGGCCGGCCACGTTCAGCACGATGACGACCGTGAAGGCGTTGTATTCGCCGGCCTGACCCAGGCGCAGGCGCATGTCCAGGATGGGCACGATGACGCCGCGCAGGTTGACGACGCCCTTGACGAAGCTGGGGGCGTTGGCGACCCGGGTGGGCGGCTCGTAGGAGCGGATTTCCTGCACGCGCAGGATGTCCAGGCCGTATTCCTCCGCGCCGATGCGGAAGGTCAGGAACTGGCGGCCATCGGTGCGTGCCAGGGCCTGCACGGCCTGGGCACCGGTGCTGGGAACGAGGTCGGTGGAGCTCATCGGGCGCTGCTGTATTCGGGGGGCTGGGCCCTCATTCTGCACGTTCCTGGCCGGCTCCCGGCGCCAACAATTCATCGACCAGGGCGAGCAATTCACGCACGTCCAGCGGCTTGGTCAGGTAGTGCCGGGCGCCCGCCACCTGGGCCGCGGCGATCTGCTCGGGCTGTGCATTGGCCGACACGACGATGACGGGCGGCATGGGGCCGCCCGATTCCCGCATGCGGCTCAGCAGCGTGAGGCCGTCGCCATCGGGCAGTTGCCAGTCCAGCAGCAGCAGGGCCGGCGGACGCTCGCGCAGCGCCCTGACGCCGGCCTCGACCGTCGGCGCGACCTCCAGCTCGATATTGGGCCGCTGCTCCAGGATGCCGCGCATGACCTCGGCGTTGAGCGGGTTGTCCTCCACATAGAGCAGGCGCCGCTGCGGCCCGGCGCGCGGCGCGGTGGGCTCGGCAGGCGCCGCAGCCTCCAGCGGCATGAAATCGGTGCTGCCGCCCGCGGGCAGCCTCAGCACGAAGCATGCCCCCTGGCCATCCACCGCCTCGGCCCGCAGGCTGCCGCCCATCATCTCGGCCAGGCGCTGGCTGATGACCAGGCCGATGCCGGTGCCCGGCAGTCCGCTGCGCTCGCGGCCGAGGCGGTTGAAGGGCTGGAAGAGGGCGGCGCGCTGCTCAGGCGTCAGGCCCAGGCCGGTGTCGCGCACGGCGACCTCGACCCAGCCCGGCTCCGGGCTGGCCGCCTCGATGCTGACGCTGCCATTCGGGCGGTTGTACTTGACCGCGTTGCTGAGCAGGTTCGTGAGGATCTGGGTCACCCGGGTCGGATCGCCCACAAGGCGCACGGCCGCTGGGTCGACGCGCTGGCTGATGGCCAGCCCACGCTCGGCCGCCTGGCCCTGCACCAGGGCCAGGGCCCGCGCCAGCAGCGGCGGCAGCTCCAGCGGCACCGGCTCCAGGCGCAGCGAGCCCGCCTCGATGCGCGACAGGTCCAGGGTGTCGTTGATCATCTCCAGCAGATGCCAGCCGGCCTGGGCGATCTGCTGGGCGCGGCCGCGCTGGCCCGGCGGCAGCGGCTCGCTGGCGTCCATCTGCATCAGCTGGGTGAAGCCGAGGATGGCGTTCATGGGCGTGCGCAGCTCATGGCTCATGCGCGACAGGAATTCGTTCTTGGCCTGGTTGGCCGCTTCGGCGGCCTCGCGGGCGCGGTCCAGCTCCTCGATGCGCAACTGGTCGGTGATGTCCTCGACCACACCCACCAGCCGGTGCGGCCGGCCGTCGGCGCCGCGCAGCAGGCTGACCAGCACGCGGGCATGGGCGATGCTGCCGTCCGGGCGCACATAGCGCTTGAGCCGCCGGTAATAGGGGATCTCGCCGCGCATCAGCCGCCGCGCCAGGCGGATGTCCTCGCGGCGGTCGTCGGCGTGGGTCACGTCGATGGAGCGCTGGCGCATCAGCGCCTCGGCCGAGTAACCCGTCAGCTCGCAGAAATGCGCGTTGACCTCCTGGAAGCCGCCGTTGAGGTCGGTGAAGGCGATGCCGATGGGCGCGGTCTCGAAGATGCTGCGAAAACGCTGCTCGCTCTGGCTCAGCGCGCGTTCGCCCTGGGCGCGGTTGGCCACTTCGCGTTCCAGCTCGGCCGTGCGCTCGCTGACCAGGGCCTCGACATGCTGGGTGCGCCCCGACATCAGCAGCAGCAGGGCGCCCACCATGGCCGTTGCCAGCAGCCCGACCAGGGCAAAGGCCCAGCTGCGCCCAGGCGCCTGCACCAGGCCTGGCAGGTCATAGACGCGCACCTCCCAATGCCGGCCACCAAACTCCAGCGGCATCTTCACCAGCGGCAGGGTGGCATCGTCGCCGCGCTGCACGGCCTCGCAGCCCATGCGGCCGCCCAGGCGCGGGAAGGCCGTGCCCGGCTCCAGGTCCACCAGGCAGGCGCCGAGATGCTCCGGCCAGTCCTGGGCCAGCCGCGACAGCAGCAGATCGGGCCGCAGTGTTGCGAAGACCACGCCGTCCAGGGCCTGTTCGCTCGGCTGGGCATTGCCGCGGTACAGCGGCTGGTAGACGACGATGCCGACCGTCGTCTCGCGGTCCTGCGAGAGCTGGAAGCCCGCCGACGCCACCGGCCGCCCCAGCGTGGCGGCCTGCTCGATGGCGGCCCGGGCGCCGGGGATGGTGCGCACGTTGACGCCGAGGGCCGTGGCATTGCGCGACAGCGGCTCGATGAGGCGGATGGCCAGCATGTCCTCTTCGGGCGGCGGGCGCAGGTCACCGGCGCGCAGGCGGTCGCGCGCCTGGTAGCCGCTCGGGAAGTCCATCAGGGCGCCCGCATTGAAGCGGTCAACGTCGGCGCGTGCGACGCGCAGCGTCAGGCCCAGGGCGATCAGCGCGCTCTCTTGCGTCAGGAAGCCGCGGGTGGCGCGCGCGAACTCGTCCCGGGTCGGTCGCGGCTTGACCTTGACGAGGCCGTGCACGCCCTCCAGCGCCAGCAGGGGTTCGCGCAGCCGGCCGGCCAGGTCCTGGGCGGCGCGGGTGGCGTCGCGGGTGAAGTCCGCGCGGTTGCGCTGGCGGTCCCACTCCATGGTGGCGGTGACGCCCAGGCCCACCAGCAACGTCGTCAGCAGCATGGGCAGGCCGACGCTGAAGCGCCGCGTGGCCCAGGCCGAGCGCGGCTGGCCGATCAGGGCCAGCGTGATGGGCGTGGCGATCAGCACGCCCATCAGGTCACCCGTCCACCAGACGGTCCAGACCAGGGGCGCCTGCGCCGTCGAAATGACCCCGAAGATCTTGAGCAGCAAGGTGGCGCAAGTCGGGCTGATGCAGCCGGCCAGGGCCGCGGCGGCCAGGTAGCCAACCACCTCGCGTGGCGAGGCCAGCACGATGGAGCGGCCGCACCAGCGCCGCATCAGCAGCGTGCCCGCGACGGCTTGCGCCGAGGCGCCCAGGCCGATGCCCACGGCCAGGGCCAGCACGCCGCCTTGCTCGCTCATCATCGTGGCCTGCACGATGAAGGAGCCCAGGGCCACGGCCGGCATGTAGCGCAGGCCCCAGACCAGCAGCACCGCCAGGCCCCAGCCGGCGGCCGGGTAGATGGGCGCCACCTGGTAAGGCGGCAGCACCATCAGCAGGCCCAGGCGGGCCAACAGGTAATAGACGCCGACGACGGCCGCGGACAGTGCCAGATAACGGCCGATGTCGCGGGCGCCTACGGCCTTCATTCGGCTTGCGCCTCCCTCAGCGTCTGCACCACGGGCCGCTGCAGCACGCCGCGCAGGCTCCACCAGCCGGCGCTCCAGGCCAGCAGGGCGCCGCAGGCCGCGCCGACCAGCGGCACCCAGGGCTTGATGTGCCAGTCGAACTCGAAGACGAAGCGCGCCAGCAGGGCCGCCAGCACCAGGGCCACCGCGCCGGCCAGGAAGCCGGCCAGGGCGCCCACGCCGAGCAGCTCGGCACGCTGCACCTGGGCCAGCAGCGACGACGGCGCGCCCAGGGCCCGCATCAGCGCGAACTCGCGGGTGCGGGCCTCGCGCGTGCTGCCCACGGCCGCCAGCAGCACCACCAGGCCGGTCGCCAGCGTGAAGCCGAACAGGAACTGCACGGCCTGGATGACCTGGTCGAGCACGCCCTGCACCTGGTTGAGCTGGGCCGACACGTCGATGACGGTCAGGTTGGGTAATTGGCGCGCCAGCTCTCGGTCCAGCTTGGTGGCCGGCGGGTTGCGGTAGGCGGCGATCTGCGTGGACGGCAGTTCGGGCAGCTCGGCCTTCTCGAACAGCACGAAGAAGTTGACGCGCATCGACGACCAGTCGACCTTGCGCAGGCTGGTGATGCGGCCTTGCGCGGGCTGGCCGGCGATGTCGAAGGCCAGGGTGTCGCCGAGCTTGAGCCCCAGCGTCGTGGCCAGGCCTTCCTCGACGCTCATGCCCATCTCACCGGGCTTGGCATCGCCCCAACGGCCCGAGACGATCTGGTTGTGGGCCGGCTTGTCGGCCGTGTGGCTGAGGTTGAACTCACGCTCGGCCAGGCGCTGGGCGCGCTCCTCGCTGAAGCGCTTGGCCTGCACCGGCTCGCCATTGATGGCGGTGAGGCGACCGCGGATCATGGGGTACCAGTCGAAATCCTTCACGCCAGCATCGGTCAGCGTCTTGCGGAAGGCCTCGCTCTGGTCGGGCTGGATGTTGATGACGAAGCGGTCGGGCGCCGCCGCTGGCGTGGCGCGGCGCCAGCTGTCGATGAGGTCGGTGCGCAGCAGCACCAGCAGCGCCAGGGCCAGCAGGCCGACGGCGAGTGACGCCACCTGCATGACGGCGAAAGCCGGCCGAGCGGCCACCTGGCGCGTGGCCAGCAGCAGCCAGCGCGGCACGCCCGCGCCGCTGACATTGACCGGCACGACACGGCGCAGCAGCCAGACCGCGCACCAGGCCAGCAGCGCGAACAGCAGCACCGCACCGGCAAAGCCCGCCGCGGCGATGGCGCCCAGCTTCATGTCGCCGGCCAGCACGACGAGGATGGCCGCCAGGCCGGCCACGCCCGCGCCGAGCACCAGCAGCGAGCCGGCCTTGGGCGCGCCCAGGTCGCGGCGGATGACGCGCAGCGGCGGCACGGCGGCGAGCTGCAGCACGGGCGGCAGGCCGAAGCCCATCAGCAGCGACAGGCCCAGGCCCAGGCCGAGCAGGGCCGGCCAGATGCTGGGCGGCGGCAGGTTGACGTCGATGAGGCCGGCCAGCAGCGACACGAAGACCTGGTGCAGGGCCAGGCCGCCGAGCACGCCGACGGCGCTGGCGCTCAGGCCCGCGAGCAGGAACTCCAGTCCATAGGCCCAGGCGATGCGGCGCTGCGGCTGGCCGAGCACGCGCAACATGGCGCAGTCGTCCAGATGCCGGGCCGCGAAGTCGCGCGCGGCCAGGGCCACGGCCACGGCGGCCAGCAGGGCCGACAGCATGGCGACGAGACGCAGGAAGCGCGCCGCGCGGTCCAGGGTCTGGCGCATCTCGGGGCGGCCGGATTCCAGCGACTCCAGGCGCACGCCGCGCAGTTGGTCTTTCTCGACCAGCTGCTCAGCGCCCTTGACGAAGTTCGCCACCGCACCCGGCGCCGCGCCGGTGCCGGGCACCACGGCCATGCGGTAGGTCAGGCGGCTGGCCGGCTGCACGAGCTTGGTGGCCGCCAGGTCACCCTCGGCCAGCATGACGCGCGGTGCGAAGTTCATGAAGCCGGCGCCGCGGTCGGGCTCGGTCTCGATCAGGGCGGCGAGCTTGAGCTGGCTGTCGCCCAGCAGCAGCATGTCGCCAAGCTTGAGCCCCAGGCCGTCGGCCACGGCCGGGTCGGCCCAGATCTCGCCCGTTGCGGGCGCGCCGCCGCGACCGGGCAGGGCGTCCCGCAGCTTGATCGTCCCGCGCAGGGGGTAGCCGGCGCCGACGGCCTTGACGGCCACCAGCCGGCTCTCGCCGCCGTGGGCCTCATCGCTGCGCGCCATGCTGGGGAAGCTGGCGGTGCGCACAGTCGTCAGGTTCTGCGCGGCCGCCAGGTCGACGATGGCCTGCGGCGTCGGCTGGTCGCTGGCGACGACGGCATCTCCACCGAGCAACTGGGCCGCATCGCGGCGCAGGCCCTGGTCGAGGCGGTCGGACAGGAAGGCCACGGCGCACAGGGCAGCGACGGCGAGGGCCACGGCCAGCATCAGCAGGCGCAGCTCACCCGCCCGCCAGTCCCGCAGCAATTGCCGCCAGGCGATCAAGAGCGTGGCGGGCGGACGCGAAACGGCAGGGGACGTCATGCGCGCGACTTTAGCCGCGTGGGGCAGGGCCGGACGTTGGTCAGATGCCGATTCCGCACCTGTAAACTCGCGGCCTGTTGCGGGTGTAGTTCAATGGTAGAACTTCAGCTTCCCAAGCTGACTACGTGGGTTCGATTCCCATCACCCGCTCCAAATGCAGACGGCCCCCTTTTGGGGCCGTTCGCATTTGGATTGGGTATTTGGGATGAGGCCGCACGGTTCGGTCAAGGACAGCCAGTGGCTGTCCTTGGACGGCGCCCTGCGCCGGGCCCGTCAGGGCCGAGGAATCGGTCCGACCGATTCCGAGCATTCCCTGCGTGGGAGGAGGCTCACCGCTGCTGCACCGCCACCCTCACCCCCAGCGACACGAAGATCACCCCAATCACCTTCCCCTGCCAGCGGCTGAACCGGCTCGCCCGCTTGAAGAGGCCGCCCAATGGCTTGACGGCCAGCGCCAGCAGCGTCGTGTAGACGGAGCTGAGCGCCACAAAGATCAGGCCCAGCACCATGAACTGCAGGAAGGCCGATCCGTTCTCCGGGTGCACGAACTGAGGCATGAAGGCCAGGAAGAACAGCGCCGTCTTGGGGTTCAGCACCTCCGCGGGGATGGCCTCCAAAAAGGCTCGCCTCGAGGTCACCGGCTTTGTCTTGGGCAGCGAGGGATCGCGCGGCTTTTCCATGAAGGCCCGGATGCCCAGATAGATCAGATAGGCCGCGCCCACGTACTTGACGAGATTGAAGGCCAGCGCCGAGGTCATCAACAGCGCCGACAGGCCGACCGCGGCGAAGAGGGTGTGGATGAAGTCGCCAGTGGCGACCCCCAATCCCGTCGCGATGCCGACCTTGCGCCCGCCTTCCACGGTGCGGCTCACGACCAGCAGCACGGCCGGTCCGGGGATGAGGAAGAGGCCCAGCACGATGGCCACGAATCCGGCAAGGGTCGACAACTCAAACATGGTGCTCCCAGTGGGCAGTGAAGGCGGTTGGCAATGATGCGCGCAGACGCTTGTCCCTCGCTCGCACCGGGCCAACCGGCTCAGCCTTCCACCCAGCTCACCCGCCCCCTCCCCGCGGCCTTCGCCAGATACAGCGCCTTGTCCGCCGCCTCCACCAAGCCCTGACCCTGCGCTCCTGCCGAAACCCCCAGGCTGATCGTCACGCATCCTTCCACCCCTGGATGCGGCAGCGACTGGGCCCTCACCGTGTCTTCCATCAGCTGCGCCACACCGATGGCGCCGGCCAGATCGGTGTCCGGCAGCAGGCAGACGAACTCCTCGCCCCCGTAGCGCGCGAGCAGGTCCGTCGGCCGGCGCAGGCAGGCGCGCAAGGCGGCCGCGACACGGCGCAGGCAGTCGTCGCCCGCCAGATGTCCCAGTGCGTCGTTGTAGCGCTTGAAGTGGTCGACGTCGGCCAGCACCACGGCCAGCGCCGAGCGGCTGCGCTGCGAGCGGCGCGCTTCGGCAATGAAGCGTTCATCGAAATGGCGCCGGTTGTGCACGCCGGTCAGACCGTCGACGAAGGCCAGTTCGCGCAGCAGATCCGACTGGGCCTTGAGCGTCAGCTGCGTCCGCACGCGCGCACGGACGACGGTGGGGTTGAAGGGCTTGGTGATGAAGTCCGCCGCGCCGGCATCCAGGGCGCGGGTCTCGTCCTCGGGCTGGTCCTGCGAGGTCACGAAGATGACGGCAATCGAGCGCAGCAGCGGGTCGGACTTCAGCTCGGCGCAGAGCTGGTGGCCGTCCATGCCGGGCATCTGCACGTCCAGAAGCACCAGGTCGGGCTGGCGGTCGCGACAGAGCTGCAGGGCGCGCGTACCGTCGGTGGCCATCAACACCTGGCAGTCGGCCGCAAAGACACGATGCAGGGCCTGGATGTTGACCGGCTGGTCGTCAACGAGGAGGAGGCGAGGGCGCCGCCCGGGTGGCGCCTGGCCGGGCGCCAGCGGTGCCCGGTCGGGCAGGAAGAGCTGCATCATGTCTGGGCCTCCAGCGAGGTGCGCAGGCGGCGGCACAGCGTCAGCGCGGTGGAGAAGTCGAGGGCGGACATGGCGGCGTCCAGTTCGGCCGAGGCGTCTTCATCGGGCATGCCTTCGCGCAGGCTCTGGTGCACATCCAGGGCCTCGAGGTCGGCGCCGTCCAGCAGCTCGGCCAGCCGGTCCAGGCGCTGGGCGAGGCTACCGGTCGGCGCCGGCCTGTCCTGCTCGGCATGGTGGGCATGCACGGCCTGGCGGGCCTGCAGGTCGGCGGCCAGGCGATCCAGGGCGGCGAGGTCGGCCTGGCGGCGTTCGAGAAAGCGGCGGCGCCAGTCCGCATCGGGTTCGATGGCATGTTCGCCCTCGGCGGCCAGGGCCGCGAGTTCGCCGGCGCCCAGCATGGCCGCGAGGCCGCGATAGCCATGCAGGCCCCGCGTTGCGGCGCGGCCGCCTTCGGCCAGGGCCTGGGCAAGCTTGCGGTCCTGTTCGTGCAGGGCGGCCAAGGTGCGCTCGAAGAGCTCGATTCGGCCCGACATGCGCGCCAGCGCCTCGGCCAGCGCGATGCCGGCGCGGCCGGCGTCGGCCAGCAGGGTGGGCGGCAGCTCATTGGCGGCGGCTTTGGGGGCGACCGGCGCAGCGCCGCAGCGCCGCCTGAGCACGGCCACGACGACGTCGGGGTCGAAAGGCTTGCCGATGTGCTCGTCCATGCCGGCCTCCAGGCAGGCCTGGCGCTCGGCGTCCAGGGCGCCGGCCGTCATTGCGATGACGGGCAGGGTCAGGCCGAGCTGGCGGCGGATCAGGCGCGTGGCCGTGGTGCCGTCCATGACGGGCATCTGCACATCCATCAGCACCGCATCGAAGCCCCGCCGGCCGCGCGTCTGGGCCAGCAGGGTCAGGGCTTGCTGGCCATCGCCCGCGAGGCTGATCTCCGCGCCTTCGAGCTCCAGCAGTTCGCGGGTGACCTGCTGGTTGCCGGGGTTGTCCTCGACGACGAGGAGATGCAGGCCGGCCAGGCGCTGGGGCGCGGGCTCTGGCGCATCGTCGTCGCTGCAGCGGGCCTGGATGGCGGCGGCAACGGCCTGGCTCAGCATGGCTGCCGTGATGGGTTTGACGAGAAAGCCATCGAGCAAGGCCTGTTCGGCGGCGCTGCGCTGGGCCAGACGCTCACGGTCGTGGCTGGTGACCATCAGGATCAGTGGCTCGGGCCCCAGGCGCTGGCGCAGGCGCACGGCGGTCTGCCAGCCGTCCATGCCGGGCATGACCCAGTCGAGCAGCACGACTTCTGGCGTGCCGGCTTCGATGAGTTCCAGGGCCTGGCTGCCGCCGGCCGCGAGTCGCGCATGCCAGCCCAGCGACTCGGCCAGGGATCCGATGACGCGGCGGGCCTCCGGGTGATCGTCGATGACGAGGGCCTGCAGGGCCTGGCGCGGCGCAGGTTCGGGGTCTTCGGCGGGCAGGGGGAAGCTCAGCGTGAAGCTGAAGCAGCTGCCGCGGCCCGGCGTGCTGTCGACGTGGATGTCGCCGCCCATCAGCCGCACGAGGCGGCGGCTGATGGCCAGGCCCAGGCCGGTGCCGCCAAAGCGCCGCGCGGTCGAGGCCTCGGCCTGGGCGAAGCCCGAGAAGATGCGCTGCTGCTGCTCGGGCGCGATGCCGATGCCGGTGTCGCGTACCGAGAAGGCGAGCGCCACGCCACCGGTGCCCCGCGATACGCGTGAGATGCCGAGCACGACCTCGCCGGCCTGCGTGAACTTGATGGCATTGCCGGCCAGGTTGATCAGGACCTGCTGCAGGCGCAGGGCATCCGCCACGATGACCGGCGGCAGGCCCGGGTCGAGGTCGAAGAGCAGTTCGAGCTCGCGCTTGTCGACGTTGGCGGCCAGGATGACGGAGAGGTCGCGCAGCAGCTCGTCCAGCCGCGTGGGATGCGGGTCCAGGCCGAGGTGGCCGGCCTCGATCTTGGAGAAGTCGAGGATGTCGTTGAGCAGGCCCAGCAGGCCGCGGGCGGCGCCCTCGCTCTTGACGGCGTAGTCGCGCTGGCGCGCGTCCAGCGGCGTCTTCTGCAGCAGGCGCAGCATGCCCAGCACGGCGTTCATCGGCGTGCGGATCTCGTGGCTCATGTTGGCCAGGAAGCGTGTCTTGGCCTGGGAGGCGCGCTCGGCGGCCAGCCGCGCCTGGGCCTGGGGCGTCAGGTCCAGCACCGTCAGCACCAGGCCGCCCGGAACTGACGAACTTTCAGGCAGCGGGGCGGTGCGGGCTTCGATGAGGCGGTCGCCGGTGCGGTAGGTTTCCAGGCGGTTGGCGCGCTGGTCGCGGCCCAGGGCCAGGGCGGCGTCGACGGAGGCGCGGGCCTGCTCGCCCTGGCCGTAGTCGCCGCGGGCGGCGAAGAAGAGGATGAGGTCGTCGAAGCGCAGCGGTGGCTCTTCGAAGAGGGAGGCCGGCACGTTCAGCAGGCGCTCGAACTCGGCGTTGTGCACCAGCAGGCGGCGCTCGGCGTCAAAAACGGCCAGGCCGCAGGGCAGGTGGGCGATGACCTCGCGGATCAAGGGGCTGGACGTGCCGCCGGACGGGCCCGCGACCGCAGGGCCGGCCCGAGGCTCGGCGTCAGCGCCAGCTTGCACGTCCCATGCCATCGCTCCCCCGACCCGCTGCTGCCCGGTCATCATGACAGGGCGCTTCGAGTCTAGGGCGGGGCCGCCGGGCTACGTTGCCGGGTAACTACAAGAAGTTACAGGTTTGCCCTAGGCCACTGTTCGAGTGGTGAAGGGCGCCCCCCTCACTCGCGCGTGATGCGGCCGGGCGCGGCCTGGGCCAGGGCCTGTGGGTTGTCACGCAGCAGCTCGACCAGGGCGTCGATGTCGGTGCCCAGCACGGCACGGTCGCGGCCATGCTTGAAGCCGACCTGGGCGTCGCCGCCCTCGGACAGGAAGTTGTTGATGATGACGCGGTAGTTGCGGGCCGCATCGATGGGCTCGCCGTTGAGGCGCGGATCAACCAGCTGGGCCACGCCGTCGGCACCCATGCGGTAACGGTAGCGCAGCGTGGACGAGGGCTGCAGCATGCGCGGCGCGGCGTCGGCCTTGGGCAACTGGCGCTGCAGGATTTCCAGCAGCTGCTGGCCGGTCAGCGTGACGGCGACGATGTCGTTGCCGAAGGGCTGGATGGCGAGCAGGTCGCTCATCGTCGTCGGCTTGCCGGGTCTGACCGTCAGCTCGGCGCGGATGCCGCCCGGGTTCATGAAGGCCACGTCGGCCGGCCCCTGCTTGCGGGCGAAGGCGAGCTGGCTGTCCGCGATCAGGTTGCCCAGGGTCGAATCGCCGTTGGGCTCCTTGGCGTTGCGCGAGGCGCTCTGGCTCAGCGTGGCGACGGGCTTGTTGCGGGCGGCTTCCGTCAGCGCGGCGGCCTGGGCCACGAGGGCGACCAGGGCCGGGTTGGGCGCATAGGCGGATTGCAGCACCGGGTGGTTGACGGCCTGGGCGTCGATGACCTTGCCGCGGGCGTCGAACTTCAGATGGCTTTCGGTGATCCAGCCACCGTAGCTGCCCGCCTGCACGACGAGGCGGCCATCGATCTTGCAGGTGTAGGCCTGGTGGGTGTGGCCGCCGACGATGATGGCGTAGGCAGGGTCCAGGCGCTTGGCGATGTCCTGCACGCGACCGGTCAGCGTCGGGCAGGCATAGCTCGGGTCGTTGGCGCCGGCACCCTGGCCCTGCACCCCGCCCTCGTGCATGACGGCCACCAGCACCTGGGCGCCTTCGGCCTTGAGCTGGGGCACCAGGGCATTCAGCGTGTCGGCTTCGTCGGCGAAGCGGATGCCCTGGATGGCGCGGGCCACGATCACATGGGGTGTCTCCAGCGTCGCCACGCCGGCGACCGCGACCTTGAGCCTGCCCGCCTGCTTGAGGACGTGGGTGGGCAGCAGCGGCTTGCCGGTGTTGGCGTCCAGCACATTGGCGCCGAGATAGGGAAAGCCGGGGCCCTTGAAGCCCGGCCACAGGCATTCGCTGGGGCCACATTCGCCGCGCGCCTTGCGCAGCAGTTCCGGCAGGCCGGCATCCAGCTCGTGGTTGCCCAGGGCGCTGGCCGTGATGCCGAGCTGGGACATGGCCGTCAGCGTGGGCTCGTCGCGCAGCAGGTTGGAGATCAGCGGCGAGGCGCCGATCAGGTCGCCGCCGGCGAGCACCAGGGCGTCGGGATTCTTGGCCTTCAGCTCGGCCATGGCGGTCGCCAGATAGGCCACACCGCCGGCCGGCTGAGCCTTGACCGCGCCGCTCGCATCCGGGAGGCGCGGCATCAGTGGCGTCGGGTCGCTGGGCTGGATGTTGCCGTGGAAGTCGTTGATCGACAGCAGCGTCAGCTCGGTCGGGGCCGAGGGCTGCTGGGTGGCACAGCCGGCGAGCAGGGCGCCGAGGAGGAGGCCGGTGCTGAGCCGGAGGTGGAAGGTCGGGGCCATGACGAGCTGGTAGGGGCTGATGCCGGAGGTGGTGGTTTGTAGCGCTAGTTTGTCGCGGTTTTGCGACAGCGAGAGCCCGCCGGCGTTAGGTTTACATTCCCGTAAAGATTGCACCAAATAGGTGCAAAAAGTCGATTCATGGCCAGGTTTTGGCCTGCGCGGCGGCGGCGGAGCGGGCGTAAATGGGGCGATGTCGCTGGCCAGCGACGCACTGTCGCAGTGCTCGTTGCCGGGAGCGGGTGTCTGAAACGGGCCACTTCTGACTTACCCGTAAAGTTCTGTCACAGAAAGTCATGACAATCCCGTCACCGTTGCGGCCGGGCCGTCTGCCGGCGCCGGAAAACGCAACCGCAGCAAGCGCTTCATGACGTTTGCGTGACAGCTTTCGACACATCAGCCGCGTGACCGCCACGCGCACAACAGGAGTGATTGGGATGAGCAACAGGTTTGGGTCTGGGTTCCCGCTATCGGCGCTGTGCGCCGCCGTCGCCATCGTGGCCGCCGCGCCGGCCTTGGCGCAGAACACCACCGCCGCCATCGGTGGCCAGGTGATCGGTGCCGACGGCAAGCCCCTTTCGGGCGCCACCGTCACCATCGTGCACCGCGAATCGGGCTCGACCAACACGCTGACGACCGATGCCGATGGCCGCTTCTCGGCCCGCGGCCTGCGCGTCGGCGGCCCCTACAGCATCACCGCCGTCAAGGGCGGTGACCGTGAAGTCCAGGACGACGTCTACCTGGCCCTGGCCGAGACCCTGAACCTGGAACTGCGCGTGCGTGGCTCCAATGTGCTGGACACGGTCGTGACGACCGGTTCCGCCAGCGGTGGCGGCGCCAAGTTCGATGCCAGCACCATGGGCACCGGCACCAGCATCGGCAAGCAGGAACTGGCGGCCTACGCCTCCATCTCGCGCAGCCTGCAGGACTACGCCCGCAATGACCCGCGTGTCGCCCAGTCCGACAAGGGCAATGGCGAAATCTCCGTCGCGGGCCAGAACGGCCGCTTCAACACCGTCACGGTCGACGGCGTGAAGATCAACGACACCTTCGGCCTGGAGCTGAACGGCCTGCCGATGCTGAAGCAGCCGATCTCCATCGACGCCATCCAGGCCGTGCAGGTCAACGTCTCCAACTACGACGTGACGCAGCAAGGCTACACCGGCGCCAACATCAATGCCGTGACCAAGTCCGGCACCAATGAATTCACCGGCAGCGTCTACTACGCCTACCGCGACGAGAAGCTGACCGGCGACCGCTATGACCGCGTCCGCCAGGTCACCTTCCGCACCCCCGGTTTCTACGAGAAGCTGGTGGGCGCCACGCTGGGCGGCCCCATCATCAAGGACAAGCTGTTCTTCTTCGCCGCCTATGAAGAGTTGAAGAGCAGCCGCACCACCCCGGCCTTCGGCCCGGTGGGTAGCGACAGCGTCAACGTCGGCATCACGCCGGCGCAGATCCAGTCCGCCGTCGACCTGGCCAAGAGTAAGTACAACATCGACGCCGGCAGCCTGTCGACGCCCAAGGGTGTCGAGCTGGTCGCCAAGGACACGCTGCTGAAGCTGGACTGGAACGTCACGGACAACCACAAGGTCAACGTCCGCTACACCAAGTCCGAGGAAAGCAACCCGGTCTACCCGAACTTCACCGCCAGCCAGCTGTCGCTGTCGTCGAACTGGTACAGCCAGGTCAAGACGCTGGAGACCGTGGTCGGCCAGTGGTTCGCCGACTGGACGGACAGCTTCTCGACCGAGCTGAAGGTTTCGCAGCGCGACTACAAGAGCGACCCGCACAACAACAGCGACCTGCCGCAGATCAGCCTGACCTGGACGACGCCCTCGCCGGCCGGCACGGCCACCGGCAACCGTACGCTGACCATGGGCACGGAAGTCAGCCGCCACTTCAACAGCCTGCACACCAAGACCTTCAACGGCTATTTCGCAGGCAACCTGTTCCTGGACAAGCACGAGATCAAGGCCGGCGCTGACGTCGAGCGCAACCAGATCTTCAACGCCTTCCTGCAGAACACCAAGGGTGTCTATACCTTCAGCGGCACCGACCCGATCGCGCTGTGGAACGCCGGCATCCCGACGGCCTACCAGGTCCAGCAACCGCTGGCCGGCAACACGCTGCAGGATGGCGCCGCCAACTGGACGATCGCCAACATTGGCCTGTTCGCCCAGGACACCTGGAAGATCAGCAAGGCGCTGAACATCGTGGCAGGCCTGCGTATCGACACGCTGGACGTGAACGACAAGCCCAAGTACAACGCGACGGCTTCGGCACCGATGACCATCGGTACCAACGGCCGTGCTGCCGGCGGTTTCGGCTATGACAACAGCTACACGCTGGACGGCCAGAAGATCGTCCAGCCGCGCTTCGGCTTCAACTATCAGTTCGACCCGGTTGACAAGCTGAAGACCCAACTGCGCGGTGGCGTGGGCCTGTTCATGGGCTCGGCGGCTTCCGTCTGGCTGACCAATCCCTACCAGAACACCGGCGTCACGACCGCCAACTTCAGCTGCGGCGGTGGTTCCACCCCCTGCTCGGCGATCCAGTTCTCGGCCAACCCGAACTCGCAGCCGGCCGTGGCCGGCCAGCCGCCGGCCGCCAACGTCGACTTCGTCGCTCCGGGCGTGAAGCAGCCGACGGTCTGGAAGATGAACCTGGCGCTGGACAAGGAACTGCCCTGGTACGGCCTGGTTGCTGGCGCCGAGTGGCTGCACACCGAGGTCGACAAGGGCCTGTACTACAACTACCTGAACCTGGGCCCCGTGACCTCCACGTCGCCGCTCGACGGTCGCGAGATGTACTACAACGCCCAAGGCCGCAGCCCGCTGTGCTATGCAGGTGGCAACGACTCCAGCCCGACCGCCTGCGGTCGCCTGGTGAAGGCGCTGAACAACCCCAACTTCGGCAACGTCACGGTGCTGAAGAACAGCAGCAAGGGTGACGGTGACGTGCTGACCCTGTCGCTGAACAGCCCCAATCGCACGGGTCTGGGCTGGGGTGTGGCCTACACCTACACCCGCGCCACGGAAGTCAGCGGCCTGACCTCGTCGACCGCCAACTCCGGCTGGCTGAACCGCGCCGTCTTCAACCCGAACGAGGAAGTGGCGGCCAACTCGGCCACGCTGATCCGCAACCGCTTCACGGGCAACGTGAACTGGTCCAAGGCCTTCATCGGCAAGTACAAGACGACCTTCGGCATGTTCTACGAAGGCCGCAGTGGTCACCCCTACAGCTGGACGTTCAACAATGACGTGAACGGCGACAACGTGGCCGGTAACGACCTGCTGTACATCCCGAAGGGCCAGGGCTCCGGCGAAGTCATCTTCCGCCTGCCCAACACCACCGGTTCGACCTTCACGAGCCAGGCACAGATCGACGCCTACACGGCACAGACCTCTGCCGCCGCCGAAGCCAAGTTCTGGGCCATCGTGGACGCCAACCCGGGTCTGCGCAACTCCAAGGGCAAGGTCGTCGGCCGCAACGCCTCGTTCTCGCCCTTCGTGAACAGCTTCGACGTGCGTGTCAGCCAGGAAATGCCCGGCATCTTCGGCAACAACAAGGGCACGCTGACGCTGGACATCCTGAACATCGGCAACCTGATCAACAAGCGCTGGGGCCGCATCGACGAAGTGGGCTTCGGCACGGGCGGCGCAACCCGTCGCTGGATCAACTACGCCGGTATCGACCCGAACACCGGCAAGATGGTTTACTCGGTCAACGATCCGGGCGACTACACGACCAAGCAGACCCGCGGCGAATCGCAGTGGGCCATGCAGATCACGGCCAAGTACGAGTTCTGAGGCCGCACCGAGGACAGCGCCTGCGCGCTGTCCGACGGCTGCCGAAGGACCTCGGGTGTCTTGCACCCGAGGGCATGATCAGCAAAGAGCAAAAGAAGAGGGCCGCCTTATCGGCCCTCCCAAAGCAAAGGGGCCCCAAAAGGGCCCCTTTTTTCGTTCCACGCCCTGATGGAGCTGTTGCACACACAGGTTCACAGGGACGTTGCACTATTGCTGACCGCCTTCGTCCGACACCGCGTCGGGCACCGAATTGGGGAAATGCGTTAGCAGCGCACCAAGGGTCATCGACGCGACAACGAGTGCCGCCGTGTTAAACGCAGCTGAAACTGGACCGGTCGTGTACTGGGCTGCAACCAACAGCGTCGATGCAAAGCCGCCGAGCAATGGCGCGCGAGCAATTACATCCATGCTGTGCATAAGAGGCCCCTGGTTTTCATTGACGCGAGGCGCGCCATCGCCAAATCTCTGACTCCAGACGCACCAACGTTCGCTCAACCTGATCTTTACGCGATGAGTAGCGCGTCGTAGCTATCAATCGGCTTCTTCGGCGTGTAAAGGCGCGCAAGCTGCCGGCTTCGAGAAGCTAGTGGATCTTCTCATGAGCTACGCACTACACAAACTAGCTGCAGCTCTATGCCCTCGCCGCCTAGGCTGCTCTTTAAAAGCCGACCATGGTGCTCTCCAGCTCATTGCGGTGCAGCGATCAGCGCGTTGGGCCCAGCCCCGAAATTTTGTCTAAGACTTCTTGGCGCAGTCGCTCGACGTCCAGAATGATGGCTGCTGGACCTAGCTGATCCAGGTCGCGCGCGAGTGTGTCTGGCGCAGAAAAAGTAGCTTCTTCGCCACTGGCAACTAGGTAGCGTCGTGGAATCCCAGCTTCGGTGATGCGGGCATGCTCTGGACGCAATGCTTGCAAAGCTGAGCGCAGTCGGATGACTGACACCCCACGCCGCGTGAGGTCGCACAACGCTCTCATCATCACGATGTCGCCGAAGAGGTAGCCGCGCCGCAGCCCCTTGTGCGGTCGAGCGCCCTCGACAGGGTTGGGCACCTGCAGCACGTGCGCGCGCTCAAGGTAGTTGAGCATGTGAATGCTCAACCCGCTGAGTTCAGCAGCAGCTTGTGCGGACCAATACGAAGTGCCCATATATGTAGTATTGTGCAATACTGTATATATCTTACGCTAGACTACCTCCTCAGCATGCTCGTCGAACCTGCATCGCAGCCCAACCCAGCCCATCTCCACAAGCTGGATGCGTGGCTGAATGAGGCCCAGCTGAACATGCCGATCTCTACGAATCAGCCGAGCACCTCGTTGCCGTTCCAACGCTGGTTCAAGTTCAAAGAAGCTTTCGCACCGCAGCTCGTGCTTGAGACCCTGAGCAAGTACAAGGACGAAGGGATTCGTCGCTGCCTAGATCCTTTCGGAGGGTGTGGAACCACGGGACTGACGTGCCAATTCGCAGGCGTGCATCCCGTGCTCATCGAGGTGAACCCGTTCATCGCCGACCTGGCGCAGGCAAAGTTATCGCGCTACGACGTCGACGTCCTGAGCAAGGACTTCCTCAAGGTCCGTACTGCGGTCAAGGACGGCGTCGCCGTGGACCTGTCGATCCTGGATGAAGGCCCCGCGACGCTGTGCGAGCCGGGCGACGGTAAGCGCTGGGTCTTCCCTCTGGGTGTCATGCAGCGGCTGCTGCAGTACCGCCAAGCCATCGAGAGGCTCAAGGACCCGACGAATCAACGGCTACTTCGTGTTCTCCTCGGCTCCATCATCGTGGGCGTCAGCAACGTAACGGTCAACGGCAAAGGTCGGAAGTACCGCGGCAGCTGGATGGAGCAGCAGCGCAAGCCCGCTGATGTGGACAGCGCCTTCCGTCAGGCGTTCCTGAACGCCGTCGTCGACATCGAGCGATATGGCCACCGCGCGCAAAACAGCTTTGAGCTGCTACGTGGCACCTGCCTGCAAAAGGTTGACGACGTCGAGCCGTGCGATCTAGCCATCTTCTCGCCGCCGTACCCGAACTCGTTCGACTACACCGACATCTACAACCTTGAGCTGTGGGTGCTCGGCTATTTGAAGACCAAGGCCGACAACAAGACCCTGCGTCAGGCGACGCTACGCTCGCATATCCAGGCCGGCGGACAGCACACGTTCAACCTCGCTCAATCTGCCATGCTGAAGAGCACACTTGCCGAACTGGGCGAAGTACGCAACGGCCTGTGGGACGAGCGTCTGCCCGACATGGTCGGCGCATACTTCGATGATATGCAGATCCTGCTCAGCAAGCTGCGCGCCACGTTGCGGCCCGGCGGTCGCGCGGTGATCGTCATCGGCGAGAGCAGCTACGCTGGCGTGAAGGTGCGGGCAGGTCATATCACTGCGCAGATTGCGCGCAGCGTCGGCTTCGGCGTCGAGAAGCACACCCGCCTGCGGACCATGCGGCTCAGCGCCCAGCAGGGTGGCGAGAAGGCGCTAGAAGAGCGCCTAGTCGAGCTGATCAACTGACGCCCTCGCAGCCCGGCGTCTGCATGAAAAAGCGCTTCGGGACAACATCCACTTCCTTGGCACGTTTTTCGACCGCGGGCATGACCTTGTCCGTGGTCCTGCCATCAAAGCAGCACAGGAACGAAGGACCCGGCGCAGGCTTGGCCTCGCGGTAGTCGAGCAACTGTTGGATCCCGGCCAGCGCCCAGTTCTGGTTCCAGTTTGCAGACTTGGTCGGGAACAGAACCTTGAGCTCCATGATGCAGACCTCGATGACTCCGGCGTCGGGGTCGCCTTTGGACCGCTTCCAGCGCGCTAGGCGCACGTCGCCCCGGCCCTTGTAGGTCGCGAACTCTTCGTCCACCAAGACATTGGGCCTGACGGAGAACTCGAAGAAGCCGAGCAGCGACCCTTGAATCTGCTCCTCGGGCAATGGCTTCAGGACGCGGTCGCCTGCCTTTGCCCAGATGCGGCAGTGGCCCATGTGGGTCTTTGTATACCGTTTGTGGAAGTCTTCGAGCAACCCAGGAACCTGGGTGAAATCGAACGCAGAAGAGTTCTTGGCCGCGAATGCCACTGTGTGGCAATCGTCGGGGTCGACACCCTTCCTGAGGATCAGCGCCTCCCTCTTCTTGAGCGACACCACTACGCTGGTGTACTTCTGCAGGTGGTTGTCGTGCGTCCACGCGACGGCCTCAGCGGCATCAGCAAAACCGACTGGCTTGCGGAAGACCTTGCGCATTTGAAGCGCGCTAACATGAACTTGCCCGCTGAGGCTCGCGTCGGTGGATGACTTGAACGAGGGCGCGGACTTCAGTCCGGGCAGGACACCGACTGGCTCCTCATCGCCGGCGAACACGAAGACGCAAGGCGCCATAGTCTTGAGGTCAGCAGGATCCGTCTCATCGAACCAGGCACGCAGCCACTTCAACACCGCCTCGACGAACTGCTCCTCGAGCGATAGCGGCTCCGCGGCACCAAGAGACTCCCGGCTGAGGACCGCGAACGCCTTGTCCTTGCCGATCAGACCGCCCAGCACGTTGTCAGCCGCTGGCACTGCCTTGGCGGGGCTCATGCGGCAAGCCTTTCAAGATACTTGAGATAGAGCCGCAGCTGGTGCTGCCTACTGGGCTCGCAGCCGGCCGGCGACAGACTCGCAATCTCCTCCGTGGCGCGCTGGGAGAGCCGCTCCTCCCGACTCCTGAACGAGATCACCGTCCTGTCCTGGATGCCCGGCTGGCTGTACGTGAGGTCCCGGTCTGCCGTGCTCACCTCGTCGCCCTCGTCCAAATGTGCGACCGCCGCCGCAAGGTCATTTAGGAAGGACTGCACGCTGGCGCACCAGCCGCTGGTCTCCACCAGTCGACGGACGCAGGTAAGGCCGGCGGGCGACAACGAAAAGCTGGCTTCCATTTGACGGTCGGCACCATCAGTCCAGCGCATGCCTGTCATCGTCACCAGTCCCTGAACGACGAGGCGCTCCAGCTCAAACTCCGCCTGCGGGTAGTACGGCCCACGGTCCTGCTTGAGGACCAGTTCGGCCGGTGGCTGAGTCTCGTAGAGCTTCGCCAGGCTGTTGGACAGGAACACCATCCGATGGAACAGCTGATCGGACAGTGGCGTCAGCCCCGCCGTCCCGCTGGCACCGACCAGGATCAGCAGCCAGGCCCGCACATGCTCACGGGTAAGTTCGGTCTCATACCTCATGAAGCGCCAATCTCAGCTGATCTTGATAGGCCCCATATTCCTTGACCAACGCCTTCGGCTTGGCGGCAAGGTCCAGTAGGTTGATGATCCTCTTGCGGACTTCGGACTTCGGCGTCGGTCGGTATCCTTTGCCAAGTCCAAGCAATTCCGGAATCATGTTCTCGCGGTTGAGGTTGCTCGACGCCAGCACCGTGTGGCGCGGAGTTCGCGCCCCTCCAAACGTGAACGTCCGAAGCATCTTGCCAGCGCGAGTGACGAAATGGGTGTCGAGGCTGGATTCAGGTGTCTCGATGACAAGCATGCAGGGCGTCGCGTCATCGGTGGCTGTGCGCATGACTGCCATCCGGAATGCCAGATCCAGGAACTCCTTCTGGGACTCGGAGACTTGGGTGGCATCCGAGCGGAGCTGCAGGCCATTCGCCGCGGCTGAGCCGACCTTGACCACGAAGCTCGGGAACTCCATTAGGGCTCCGGTCTGTCCAATACGACGCTTGGCCATCGAATACTCGATGCGGCAGTCTTCCTCCAGGAAGGCGCTGGCGAACTTGCCGAATTCCTCGCAGATTCGGTCAGCGACCGCGGCCACCTCCACGGCTGCCTTGGCGAGCAGCGCCCTGAACTGCTTGCGCTTCTTGGACAGTTCCGCCTTCTCAAATTCGAGGTCCGTGTTTTCCGCTTCGTACTTGGCCTTCAGAGTCGATGCTTCCCCGCCACCCGGGTGTGCCTGAGCCATGCGGTCCGCGACCACCGACGCCAATACGGCTTCCTCTCGCCAAGCCTGACGCTGTTCCATTTTGACGGCAACTAGCGTGTCGCGTGCTTGCTCCAACTGTCCGCGTCGGTCTTCGTAGGCTTCATGCAGCGCATGAACTGACTTCTCGAACTCCCTCAGACGCGCCGCACCGAGATTGACCAGCGACGACGCCGGATCTTCCAGAGCCGCCTGGGGCGTTTCGCATACCGGGCACGCGTTATCGCTTTGCAGACGCAACAGACGCTTTCGTGCTGCATGGCAATCACTGCCGCACACGAGGCACCCTTCGTTGGCAAGCAGGCGCCCTAGAACCAGTTCGGTCGTCTCGGGAAGGCCGGGGAACGCGTCGCGGAAGTAGCGCTGCTCCGCACGGCGCAGTCCCTGCCGAGCATCGTCTAGGGACATCTCGGCCTCGAACTCTTCCTTCTCAAGGTCCTGGCAACGGATGGCGGCCTTCGACGCACTCTCATCCAGGCTGGCCAGCTTCTCCCTGACCGCGTCCAATCGATGCCGAGATACATCGAGGTCCTCCGTGTCGTGGCCGGGGCCTTCGCTGGCTGGACTCAGAGCTTCGAGCTCCTCGCGCAGATCCTCAAGCTGCCAGTGCTTGTTGCGCACCTGGCTGTCCTTCTTGGCGATCTCGTCCATCAGCTTGACGCACTTGGCCGACAAGTCCTCGTTGAGGAAGAGGATTCGGAGCAACTCGAACTGACCCTCGTCGCCCCACAGCAGCGGCGCCTTCTGTTCGAGGAAGAAAACGAAGTGCCTCACCAAGAAGTCAAAGTCCCAGTCGGTCTGCGTGCCGGTGAGCTCCTTCATCAGTTCGATATAGGTGTCTTCCGTTGGATTGCGCGTCGACGCCTTGCCATGCCACAGCGCCGTCAACTGCAAGCTGGCCAGGCTGCGGGTGAGAGTGATCGAGTCGTCGCCAATGCTGAATGTCAGCGTGCATTCGGCGGTTGGGATCGGCTTGCCGACTCGGTTGGCGAAGAATGAGAAGTTCGAGACCTTGCGGCGCTTGTGTCGGCCGGAACCGGGCCGCATCAGGTCCCCCTTCGTCGGCGCGTTGGGGCCGGTCAGCATCCACAAGATCATGTTCAACAGCGTGGTCTTGCCAATGCCGTTGATGCCTACGATTACAGACACGCCATCAAGCAGGTCGACGGCAAATCCGTCCTTCCCCCCTTCGCCTGGGTACATCGGGTAGTTCTTCACCGAGATGTGGCGAAGTACAGGCAGTTGAACGTTGCTGGTCATCTTGGTTGCAAATCGATGTCGGTGGATGCCAAGGCGCCAGCTATGCGACGGACGCGGCAAGGGTAGCGGCTGCCTGAGCGGAGCGCATCAGCTCTGGCGTTTGGTAGAGGAACCAGCGGTTCAGGGACACCTTGAGTGTGTTGGCGGCGGCTTTCACGTGGGCGAACGTGGCTTCGTCGCCCGCGTCGGCGTCCCGCATGTCAAAGCAGCAAAGCATCCGCTCTAGCGAGTTGCGGGACGAGCCGTAGCTGTTGGCCTGCTCGACACCATCCTGGATGTGCTTGTCCGTCTCGGACTGGCTCACGCTGGCACCCTTTGAACCCCTGCTGCGCAAAACCTTCAACTCAAGCAGGGCGTGATGCACAGTGATGCCCGGCCCGCCGCTGTGCTCGTCGACGAGTTCCAGGTCGGTGCGGCCGTCTTTGCCAGCCTGCTCTGCCCTGACCTGGCACCAAGAAAACCCTGTCGCAAGCCCGATCCGGATGAACTGCTGGATGCCGCGCTCCGCATGCTCGAAAGGCAGCCCGTTGTCCGCGTCTTGCCAGATCTTGTAGGGCCCGGTGTTGGCCGGCGTGACTAGTTCAGTCTTGTAGACCGCACCGATGGCCGCAAGGACGTCAGCCTGCGAGACAGTGCCCATGCCAAGGCGAACGGGGACGACCGTCTCGTATTCGACCGTGCCGCGTGGGTAGTACGACAGCGACGATTCGGGATCCTGCGCCATGTAGATCATGGTGGGTGCGCCAGCCAGCTTCAGCGCTTCCAGACGATCGAACATCTCCATGTCCGATCCCGTGAATTCCTCGAAGACGCTGCTCTGCGCCGAGGGGTTCACAAAATGGATACGGCCAGTCAGGCGCTTGGCGCCGGTGTGGATGAGCCGCTCCAGCGTTCGTCCCTGCTCCTTGGACAGAGCCTGCTGCGTGACTCGATCGACAAGCACGAACACCGCACACCCGTCGGATTCCGACGAGGAATTAATTTCACGGCGTCGAATCAGGCGCGCGACATTGACCTGGAACCGGATTTCGTCGGCCAAGTCTTCGATGTCGCCCCACGTTGGTGTCGGCGCGCTGACCAGGCTGGCCCGCTCGGACTCCCATGCACCCAGCGACGGCACACTAGCTGGCATGCGCGGCCCTCCGCTGCATGTGCTCCATGTACATGAACAGGCGCTCGGCAGGCTGAAGCGGATCACCTGGCCTGAAAGCCATCGCCGCGTTGAACGAGAAGTTCGACGCCTTGAGCGCCGACCACTCGCCGAAGTCGATGACTTCATTGGTGTCGACGTCGGCATCCGCGTAGCGCGCGTCCTGCAGGACCGCGCCACCCGACAAGTCGTCATTCAGAACCGCGTAGGCGGCCGTCAGCTGCTCAATGAAATGAGTCTCGCCAGTCTCCCGATAGACGTTGCGGTACTGCTGCAAGACTGCTGCGGTGCGCGTATCGTCGAGCGCGTAGTCCGCCTCCATGCGGTAGCGCCCCTCCTCCGCAACGTGGATGTATCGCAGGCCGGACACGCTCACCATGCCGCAGCCCACGAGGCGATCTATCGTCTGTTGCAGCTCCGGGTAGTACGGACCGCCGCGGCGCTTGAGCAGGCTGGCGGTCACCGCCGGCAAATCAAAGACCGGCGCCAGCACATTGGCGAGGTAGGCCAGTTCGTGCACCGCGCGCAGAGGCGCGTTGAAGACGCTGGCCCGGGCGAGTCCGTCAAGCAGAGCCAGCACCCGCAAGGGCTGCTTGCGTTCAGCAATCGACGCCACGTCAGCCTCCAACCGCCTGAACGGAAGGATCGAGCTGACTGAAAAGCTCCTGTCGAAGCACTTCGTACTCGTCGTTCAGGACCTGCATCGCGCGCGTCGGCTCACCGAGCACAAACAGATCGACGATGTGATCGCGCCTGCGGGAGGGCTCGGCAACGGCCTTGGTCAGCACTGCGGGGACCAGCTTGCCCGCGGCGAGGTTCGATGTCAGGATCAGCCGGTTCGACGCATTGGCATTTGCGAACCGCGCCATCACGTCGGCGGCGCGGTTTACAAACACAGCGTCCAGGGATGACTCGGGCGCGTCGATCATGATGGTGGCGCACTGGTCGGGCGACGCGACCTTCACCAGTGCCATCCGAAAGGCCAAATCGATGAACTCCCGCTGGCTTTCGGAGACCTGTTCAGGCCCGTCACGGCGCACGACACTGCTGAAATTGGCACCCGTCATCTCGACCGCGAATCCGGGGAACTCGATCGGGCTCAATCCCTCAGAGCCAGACTGACCCACATAGGAGCGTGTAGATGACCACGTTAGGACGCTTTGTTCCAACAGGAAGCCCCTGGCAGCAGCGTCGAACTCCTCTTTGATGCCATCGGCAAACTGGCGGATGTGATTGCGGTAGCCATTCATGGACTCCGCAAATTGCTCTCGCTTGAGCTTGATCAATGCCCGCAGTTCTGCCACCCGGATTCGAAGGCTGTTGACACCTTCGTCCTTGTCGCGAGCGATCTGCTCTGCTGGGGGCAACTGCTTGACCAACCCATTCACATCGTCCTCGGCATCCGCCAACTGACGGCTGCATTCCGAAAGCACTTTGGCGATTTCGTTGAAGCTCGAGGTCGACTCCTCCAGCGCCCTGCGAGCTGCATGAGACGCAGTCTGGGTCTCGTCCACTCGCGCCCGCGCAACAGAGATGTCTTCGGCGGATTCGCTGCCGTCTTGAGCAGCAGAAACGGCCGGTGCCAAGGCTGCATCGCACAGGACACAGGCGCTGTGATCGATAGCTGCGATCAAACGATCGCGCTTCTCCCGGCGGTCAGGTGTCCCGCAGACCAGGCACTGCGCATCACTCATCAGGCGCGAGAAGATGTAGCGCATGGAATCGTCGACCGAAGGGAATCGCGTCTCCACCGCTGCGAGCCGGGCCTGCTCGACCTGGTGGAGGGAGGCATGCAGCGCCTCGTCCGCGCGAAGCGAATCCAGACGGTGCCGGTGTCGGAGCTGATCCGCATCCTGAAGTTGCTTGGCCAGGACTTCACGCTTTGTGGTGAATGTGCGCACCTTGCTCTCTGCCTCGGTTAGCAGTGCGCGCACCGCCGACTCGTTGGCCACCTTGCGCTGGACCTTGTGACGCTCCTTCTCCTCTCGGTTCAAGACCGAGAACAAGTTGCGCATGCGAGTATCGAGCTGCAGGATTTCCCGCTCTGCGTCGAACCACGCCTGAGCTTGCCCGGGCTCGAGAAGCAAGCACCGCAGCAGCTGACGCTGCGCGGCAGGGTCCCACACCAGCATTCGGCGGTCTTCAAAGAAGAAGACCATGGTGCGCAGCAGAAAAACCCACTCGCCGAACTTCGACACCTTGGCGCCGGTCAGCACGGCGTGCTGGAACGCAGGCTCTTTTGTCAGGGGCTCCTGATCGTCCAGCTTGCAGCTGACCAGATTCAGGTCGCGCAGTGACCGCTGGACTTCGAACTCCTGTGCGCCCAGCCGGAAATTCAGCGTGGCCACGGCCGTCGCTGCGCCATCCAGCACGCGGGCACTGAATTCCAGACGCCGCCGTTGATTGAGTTCTTCGTCGTTCAGCGAGGCCGTGCCGATCGAGCCTTCGGGCAACGATACGTCGCGAGGGCCAGTCAGCATCCGGAAGATGATGTTGATCAGCGTGCTTTTACCAAGGCCGTTGGCCCCCAACACAACGGTCAGGCCAGGGTTGAAGCTGACGTCCAAGTCCTGGTTGCGTGCCGCACCTGGATAGAGGCCGTAGCCTGTGATCCTGAGGCGCTCGATGATTGGCAGGTAGCTCATGCAGCGCCTCGGCACGCCGGGCAAGGAGCGCGCGCGACTTTCACAACGAGCAGATTCGTCGCCTGCCCAAACCAACTCACCACAACCGTCTCCCGAATTCGATTTCCAAATCGGTGTGCTCGCCTGACGCGTTTACGGACGAGAAGTCACCCGCTTGAGCGCGCGAGTATGGCCTCCACTGCCGAAGGCTATCCCAAGGTGAATATTCACCCAACCATCCAGCAGAAACATCCTGTCTGGCGCGCCGCCCCGGCATCACGCTGCGGCAGACTGCTGAGCCTCACCCATCGGCAGCAAACGTTCGGGGGGCGGTACCGGCTCAAGGAATGGCAAAACAAAGCACGAAGACCCCCACGCCGACGTACGGCGCCGCAACGATCCCGCTGACGGACATTCGCCCTTTTTTGTCCGCGGTGATGCTCACCGGCACCTTGTCGAAACGCAAACTTGCCGAGGCGTTGATCGGTGAAGCGGCACCGCGGGTCCGCACAGTCGGCAACGTCCAGCGCAAAGTGCTTGACGGCCCGAGCATCAACAAGCGCGGCGACTTCTTCATCGCAAGCATCATCTACGAAGAGACGACCGTACCCGCCTGGGCGCCGACACTCACATATCGAGACCTCTCAAATCACTTCGCCTGGATCGTGGTCAGGGAGCACCGCGTCGCGCTGATCGCCTCCGACAGCAGCATGAGGGAGTCGATGGTGAACGCCTTGACGAGCGCCGCCGTCATCGACCGGAGCGACGCGTTCGACGCCTTCGTCGGCAGCAAGGCACGAGCCGTTTGGCTCAACGGCACCCATGCACAGACGGACGTGAAGCCGGAAGCGAAGATGCTCATGGGCACTGCCCTTGAAGAAGCCCTGGATCCGCTGAGCGACCACAGCTATCACCTCTCGGCGCTACGCAGCCAGCCGGTCATTCCTGCCTTGCGTTCCAAAACCCTGGGGGTCGCCCTGTCGTCCGGCCGGGTGTGGTCGGTGCGAGCCCAGTCGCTGGCGGACCTTCTTGCCGACGTGGGCGCTCTCTTTGATCAATTGGACAACCCCGCCCCGCGCTCGACCAAGTACGACTTCTTGTCGCAGCCTACCGCGGGCATCGCAGGCGTCGCGCAGGCTTACGCGGTCTCGGTCATGCCCACCCCGTTGCTGGATCCGTCGGGCATGCTGGCTACCCCCGTCGCGATTGCCCAAGCACAGGCGTGGGCCTACGAGTCCAGCTATGAAGTCCATCCCGGCGCCGGCTCCGACTTCACCGTGGACGTCACCTATCGCGGCACGAACCTCGGGACGTTGGCGGTACAGCCGATCGACACGGGGACGCGAATCAACCTCGACAGCGCCGGCTGGCAACCGGCTAATCCGGCATTGACCGCTTTGCGCGCCGAAGCCGAGGCGTACCTGCTCGATGAGAATCAGGTCAAGGTTCACTACGACAGCGGGCACACGATCAGTGGCGGTCAATGCTTCCGCGGCGGGTTTGTCGACCAACTGGTGGATTGGAAGTGGCAGGACTTTTCAGGCTTCACAATTGAGGACGAGAAACCCGCTGCCAATCCTCTGGCGGCCGCGATCGGGCTTCCGTCGGACAGTTCGCTCTTCGGCTTTGTCGTCAGGTCGGCCTATTCCCATGGCTGGCTGACCTGCGATGACGGCGGCGGCGAGGTCGGCGACTTCGTGCACTTGGACCCTACGGCCAAGAAAGTCACCCTGATCCATGCGAAGGCCGCGTCCACCATAGACCCAGCGAGAGGGTTTTCTGTTTCCGACTACGACCTTGTTATCGCCCAATCCATCCGCAATATCCGGCATCTGGACAGCGCCAATCTGCTGAAAGCGCTGAACAAGAGCGCCGGGTATGCCATCGCTTCCGCGACCTGGCACAACGGTGTGCGCGCAACGCGGGCGCAGTTCATCGCCGAGGTTGCAAAACTAGGAGCGAGCTTCTCCAAGGAACTTGTGATCCTTCAACCTCAGCTAACCAAGGCCATGCACACGTATTGCTTGTCTGCAGCCGTCACGCCGTCAGTCGACCTGCGCTTCAAGCAGGTCAATTCGCTGGTGCAAGGCGCCGCCATGGCCGCCTTTGGTGTTGGAGCCACTTTCGTGGCCTACGCCTGCACCTGAACCCGCCGGGCTAGTCGCGCTAATCGCATCCGTCCATCGCGTACCACTCCCGGTCGGACTCTTGGTCGGCATCCAAAGGCCGGCAGCTGGCGCCGCCCGTATCAACGATGAGTCCCGCGCGGCCGGCCTTGGTGAACACCAAACGCCCACGCCAGCCGAGGACCACGCCACCGTCAACCGACACCCCGTCGTCGTCGATCTCACGCACCGTGCCGTACGCTTCGATCACCCAATCGAGTCTGCTGTGCCATAGCGATCCGCTCGCGCGCCATGTGCCTTCGACAACGGGCTCGCCCAGAACCATGCGGACGGCTGGGTTCAGATCTTCGGCGTCGAGCGCAAGCGATGCGATTTGATCCTTCGCCCAATCGTCAAAAAGGTCGTCGACGCTTTCGAACACTGTGATCGGGGCCGCGCACTCGGCCAGAGCCAACGAACACTGTTCGATCACGTCTTGACGTCGTGCGGGGGGCAGGCTCGACAACAGCTCGGCGGCTCGCGCTTCCCCGGCCTTCTGATCTAGCGCAATAACCTGTGCATCGCACAAGTGCGCACCCGTCGAGGCGCCACGCGCTTCAAGCGCGAGCGCGGCATAGGTGGGGTATCCCAGCAGCGCCGCGTGAATCTCACCAAGGTGAGACCGCACAACATGCAATCCCTCATCGCGGAGGTGCTGAAAGACGGCGTAGTTGGCTCTTCTAACAAGCTCAGACATCACAGGCTCCAAATGTGCTCAGGGGCGCTGGACGTTTTGTCGCCTCGAGCACCACGCGCTGTGGTCTGCAGGCTTGAGGTGAATATTCGCGATCTGCCGTTTTCAAGCCGTCCAGAGCTTAGGCGGGCGCCAGCACGATCATAGTTTGGGCTTAGCGGAAAGTTCAAACCGCTCTGCTGAGCGCGATTCACTTGCAGCTGGTGATCGGCCAACACAGCGGCACGGCGTTGCCATCACAGCGCGATGCTGGGGAACGTGCATCAAGCCTAAAGCGCCGGATGGAAGAATCACTGCTTGCCTGAGGCCTCAGCAGAGGCGATAGGCGGCTCACAATTGATGACCTTCGGCGGCAAAAGGAAGTGGCTAGTGACCCAACGGGTGTGCAGCAAATGCCAAAACAAGTCGTTCGGCCTCTGGACATCTTCGACAACGGGCAGGGTCTCGTTCTACTGTGTTCCATGCCGCAACCAACGTCGGACTGCGTACAACTCCAGGCTGGTAGCCAGCGGCGGCAAGCACACCAGAGCGCAGTGGCTTGCAAAGCTGGCTGAGCACACATCCTGCCCTAGATGTTTGCGGCCCTGGGCAGAGATTCCGCCACGACCGAATCCTAGATATCGGCATACATGGACTAAGGATCACATCATGGCGCTGTCCAAGGGTGGGTCCAACGACATCTCCAACATTCAGCCACTTTGCTATCAATGTCAGTTTCGCAAGAACGCCGGCGCTTAGCAGAGTGCATTGCGAGCTTGGCGCCTACAGCTGGCGCGCCCGCTATTGCCCGTCAGGGTTGTCGAACTGAACGAGCCCAAGCTGGCTGAGCCGAGCTTCGATGTATGCCATTCGTTCCTTGCCCCAACTTTTGCGCGCCGCCTCATGCCAGAACATGTGCAAGTTCAAGCGCGCGCTGTAAGACACGTGGACCCAATGCGGACACGCACGGTCGATGAATGTGAAAAGCTCTGGGTAGTTCAAATGCGTCTCGGGCGCATCAGCCACCTGCGGTTGCATCTCGCTGTAGGCAAGCAACGCCCACTCGCGTAGCTTTGGTGACCCTACCGCAGTAGACAGCTGGACTAACAGCACAACAGCTGCGAGGGCATCGAAGCTTCGTAGCGCCACCAGCCGATCGAAATGCTCTTCGTATATGGAGGCGAGGCGCTGCTGAGTGGGCACTCCGTAGTCGTCCTTGAACAGCACCGCCACCACTGATGGCTCCAACGTGCGTAGGGCGGCCTCCACTTGGTGGGTATCTGGGACCTCTCCCTTGAGAACGTGCCAAAGCGGGCTGTGAAACCACCTGGCCGTCCCTGGATAGGCCGCCTCGGCCAGCGCTACTTCATCGACACGGCCAACTCTTGCCTCCGGAACTTTCAGCCCGCGCTCATAGCCATCAAATTTGCGTGGCCGCCATACCGATGCACCCGGGTCCTGCGGCCGGCCGTGCAGCGCCAGCTCGATGGCGTAGGCCGATGGCAGGCCCGACACCAACTTCACGGCTTGGAACCAGATCTGGGTCCGTAGCACGTCTACGGGATGTTGCGGTGGCCGGCCGGGCTTGGGAGGCTGAACGGTCGCCATGCTCGTGTACTGAAATTCCTGATTTCGGTTCGGGTGGAGCGAGTGTGCATTCTCGCGAACACTGCGTGACGAACGAACTTGGCCCAGCCATGCAAAGCCGCCTACCACCCTCCGAGGATGAGACCTATATCCAGATGTGCCAGGCGCTTCTGAACGAGCTGGAGCGTCGACATGGACCGGTGCTTGGTGGCTCGGATCTGGCTGCGGCGCTGGGACATCGCAGCGCCGCATCGCTGCGTCAGGCCCGCCGGCGTGGGCAGGTCGCGGTGCCGTTGTTCACCTTGCCAAACCGGCGTGGCCAGTTCGCACTGACTCGCGAGGTGGCGGAGTGGCTGGCCCGTGCGCGACTGGGGCTACACGATGAACCGCCTGACCAAGCAGGAGGCCCAACATGACGACGTAGCTAGACAACAGACGACGAGGCCAGAAAAGCACAGGACCCGACTCCCTGGCAGGGGAAATCGGGCCCTTCGATGTGCACAAGCGGGAGCTTGCACGTCAAGTATGTGCCGATGAGCTGATGAGGTCAAGGCAGCACCGAATTTGATTCGGTGCCATGGACTTCGCACGCCATCTCGCCTCACACGCGTCGGCCGATAGCCGGCGGTTGCCGCGAGGCGCCGTACTTGTGCGGTGCAGCCGCGGAGCCTTTGTGGCGGGCGTCCGATGGGGCGGCACTTCACCCAGGCGGCCAAGTTCAGGAATTTCAACCTGTCGGCCGTCACCAGCGAGCATGAGGCCTTCCTCATACTCACGGAATTCGCGTTCGGTCACCGCGAGACCTTCGCCTGCCCGCACTGCGGGGTCATCGGCAAGCACTACCTCAGGAAGACCCGCAAGCAGTTCCGCTGCCGTGACTGCGACGCATATTTCAGCCCGACGTCGAACACCGCGTTCCACAAACGCAAGATCCCCTGCATGAAGCTTCTGCAGGCCATCGTCCTGTACGTAACCGGGTCAAACGGCGAGGCCGCCGGGCGGGCCGCAGCCGTGCTCGGCGTTGACCCCAAAACCGCGTGGTTGCTGTTCTCAAAGATCCGCGAGGCGTTCGTGTTCACATGGGACACGAGCCCCATGGCTGATGAAGTTCAAGCTGACGGCGGGCACTTCTGCGGGAAGCCTCGACGCGCCAACAAGCGAAAGAGGCTGGACTCGGTGGCCGTCAATGCGAGGCTGCGCAGCCGCAAGGCGGCCATCGACCCGACCATCAAGCGGGCCGACATGGAAAGCTGGAATCGAGAGAAGCTGAAGAAGCGGCGGGTGGTGCTGGCAATCAGGCAGATATCCGCCGAACCTGGCAGTGGCGCCGTGCGCAGCACCGTGGCAGTCCTGCGGCAGGAGGTTGCGGCGTCAGTGATCCCGGCGATCAAGGCAGCGGTCGCGCCTGGTACCAAGATCATGACCGACTCTGGTAAGGCGTTCTCGCCGCTGGTGGCGGAGTTCGACCTCGAGATGGTGAATCACTCGAAGGAGTACTGCACGTCGACCGGCGTCAACAACAACCAAGCCGAATCGTTCATGTCGCGGCTGCGCCGTGGCGAGTACGGTGTTTTTCGCGGCATGCGGCCCAGCTACTTCTTGGACTACTGCATCGAGATGTGCTGGCGTGAGGACTATGTAAGCAGGCGGTGAAGGCATGTTGACATCCACCGAGACGCGATCTCAGACGATCTGAGACGAACTTCTTGCCTGTGAGACTAGTCCGGAATCTGTGCC